>Ga0208465_1000328_pt1 | contig 14128 bp, 11 predicted proteins | sample LakMenEpi31Aug10_FD_150749 | JGI IMG/M metagenome (GOLD analysis project Ga0208465, IMG submission 150749) | Freshwater microbial communities from Lake Mendota, WI - 31AUG2010 deep hole epilimnion (SPAdes) | ecosystem: Environmental > Aquatic > Freshwater > Lake > Epilimnion/Euphotic zone ...
CTTCACCCAAGCGATCAGATTCTTGATGGTGGGCCATCTTTAGTTGGCGTTGAATCAACCATTATCGATTGCACCAAAGAAAACCCAGCCATTTTGCGTCCCGGCGCCATAACCGCGGAGATGATTGAGCAAAGCACTGGAATTATTGTGGTCGAACCAGAAGGCACAAAAGTAAAAGTTTCGGGCTCACACAAACAACACTATTCACCAGATGCCAAAGTATTAATTGGTGGAGAAGCAAAGCCTGGCAATGGTTTGATCGCTATGTCTGAGGTTGCTACACCGGCAGGTGTAATTCGATTGGCGGCACCAAAAACACTTGAGGAGTATGCGCGAACTCTTTACGCCGCATTGCGCGCAGCAGATGCCCAAAAATTAGCGGAAATTAATGTTGTTATGCCAGAAGGTAATGGCTTAGCGGTGGCAATACGAGATCGCATCACCCGCGCGGCAGCTACTCTTTAATTAACTCCATATAACTGGCGACTAATTCGGAATCATTTCCCATTGGATTAATTTCCTCAACATTTCCTAATTCCCATTGCCGTGGAGTCTTACCGCCAGACAAAGCCCAAGCTGCTTGTTTAGCGGCACCATCTGCTACATATTCACCAGCGGCGGGCACATGAATTGTTTTACCAAACAAGTTAGCGCAGATTTGTTGAACCGCAGGATTTTTTGCAGCTCCGCCAATAAGTAAAACCCGTTCATATTTAACACCCAGTTTTTCTACCGCTTGGGTGGCATAAACCATTGATGCAACTACACCTTCGATAGCAGCGCGCGCCATATTTTCCTTAGTGAAATTAGCATGGGTAATGCCATGGAATCTTCCCTTGGCTTGAGGCAGGTTCGGAGTTCTCTCGCCATCAAAATGTGGAATGAGTTGTAATCCACCGGCGCCAGCTTGAGCATTCAAAGCTAAATTACTGAACTCATCAAAGGAGAGTCCCAGAGTGGTTGCGATGATGTTGAAAACTTTGGCGGCATTTAATGTGCAAGCCAGCGGCAAGAAATTTCCAGTGGCATCGGCAAATCCTGCTACCTCACCAGATGGATCATGGGTAGAGCTACTTGATACGGCAAATGCGGTTCCGCTAGTTCCCAATGAAATAACTAAATCGCCTACTCCAGTGCCGAGTCCCAAAGCTGCACCAGCGTTATCACCGGCACCAGCTGCAATTGGTACACCATCCTTTGTGGTGCCACCAAAAGCACTCGGGGCAATGATTTTTGGCAGATAAATATCTTTTTGACTTCGTAGCGCAGTGGCAAAAATATCTCTGCAGTATTCATTTTTTACCGAATCAAAATAACCGGTACCGGAAGCATCGGATCTATCGGTAAATAAATCACTTAATGAATCTGCACCACTGAGTTGCCAGGAGAGCCAATCATGAGGCAGCGCAACGGCCGCCAGCTTTGCGGCATTGTCTTTTTCATTGTCAGCCAACCAACGCACTTTAGATGCGGTGAATGAGGCAACAAGTTTTGAACCAGTACGTAGATGTATATCTGGAATCTCTTGATTTAATTCATGGGCGGCTTGGTCAGAACGAGTGTCATTCCACAAAAGCGCATCACGAATTACTGCACCATATTCATCTAGCGCGACCATGCCATGTTGTTGACCGCCGATAGATAGCGCAGCAATTTTGTGTTGCTTTACTTGATCCAATGCACTTTGCAGAGCGCTTAACCAGTGCTTGGGGTTTACTTCAGTTCCGTCGGGATGTGGTTGAGAGGCAGATGCAACTAACTCTCCAGAATCGGCATCACGGATAACAACCTTTACCGATTGAGTTGAGGAATCAACTCCAGCAACTAACGGGCTCATCTAAATTAGTGAACGCCTATCAAATACTCCAGAGCTAATTGATCTAGCTCTTCATAGTGATATCCACGCTGGCCAGCAGCCGCAACATCAAAGCTTTCCTTTGCGATGTCCTGCCAGCTTTCGCCAGCGTTAACAGTCGGCTGCAGCAGCTCATTTACACCGGATTTTTCCAGCGCAGCTTTGGTGCGTGGATCATTGCGGAATGCTTTCGCACGCTCTTGCAAGATGATGTAGGTGCGCATATTTGATGAAGCTGAGGCCCAAACCCCCTCATCGCTTTCGGTGCGCATTGGCTTGTAATCAAAGTGTTTTGGACCGTCATAGTTGTAACGTTCCAATAGATCCACCAAGAAGAAAGCTGATTTCAAATCACCATGACCAAAAACTAAATCTTGATCGTACTTCGGACCATGTTGGCCATTTAGATCGATATGGAAAAGTTTCTTGTGATACAGAGCTTGGCCAATGCCATGCACAAAATTAAGTCCAGCCATCTGTTCGTGGCCAACCTCTGGATTTAATCCAACCAACTCTGGATGATCCAAAGAGTTAATAAATGCCAATGCGTGTCCAATTGTGGGAAGGAAAATGTCGCCACGTGGTTCATTTGGTTTTGGTTCTAGAGCAAACTTGATGTTGTAGCCCTTATCAATTACAAACTGTCCCAAAGTATTAAAAGCCTCGCGCATGCGCTCTAGAGCAACAACTGGATCTTTTCCGATATCAGTCTCGGCACCTTCGCGTCCGCCCCAACAAACATAGGTATGCGCACCGAGTTCAACAGCGAGCTCAATATTGGTCATTACTTTTCTAATTGCATAGCGGCGAATATCGCGATTGTTTGAGGTAAATGCGCCATCTTTGAAAACAGGATGACTAAACAAATTAGTGGTGGCCATCGGCACCTTCATATTGTTCTCATCAAGCGCTTTTTTGAAACGCGCGATATGTCCAGCACGTTCAGAGTCACTGGAACCAAAAGGAATTAAGTCATCATCATGAAACGTCACACCATAAGCACCACGTTGGGCCAATTCGCTCACTGTGCGAACTGGATCTAGTGCAGCTCTTGTGGCATCGCCAAAGGGATCTCGGGCTTGCCAGCCAACGGTCCAAAGTCCAAAGGTGAATTTATCTTGGGGTGTAGGTGTTCTCATGGGGCGAGCATAGAGCCGAAGGAACTTGTTAGGCGAGAGAACCTGTCCCGCGAGACATAGTGGAATAGAAGTCAGGCGCGACTAAAGTTGAGCCGTTATGACAAAAAAGGTTCATGAGCACGAACTCGAGCATGGATACAGCCGAGAGAATCCGGTGCGCACCCTTTGGTACCTCTATGAGGATCAAAAAACAAATCTGATTTTGGCTTTCGTCTTCTTTTCTATCAAGCACGCACCTGCATGGGTACTGCCGCTCGCGACTGCGAACATTATTGATGTCTTGGTTTACAAACAGCCGATCGAACACCTGCTTTTCAATGCAGGATTATTGATATTTATTGTTCTACAAAATTTCCCTGTGAATCTTTTATATGTTCGATACATCGCATTTGCCATTAGAAATGTCGAGTATCGCCTTCGCTCTGCATTAGTGGAGAGAATGCAACAGCTCTCAATGGGTTTTTACCTCCGAACTAATGCGGGAGCCTTGCAAACCAAAGTCATTCGTGATGTTGAGAATATTGAAGGCATGGTTCGTAACGGCGCAGATGGTGGATTCGCAGCGATAAACTCTTTACTCGGCGCGGTCGTGATTACTGCGATAAGAATTCCAGAATTTCTTCCCTTCTTTATATTTGTCGGACCAGTTACCGCATTTGTGATTATTAAATTGCGAAAAACGATGAATGATCGCAATGAGGAGTTCCGAGGTGAAATTGAAGAGATGTCAGCTCGAGTAAATGAGATGACAACTTTGATTCCAATAACTCGCGCTCACGGTCTTGAACAAAGCGCGCTACGTCAGATGCATGACTCCTTTAGTAGCGTTCGCAGAGCCGGATTAAAGCTTGATGCTTTCAATGCAAAGTTCCAGGCTGCAGCATGGGTAATTTTTCAAATCGCGAACGTCGCCTGCCTAATAATCGCTGCCTGGTGTGCGTATTACGGATACTTTGGAGTCAGCACCGGCGATGTCGTTTTACTTTCAGCCTATTTTGGTCAATTAATTGGCTCCGTTATTTTGCTCTCAAGCTTGGCCCCTTACATTTCTAAAGGTTTGGCATCGGTTCGATCGCTGGGTGAAGTTTTGGAATCTCCCGATATCGAAGTGAATTCTGGTAAGAAAAAAGTTGAGAGGGTAGATGGAAACATTGAGTTCAAAGAGGTTTCTATGATGTATCCAGGTGCATCTACTTGGGCTCTTTCACAGATAAACATGAAAGCCAGTCCAGGAAAAGTTACCGCTTTAGTTGGTGCTTCAGGATCTGGAAAATCTACCTTTATTAATCTAGTAATCGGATTTTTACGTCCTTCAAAGGGACAGGTAGTACTAGATGGCCGGAATATGGCAGAGCTTGATATGCGCGAAGTACGAAAATTTGTTTCTATGGTGCCACAAGAATCTGTTTTGTTTGACGGAACCGTTAGGGAGAATGTCACCTACGGAATTTCTGATGTATCGACGCAAAAGTTTGAGCAAGCTCTTAAGGATGCGAATGCCTGGGAGTTTGTAAGTGCATTGCCTGAAGGGGCTGACACAATAGTTGGTGAACGCGGGGCCAGAATTTCAGGTGGTCAAAAGCAACGCTTGGCAATTGCGCGGGCTCTGATTAGAGATCCGAGAATTCTCATCCTAGATGAAGCGACCTCTGCCCTAGATTCCGAGTCGGAAAACTTAATTCAAAAAGCTTTAGCTAAATTGATGCAGGATAGAACCACCTTTGTCGTGGCTCATCGTCTTTCAACCATTATGCGAGCCGATGAAATTATCGTTCTGGATCAGGGGAACCTGGTAGAGCGGGGCACACATACGGATTTATTGGCCAAAAAGGGTGTTTATTACCGTTTATTTTCCGCACAATCTAGTTTTATAACCGCATAGGAATGGAAGGGATAAAACGTGTTAATTGGTAAACCGTTGTCGGAGTTGCAAAAGTATCGACCAAATCTGACTAAGCGTGACGACTTCGAATCTTTTTGGAAAGAAACATTGGCAAATCATATTGATCAAGATCCCAAGGTGACTTTGACCAAAATAGATTTTCCGGTAAATCAATTAGAGGTCTTTGATCTTACGATTGAAGGATTCAATAGAGAGCCGATCAAGGGCTGGTTCCTAACACCTAAGAATCTCACCGCGCCTGCGCCTACGATGATTTCTTATGATGGCTATGGCGGAGGAAGAGGTAATCCTCAAGAGTGGTTGTTTTGGCCATCTTGCGGTTATCCAACTTTGGTCATGGATACTCGCGGACAAGGTGGTGGCTATCGCCGCAGTGATACAGCTGATGGCCCATATCCTCGCGACAGCCAAGCCTCTGGATTTATGACTATGGGGGTAATGAACCCTGAGACTTACTACTACCGTCGGGTTTTCAGCGATGCCGTGGCATTTGTTCGAGCAGCTAAACAACTTCCCAATGTTGATGCATCTCGCATAGTCACGGTGGGCGGTAGTCAAGGTGGCGGTATTTCAATTGCTGCTACCGCTTTATCTGGTGAAGTTTTTGCAACCATGCCCGATGTGCCATTTTTGTGTCACTACTCAAGAGCGGTGGAAATGGTTGATACCTACCCTTATCAAGAGATTGTTAATTACTGCAAAGTTCACCGCACAAAGGTGGAACAGGTAATGTCAACATTAAGTTATTTCGATGGCATGAACTTAGCTACTTTGGCGAATGTGCCCGCTCTGTTTAGCGTTGGTTTACATGATCCAATATGCCCGCCAGACACTATTTATGCCGCCATTAATCATTGGAATGGCCCCGTCGATGTTCAGGTTTGGGAGTTCAATACCCACGAAGGTGGCGGCACTGATAATCAATTAATTCAAGCGGAGTGGATTAGAAATAAGTTAGCGCAGGCCAAATAATGAGAGATCACCTAGGTTACGGATTCAATGCGCAATGGGCTTATTCAACTGAGTGGATTCCAGAACCAAAGCCAGCTGACACTCGTATGTTGGATTTCATGGCTAAGTACGATTTCAATTTCTTACGTTTGCCGCTTGATTATCGTTATTGGATGCCGGATATAACTAAATCCCCATTAGAAGGTTTTTTGAAAGTCATTGATCAGTATGTGCATGAATCAATCTCTAGAGGAATCCACATAAGTATCAACCTGCATCGAGCTCCAGGTTACTGCATTAATGGGTGGGAAAAAGAAGCAACTAATTTATGGATTGATGAACTTCCCCAGCAAGCTTTTGAAATTCTTTGGACTACCTTGGCAACGAAATACAAAGGCATGTATCAAGATGAAATGAGTTTTGATTTAGTTAATGAGCCACCTGATATCGGTCAACGCGGATTCACCAGAGATATTCACCAAAAAGTAATCAGAAGAATTACAGACGCAATTCATATAATTGACCCAGAACGCATAGTGGTTATAAATGGCTTGGCAGGTGGACATTTGGCTATGCCGGAGTTGGCTGATTTGAATGTGGTTCATAGCGGTCGCGGCTATCAACCAATGTTGGTTTCGCATTACAAAGCGGAATGGTGGGATGGAAGCATAGGAATGCCAGTTCCAACCTACCCTTGCGAATACAACGGGCAATGGTGGGATTACGATGCTTTATGGGAGTTTTATGCACCCTGGCGTGAGGTTCAAGCCAAAGGTCGACCTGTTCACATAGGCGAGTTCGGTTGTTACAAATACACCGATAATGATGTTGCGCTTCGTTGGTTCAAAGATCTATTCGATATTTATAAGAGGTCAGGCTGGGGTTATTCGCTTTGGGAGTTTGATGGCAACTTTGGAATTGCTAATCACAACCGCCCTGGTGTTGAGTATGAAAACTTCGAGGGTTTAAATATCGATAGAGGATTATTGGATTTAATGCTGGAAAGCCGCGTTTCCTAAATCTGTCTCGCGGGACAAGAAGGTTCTGCTTGACATTGTTTTAGGAAGCAACAAAACTCATCCATCATGAATCGCAAGAGAGTCATAGTCCCTTTGGTATTGGCCACCATTGTTTCAATAGCTTATTTCAGCGCTGGCCCCAGAGTTCCGATGGATAATGATTCGACCTCTGATTTAGCGCTTGCCGAGAAGGCAAAAGAAGAAGAGGTTAATGAAGTTGAAGGTGGTTTTGGCTCTGACATAACACTAGCCAATGGCGCTGTGGTAAATATTTCAGATCCAACCGAGTGGAAACCAAAAGATGCCGCCGCTCTTGGATTTGAAGGACGTCCCCAAATACTGACCGTTAAATTCACAAATAATGGCAGCGCGGATTTTGACATCAGCTATTTTGCGATTATTGAATCTACATTTGCCAGTGACTTGTCCTCTGCATGTGTTGATGTTTTTGAATTGGATTCAGGGGTAAAAGGTTTGCCTGATGACCCAGTCGTTAAGGCGGGGCAAAGCGTGGAGTTCCAATGGGCGATTGTTTGTCCGGCCCCTAAAGATGATGAGCTCACCCTTACTTTTAGCTTGAGCGAGTCCGACGTTGTCACACTTAAATCTACAGTTAAGTAACACCAGCCTTCTCTTGCGCTGATTTGTCCAATAAGACAGTAAATCGTTATAGAGTTTTTTCGGCAAAGTACCTTGACAACGCTGTCATACAGCGGAAATCTCTCCTCCAGCGCAGCGATAGGCGCTTGCGTGTCTATGTAAGGAGTAAATAGGTGAAGCGTTTAGGAGCAATAGCAGTAGCTGTTGCCATGGCGGCCAGCGCGCTTATCAGCGCCCCGGCTAACGCTGCAAAGAAGCAAACATTGACCGTCTGGGCAACCGGCGGCGATTCTGATGCAGCTGTATTGGCAGAAGCAGGCAAACTCTTCATGGCGAAGAATCCAAATGTAACCGTGAAGGTCGAAGCAATTTCATGGGGCGATGGTTTCGCCAAAGTTCTGGCTGCGGCAGCAGCTGAGAAAGGCCCAGACATTTTCACTGGCGGTCTTTCATGGGGTATTTCTGCAGGAAATAAGGGAGCCCTAGCAGATCTACGTTCGATATCAGTTGTAAGCAAAGTGCAACCACTAGTTGCACCCCAAATCTTTAAAGCACTTGTCGGATACAAGAGCAGCAAGGTTTATGCGGTTCCTTACGATCTAACTTTGATGATGATGTTCTATGACAAGACAACACTTTCAAAGGCTGGCGTAACCTCTGCACCAAAGACAGTCGCTGATTTCAACGCAGCAGCTGCCAAATTGAAAGCTGCTGGTGTAAAAGTCCCAGTCTATAACGAGTGGGGCAATGGCGACTGGCTTGGATTCTTCTCATGGCTATATTCCATGGGTGGATCTCTATATGACTCAAAGTGCAAAGTTTCTATCAACAATGCAAAGGGCGTTGCAGCTCTTGAGCAGTACAAGAAGCTTTACAGCGATTACGGTGCACTTAAACCTGGTGTAGCTGACTGGTCTATGAATGACAACATCGAAAAGGGTAATTACGGAATTGGTTTCTCTGGAAACTTCCAGGCCAGCTCTTATTACACCTATTACAAGGATTATAAGAACTGGACCGCAGCACCGGTACCTGCTGCGCCTGGTTCAAAGAGCGTTGCCTTCATTGGAGGCCGTGGAATTTCAGTTATGAACTACATTCCACGTACAAAGCAAATCCTTGCGGGTAAATTCATCACTTCGCTATATCAAGAGGATGTTGTTAAGGCAATGAACGTTGTCGGAGCAGCACAAAACGCAATCTTCCTTTCACCGGTTGTGAAGTTTGCAGACACAATCTCTGTTTACCCAACTGATGTTTTGGCGACCATCAAGAGCCAGCTTGCTGATGCTCAAGGTCCACCAAACTGCAATGGTTGGGAAGATGCTCAGAGTGATGTAACCAGTGCTTTAACCAAGTATTTATTTGGTTCAGCATCAGCTAAATCAGCTCTTGATGAAGCTGCTGCAGCAATGAAAGCAAAGGCATAACAGCTCTAAACGCTGAGGTATGTAAATAGCTGATTCTCGAGGGGAATCGCTTAGGGAGTAGATGGAGGGGTTAACGCCCCTCCATCACTTTCGTGGCAGGAAAATCATTTTTAATTTCTAACAACACTTTAAAGGATGGCTAACAATGGGTTCTCAAATGTTTGCGGACTCAAAGCAGTATGCGCCTACCAAGCGCACTGGTTTTAGAAAATACAGCGAAGCAGGTCTCTCAACATATTTGATGATCGCACCCTTCGCACTTCTATTTATAGTTTTTGCGGTATATCCAGTGCTGGCCAGCTTGCGTCTTTCCTTTATGCGCTACAACGCAATTTGTAACCCTGATAGGTCTCCATGTGGTTCAGTTGGTTTTGGTAATTATCAATATTTGATTATGGAAGATTCGCGATTCCATAAAGCATTACTTAACACAACTCTGTATGTAATTGGTTCGGTTATCATGGGAATGCTTGCGTCATTGGCACTAGCCCTTGCTTTACAGGAAGATACAAGATCAAATCGCATTTTGCGGGTAGTTTTCTTTTTGCCATCTGTTACTTCTGGCATTGCAGTGGTCTTGGTATGGGGCTGGGTATTTCGCGGTGATGATATTGGTCTATTGAATGCGATTTTAAATTTCATCGGGTTGCCCACTGTGGAGTGGCTCGCTACGCCCAAATTAGCGATTCCAATTTTAATTTTCATGGCCATGTGGGGTGGTGCTGGATTTGGAATGGTTTTATTTCTTGCTGGTCTTAACTCCATACCCGCTATGTATTACGAAGCTGCGGTAATTGATGGCGCCGGCCCAAAGGAGAGATTTCGCTACATAACACTGCCTCTGCTTCGTCCGGTAATGGTTTATGTTGGAATCACAGGAACTATTGGAGCATTTCAGATTTTTGAGGGCGTTTATCTGTTGTTTCCTACTTCGGTTGGTTCTATCGGTGGATTTAAAGATATGGCGCTCATGATCGTTCCGTATCTATATGACATGGGCTTCAACAAGTTCCGCCTGGGATATGCCTCGGCGATTGCCTGGATTCTCTTTGGAATTATCTTCGCGATTTCGATGATAAATCTGAAATTAACCCGTTCTTTGGAGGATTTGCGATGAGCACTATCCAACTAACTAAGAAACAACAAAAGAAACAGCAAAAGGATTTAGACCGCGCCATGGAGCGTGGGGGAAATTTCACAAATCCATTTGAGAAGAAATCCCAAAGGAAATGGCGGAGAGCTCCGCTCTATCTACTAACTATTGTGATGATTGCCCCTTATTACTGGATGATAACCTCTTCATTCAAGTCAGTAAAAGAGCTGCAAGAAGTACCACCTACGGTTTACCCAAAGAATTGGATATTGGGCAATTACTACGACAAGAATTTTGATCCCAAACAGTTTCAACAAGATGTCATGCAAGGGCTATTCCAACGCTATCCCGATATTGAGTTTGGTTTCTTTAGATTTATGTTTAATAGCGTCTTCGTCAATATCAGCATCACTATATTGACGTTATTCATCGGATCACTTGCTGCTTATGTAGTAGCGAAGCACCGCTTCCGTGGAAAACGCGCAATTTATCTGACAATCATTGGCTCGATGATGATTCCTTGGCAAGTCGGACTGATTCCAGGATTCCTATTGGTCGATGATTTGGGCTGGCTAAATACTTATTGGGCTTACATAATTCCAGCTCTACCAAAAGCATTTATTGTTTTCTTCTTGGTGCAATATCTCAGCAGTATTCCTGATGAGTTGATTGAGGCAGCGCGCATTGATGGCGCCCGGGAATTCACGATTTATTGGCGCATCGTATTGCCGCTATTAAGGCCGGCTTTGGTTGCGATGATGATTTTTACCGCGATCGGAGAGTGGAATAACTTCCTGTGGCCATTGATTATTGTGCAAACACAGGACATGGCGAATTTGCCGGTTGCACTTGCATTCTTGAGAAATGCTGGCGCCGGAAATATTGGCACTCAAGGTGTAATCATGGCCGCTTCATTAATTACCTCGATACCGACCATCACACTCTTCTTCCTAACCCAGAAGCACTTCATTCGCGGTATTGCGCTTTCAGGATTGAAGTGAGATGAAGAAGATGTTTGCAACTTTATTAAGTGGAGGACTCCTACTAGGAGTTGTCCCGTCGGTAAAAGCTGCAGACATTTCCTGGGTAATTCGTAATCAAGGAGGCAAGTCGGCTGCGGTTGAATTGGCCGCACTTAATTTACCGGGTGGTGAAAATCCTTTCGATCCTGGTTACGCCGATGTAATTGCAACCGTAACTGAGCCTGATGGAAGTAATTTTGAAATTCCCATGTTTTGGTATCAAAGTTATGAACCGGTCTCTTCCTACAATCAGTTATCAGCAAGAAAAGTGGGAGAGCCAGAGTGGCGATTGAAGTTTCGACCTACTCAATTAGGTGAGTATAAAGTAGCCATAAGAGCAAAAATTAACGGAGCATCCATATCAGTTCCAAATACCAGTTACACAGTTAAAGAGTTGGCTCCAGAACAAGTAAGAATCAAGGGACAAAATTTTGTAAAAGGCGAAGAGATATTTATTCCTTTTGCTTACAACATAGCTTGGGCAAATCGCTATGAAGAAATTACAAAATATGAAAGATGGTTTAAAGCCGCTTCAGCAAACGGTATTAATGTTGCGCGAGTTTGGATGGCTTCTTGGTCTCTAGGCATTGAATGGAATGACACCGGTCTTGGTGATTACACAAAACGTTTAGATCGAGCTTGGGCGCTAGATCAAGTTTTTAGAATAGCTGCAAAATATGGCATTGGCATTGATTTAGTTTTGATTAACCACGGAGCATTTAGCGAGTCCACTAACCCTGAATGGTTTGCCAACCCTTACAACTCACAAAATGGTGGACCGATTTCAAATCCAGGTGAGTTTGCGACAAATGAAACTGCCCGCAAGTTCTGGGAACAACGCCTGCGCTACATCACCGCGCGTTGGGCAGCGGAGCCTTCTATGTTTACCTGGGAGTGGTGGAATGAAGTTAATTTCACGCCAATTTCCGGACAGATTCTTACCGATTGGATTAGATGGTCTGATTCTTTATTGAAGAGATGGGATCCATACAAAACCATAACCACGACCTCATGGGGTTCTGGAGCGAGTTTGCAGGATTGGTCGGTAGTTGATTACGCAGTGACCCACGTTTACGATGATAAGGATCCGATTAAAACTCTTTCTGCGCAGGCCTCAGCCTTACGTGCCGCCGTTCCTGATAAACCAATCTTGGTTGGAGAAATGGGATCAGGGACTGTTACAGAAGATCCATTCACAGATCCTTACGGACTCCATCTACACAACGCACACTGGGCCGCAACCTTTGTTGGTTTTGGTGCGCCTGCATCGTATTGGTGGTGGGACACCTATGTTGATCCATTGAATCTTTGGTCACTTACTAAAGGGCTTTCAATTTTGCTTAAAGGCACAAATCCAGTTGCGATGAAGCAATCCCAAATCTCAACTCTTAAATCTACTTCAACATTATTACTAAGTGATGAAAAAACTATTTTGGGATGGATTCGTCACAATGATTACGATAGAAGTGCAAAAGCGAGATTGCTTTTGGAAGCGGCTATCAAATCTTTAAAGACTAAGAAGCCACCACAGACCAAGTTTCCAGACCCTAAATCAAAAGGCGGCAAGGTTGTAATTCCCGTCGAAGCAGAAGGTAGTTACAGCATTCTGGTGATGAATACCAAGAGCGGTAAAACCCTAAAAAGCTACGAGATTGCTTCACAAGCAATGAAATTAACCTTCTCTTTACCTGGATTCACTGGCGACATCGCTTTTAAAGCGGTGCGAAAGGTAGGGTGAGGTACGTGGCGAAGGAAATTCTGGAACCTGTTGCTCATCCAACTTTGGCCGATGTTGCAGCTATTGCTGGGGTCAGTATCAAGACCGCTTCTCGAGTACTTAATGACTCGGTAAATGTTGCACCGGATACCGCAGAAAAGGTAAGAAAAGCGGCGTCATTAGTAGGTTATCGTTCAAACCGCATTGCTCGTGAATTACGCGGTGGCGCATTAAGCAATCTCATCGGAATGATTATCTCAGATCTCGCCAACCCTTTTTATGCAGGGTTAGCTGCCGGTGCTGAAAAGAGACTTTCTGAAGCGGGTCTTGATCTAATTATCGCGACTGCACGTGATGATGCAGAGCGGGAACGCGCGCTAATGGAATCCTTATTAGAGAGACGTGTTCGCGGACTGGTTGTAGTTCCTTCCGGTGAAGATTATTCATATCTGCACATTGAAAGAAGACGTGGTTATTCATTTGTTTTTGTTGATAGACCGGCTGCATATTTGGATGCCGATACGGTTCTAGTAGATAACCAAGGTGGAATTGCAGTATGTCTCGATGAATTATTAAAAGCCAAATGTAAGAAAATTGCCATCATTGCCGATACTTTAAATATTTGGACCGCATCTGAACGTATTGAAGGATTCAAGAGAGCTTGCTTATCGCGTGGCGTTGATCAAAAAGATGTTCACATAGTCACAGGAATTCACACTACGGAAGAAGCCAAAGCTGCCACCCATAGTTTGTTGGGATCAACCTCTCGAATTGATGGAATTATTGCGACTAATGATCTGATTGCAATGGGTGTCGGAGAGGTTATTCATCAAGAAGGCAGTCCAATCAAAGTGGTTAGTTTTGATGATTTCCCTAGCGCAGAAATGTTTGGAATCAAATCTTTAGATCATGATCCACAAAGATTGGGTCGACTAGCTGCGGAGGTTCTACTCAAGAGAATTGAAAATCCAACTGATAGTAAATATATAACTGAAGTTATGAAGTTAGAGTTGCAGGAGAAAAGCATTCATACCCATAAGGCCGCGGCAAATGGCTAAAGTCGCACTCGCTGTTGATATTGGGGCCACAAAGGTGGCTTTGGCATTGGTAGACCGTGATTTTGCTGTTCATGGGAAAAAAGAGCTAATCATTGGCAATTCCACTTCAGAATCACTCTGGGGTGCAATTTCAGAGAACGCCAATCAAATGATTGCTGGTTTAAATGGCAATCTTTTGGGTGTTGGAATTGGATCCGCTGGACCTTTACATCTAGAGGCAGGCGCGATTAGCCCGGTAAATATTCCAATTTGGAGAAATTATCCAATAGTTCAAAAGTTTAGGACTTTATCTGGACATCAAAACGTTGTCTTGCACGGAGATGCCATGGCGTTAGCACATG
>Ga0208465_1000329_pt1 | contig 14121 bp, 20 predicted proteins | sample LakMenEpi31Aug10_FD_150749 | JGI IMG/M metagenome (GOLD analysis project Ga0208465, IMG submission 150749) | Freshwater microbial communities from Lake Mendota, WI - 31AUG2010 deep hole epilimnion (SPAdes) | ecosystem: Environmental > Aquatic > Freshwater > Lake > Epilimnion/Euphotic zone ...
CACCAGAATGGTGCCCATAGTCCACAGATAGCGCCGCGTCATGCTTGCAACGCCTTAATTAGCTTTGATGCTTGCGCTGGCGACAAATCGCCGGTTGCGACCGGCTCGCCCAACACGTCAACCACAAACTGTTTTTTGTCGTCACCCGTCAACCCTTTTTTGCTGTAAAGCACGCTCAGAAAATCCCGTTGCTTTTGTGTCGCGCGCCCATTGCCGTTTATCTCCACCACCGTTGGGAATGGGTCATCGATGTGCTGGCGTGCTGGTTGGCTACGGGCAACCTTTTGCATTTCTTCACGCGACGGCCGCTTAGTGTGGTCGCCCCCAGCCAGCCCCGCATTGGCCAACGCGCGGCCTACGGCGCTTGTCTCACAATTCTCAAAATGTGACGTTTGGTTGACGTAGCCTTCGCCGCGTGTCTCCTCAGCCCACCCGGTCGCAATGACCGTTTCGCCAATTAACAGCTCAGCCCTAAACACACAACGTTGGTCTGTGTAATGCACCAGATAGGTCAGCACGCGTTTGGGTTGCTCAGCGGGCGTGTTAAGCCAACGCTCTAGGCGTGCCGCGACCGGCTCATAGCTGCCCAAATCAAACGCCACGGCTAGCCAACCTTGCGCGCCCGCTTTCGGTAATGCGGTTGACGCGTTGCAGCTCACCAGACCGCGCAACGCGCTGCTCGCCGGTTGCCTCAATGTAGCCATGCTTCAGCAAATCGCTGACACGGTGCCAATAACAGCAACCCGGTTTATTTGCCAGCCCAGTGGCTAACCCGGCTTCGTCAGCGGTCATATCGACGGCCTGACCGTATGCGGCCAATAGTTGCCATTGCTGTGACCCGACACGCACGCGCGCGCTTTTGGCCGCTTTATGTGATGTGCCGGGGTCGGTGTTGCGAACCATTGGCGCGACGGCAATCACCTCGCGGTAACCCGCCAAACCAACCACAGGCTCAAACAATGCGATTTGCTGGCTCATACGCTGCCGCCCAGCTCAGTAATGGCTTGCGTCAGTACGTCAGCCTCATGGTCAAGCCCGGCTAGTTGCGCGTCAACACGCATGTTTTTTAGCTGCCTAATCAGCCACGTTTCTTGCGGCTTTTTTGTGCCGTCAAATATTTGGTCAATGACCGCAACAAAAGCTTTGTAGTGAGCCTCTAGCGCTGGGTTTAATTCGTGGTGTATTTGTCTGTCTATGTCAGCCATGATGTGTTTTCTTGTCTCCTCTGTCAATCCCGGTTCTGTAAACGGTTGCTCTGTCACCCTAAAACGTACTCCATGCGTGCCACCCAGTTAAATGCCATATCGCCAACCCGGCCCGTAGGTTCAGTGTGGCGTTAAACAAATCGTCACAGCTGTCAACCAGCCCATGCGCTTGCAGCCACCCGATAGGCCACTGCTGGTTAGGTATGCACCAAAAGCCGTTAATTTGCATCAGCCCATAAGACCCGCCATTAGGGTCACGTAGGTTGTGTGCCCACGGCTTGCAGGCACTTTCGGCCTTAACTACGCGTATAAACGTTTGTAGCTCGCTTATAGGCCAACCTAAAGCCACGGCTAGACGCTCTACGTCGCCGCAATCAGCAATAGTGGTAATTGTGGTGGTGGTAACCGGGGCTGGTCGGGCCACCGCCATCACGGGGGTGGTTGTGGTCGGTGCCCGGCCCAGCCACGGCGATTGGGCTGCTATGTCAATCGGGTCGGTCGGTGTTGGTGACCCCATATTTGCCCCGCTGGCAACAAATACGCCCCATACGGCAAATACGGCCAATACGGCCTTTTGTGCAAAATAAGCCATTTCGTTTTCTCCCGTTCTGTCGGTAACAGCGACCCTACAGAACCCCTACACCGTGGTGGTGGATACCTCAAACACGGCCTTAAATGCCTCAGTCACTTTGTCAGCACTATGGGCCATTGTTGGCGTTATCTCAATGTGCCACCAGTCGCCGCCCGGCGCCCCCGCAAACGTCTGTTTGGTTGGTTTTTGCCATGCCTCGCTATGAGCTGGTTGCACCACGCCTACCCCGGCGCGGTCGCAACGCCATGACCGGCCGTAAGGCTGGGGCCAATAATCAATAACCAGCATGATGCCCAACGCGTCATAGTTGGTTAGGCATGTGCGGATAAATTGCAGCGAGCGTTGGCGGCCGTTGGGTACGCCGCGTTTGCTGGCCACGCTGTACCTGTATGACAAATCCATTGCTATGCCGCGCGCATGATTACTGACCTGTCCGGGTTTGCCGCGTATGTCGCGCACTACCCACGTGCCGTTATTCCACAGCGCGCCGCCGCTATATCGATTTGCGAGCTGTGCCCATTTTTCGGTACCCGGCAACGGCCGTGTCGCCACCGCGACATTGTTGGCTAAATATGGGTTAGGCATCAGGCTGGTTGTCTTTTGCGACAAACAGACAAGCGGTTTTTTTGTTGCCCACAAGCGTTGACAACCACGCCATTACGCCAGACACCACCGGAATAGCCAACGCAACTAGTTGCATATCCCAACCCTGTCGATAACCCACATATGTAACCAGCGCAATAAAGGCGCCTTTTAGGGTTTGGTCTGCCGTTTGTAGTTGCGCGTTGCGATTCACGGTATTAAGCCGGGCGCGTTAGTGGTGCGGGCGGGTTTTCGTCGTGTTCCCAAACCGTAAGCGTTTCGCCTACCAATACCCAACCGCCGTCAAAACCGGCGGCCACAAGCATTTCGCATAATTCGTCGTGACGTGTTTTTGGGCGGCTCATGGTGTCACCTCATACAACACAATTGTGCTTTCGTTTGCGCCGCCGTCCTGCAATCGAACACCGGTAGCGGCAACCGCGTTAGCGAATGTCGTTTTGTATGTCGTGGCGCTAGTAGTGGCGGGGCTGTCTAAATATTGCGTTGCAATCGGGCCGCAATAAAGGCTCAATAATGAGCCAGTGAACCCCAAACTTATGGCTGGCGTCTGAATAGTTGTCGAACCGCGCACCACGCGCAAATTAATGCCGTTGTCTACGTTGGCATTTGTTTTTACGCAACCCGTTTGCGTGACGACAACTAACACTTTGTTTGACGCAGACGTAGGCGTAATGGTCGCGGTCAAACCTGTGTCGGCGTACGTGGTGCTACTCGACGATGCTTGCGTGCTAGTTGAGCCAGTTACGATTTGCACGACTTTGTTGCCGGTTGCGCCCCACGTCACCCATGACGTGCCGTTGTAAGACTGCAAACCAACGCCTTCGACGTAGCACATTTGACCTTCGGCCAACGTTTTTTCTCCGCTGCCGCCAAACCCGGCATCACGGGTAACGGTGCTAGCGAACACTGGCACGCCGGTGCGCGCGCTGTCATTTTGCTGTGCCGCCGTGAGAATTTGCCCGGCTGTAAACGTTGGTACGGTGGTTTGTGCGTTGGCGCCCATGTCAACCTAAAACATTAGTGTCAAGTAACCCAAATGTGGCGTCATCAAGCACAAGCTCATAAACAATGGTGGTTGGGGCTGTAAAGAAGGTGGCCCGGTGCCCGGTCGCCAAATCAATGACATGCTCAACGCCCTCAACGCTCAATTCTTGGGCCAGCTGCGTGGTGCCGGTGCCGCTGGCAAACGTTTTTTGTATGGTGATTGTGTCGCCAATATCGATGATTGCCACGCTGTCGCGCTGGCTTGCGGTCAACGCCGCAAACGTGACGCCCACATCGGTGTAACGGGCCTCAGGCTCGCCGTTAAGCAAATAGTCAGCGGCGTCATCAATCTGGCCTTGCACATGCAAAAGGCTGTTTGTTATTGACGTGGTTTGCGTAAAGTATTCCGCAATGCTCGCCAAATCTGTGGCGGTGGCGGTTTTGTTGTCAAGCGCGGTAACGACGGCACGATTAACTACGGCGTCAGCCTCAAACGTTATGCCTACCGTGTCATACGGTATTTGTGTACCGTCATCATGAAAGTCAGCCACTGAGCCGCTCAGCGTGTTACCTATGCGGTTTTGGAATGTGAGCACACCGTCACGCGACATAAACAGCCGCCCAAATTCGGCTGTGTCATTGATTTGGCTCAGATATGCCAGCACGTTGGTGCCCTCTGGCACCGTATAGCTACTGTCGTGCCCCAAATCGACTGTGCCCGTAGCAATGTTTGTGGGCCGGGTGTAAGCCACCTCAGGCAACGCCAGCACGCTGGCAATGCGCTGCCCTGACGTTTGCGTGCTTACGTTGTATTCGTCAAGGTATGTTTGCGCCAATAAATAAAATTGGTCAGCACAAAACACGGTAACGGTGTTTAGCCCGCCAAGCGCAAAATTGTAGTCATAATTAACAATGAAACCCTTAAACAAATATTCGGGGTTATTGGCGTTGTCGTATCTAATCAGCTCTACGGCGCGCAACGGTGCAAGGCCGGGTTTGCTTAGCGCTGTGTCGTAGTACGGGCTGACGGTATCGAATGGGTTAAATACGCCGTCAGCGTAAGTGTCATTCAGGGTAAATGACATCGTGCCAGCGCTGAATTGGTCGCCGCTGTCACGGCGGCCGCGTTTGACGTTTATGCCAACGGTGCCCGCGGTTACGTCTGCAAAATCCGTTGTGCCGTCTAACACGTAGTTTGCGTTATTCAGTAGGCCCGCCGTTGCGTCATCAAGCAAAAAGCCGTCTTGTATAAACCCGGTATCGATTTTTAGGCTGTAGTCACCTGACTGAATTACCGCTACGCCAGCCATTACGCCACCGCGACGTTTATTGGCCCTGCTGAGCGATTGTAGGCGCGTAGCGCGTTAACGATTGCCTGCCCAATCTCAGCGCTGGTGGCTAGGCCGCCGTTGACATTGACAGTCACGTTGCCAAAACTTTGGGCGCGGTCTAACGGAATGACCGCTTCCGGGCCTGCTTCGCCAATCATCGCCAATGTCGGACCGGTCACAATGCCGCCGTTGGCCAGCATAGGGATATTGGGCACGCTGAACCCCTTGCCACCCAAACCGGGCACCCAGTCAGGGAATGTGAAAGACAGTTTGCCTATGGTGTTATTCCATAGCCGGGCAATTGTGTTAAAGACCGTCTTGTAAACGTTTAACACGAATTCCAAATAACCCTGAATGGCATTTAGGGAGAATTCCACACCCGTTTTAACGGCATCAAACATTTTTTGTACAAATTCTCTAAACGTCTCAGACCGCTTGTAGGCAATGACAAACGCGGCCGCAAGCGCCGCCAACGCGATAACCACCAGCCCAATGGGGTTGGCTGCCATGACAAAGTTAAACGCGGCCTGTGCGGCTTTAACAATGACAAGCGTGGCTTGGTACACCTTTATTGCCGCATTAACAGCCAACACGGCTACCGCCAACCCGCCAACCACACCGGCAAAAATCAAAAACACGCTGCTATTTTCTTGTGCCCAATTTGCCAATGGAATGAGCGCGCTAATCATTTGTTCGACAACCGGCAACAGCGCCGCCCCAATGCTTTCTTTAGCTTCGTCCATGCCAATTTGCAGGTTTTTCATTTTGCCCGCGGTGGTGTTGGCCGCTTCAGCTGCCGCGCCGGTGTGTATCTCAAGCATTTGCATTACTTCGTCAAATTCGGCGCCGCCCTTAATGGCGTTACGTACTGACGGGTCAAGCGTTGCCAGCGCGCGCATGTTGCCGTTAGCGGCCTTAGCCATGGCGTCAGTGACGGTGGCCAAATCGGCGCCGGTGGCGGCGGCAATGTCTTGCGATTTTACTAACAAATCTTGCGCGTAATTGGCCTCACCAACGGCTACGACAAGGCTGGCCAGCGCTGGGCGTAGCTCATCATCGGCCACGGCGGTGGCGCGCGACTGTGCGCTAATAAACCTTTCTGTGGCGGCAATCTGGTCATCTGTGGCGGCACCACTTCGACGTAACACGCCAGCAAGCTGGTCTTGCGCGGCGGCATCTTCCATAGCCGCTTTCGTGGCTGCACCCAACCCGGCCGCCAACCCGGCAATGGCGGCGGTTGCCGGAATGACCGCTTTTTTGAGCGCAAATCCCGCTTTAGCCCCGGCACCCTCAAGCTGTTGGAATTCCTTAAACGCTTTATCAATGCCCTTGCTGTCGAATTCGCTGACAATCGGAATTAAAACAGACATTACAAAACCCGCTTATTGACCGCGGCCATTAAATCATCTACCACGGCGCGCATGTTATCGGTTACCTTGTCATTGTTTTTTTCGTACGTTGGCCACATCACGCGCGACGGTGACCCAAACAATGATGTGAGCGCATCAATAAACCGCGCGCCTTGTGGGTTGGCGCCACCGGCTTTGCCTGCCATATCGACGATTGCCGCTGCTGGGTTTTTCTGAATGACGCTTATGACGCTGGTGCTTTTACGGCTGGTGTTTATCTTGACGGTGACACCCTTGCGCGCCGCCGCTTGGTCATACGGCAACAGCGCCCGGCCGCGTTGCTGCCATGCCCGCGCCATACCTGACAACAGCCGCGGCGGGTACTGAGCCTTCATGGCGTCAGTAGCGGGCTTGACCACTTCTTTAGCGCGCGCATTAATTTGCTTGCGTAAATCTGGCTCAATCTCCCGTAGTTCTTTAAGCGCTTCTTTGATGCCAAACACGCCCACTGTGGTGTTTACCGTCATTGTTTGGCCGCCTTGTTGAGCACTACTACAACAGTAGTTAAATCTCGCGTGTCAAACGGGATATCTACCGGCCAAAACCCTGTTGCTACCAAAACTTCAGCTAGTTGGCGGCGGTAGCTGCCGCGCCCGTAGGGTTTGGGTTGGTTTGGTCAACGCTCTCAATTTCCATGTCAGGGTTAGCGCGCAACCATTCCGCCGCGGTTTGGTGCGGCATCAAGCGCCCTGATTGCTTGAGCATAAAAAACGCCCAGCTGACCAAATCGCCCATACCGATACCGCGGCCATCAGACACCTTGCGGTTTTCTGTTCTCTCCCATTCCGTGATGCACAGCAAATTGGTGATTACTTCTACGGGTTCGCTGCCGGGTGTCACGGTGACACGCAATTTTATTTTCATAACCCCTCTGTCTTTTGGCTATCGGTTTATTACGGGTTGGTGATATCGGCAGTGTAGGTGCCGCCCTGAAACGTAATATCGATTGTTTGCAGCTCGCCCAGCGTGGCGTTAATAACGGGCAATTCAGCCAAAAACGTGCCGGTGAGCGTAAAGCCGGGGTTTGTGGCACTGTCAACGGCGTTGGTTGGTTTGACAATCACGGTGGTGGTGGTGCCGACAAGTGGCGCCAACGTCGCATACGTTTGCGCGCTCGCATATGTCAACATCAGTGTCAGCGTTAATTCGTGGTCGCCCAAACCTTTTGCGTAGGTGCGCTCAGTTTCGCCAAACGTGGTGTTGTCAAGCGCGTCAAAACGTACGTTTAGGTTGGCGGCGGTGCACCAGCCGGTTAGCGCCACGGTGTTGACGGTGACCACTGGGTTGGATAGGTAAGAGCTGGTTGCCATAGTGCGGTTACTCCTCTGTGATTGCCTTTACTTTACGTGCCTTGCGTGGCGGTTTGGTGGATACTGTGCCAAGTGTAGTTACGTCAACATCACTGGCCACCATGCAGATAAACCCGCCGTCTATTAGGGCTTGCACGTTGGTGCCGGGTTTAACTATGTATTCTTCGCCGGGTGTGCCTACCAGCGGGCTAATCACCAACAGTTTGGTCATCATCACAGCGTAGAGCTTCGCATTTCGACGGTCAGGTTATATGCAGGCAACATGGCGCCGCCAATCTCCAATGTGGTGGGGCTGCCCTCAGTGACGGCCACGTCTTTGCTGATAATAAGCGCGCACATGTTCAGAATTGACCGCATTGCGTCTAGGTTGCTTGGCCCCAATGTGACGATTTGCAACGGGTAGGTCATGCGCACAGCGTTATAGGTAAATGCGGTAAAGCTGGGCGCGCCTATCAATACGCATGGGGGCACTAGGTTGCGTGGGTCTGTGACCACTTGCAGGCCGGTAATGGTGTTAAGTGTGGCCGCTAAATCGTCTAGACATTCGTTAAATAGGTCTGTGTAATTGACCGGCATCAGGCAACCTGTGGGCGGTCAATGCCTAACAGCTGTTTTATCATGGGCGACAACCCCACGGTTGGGGCTGTGCCCATTTCGGTAAAGCTTGCAAACGTGTCTATTGAGCCGCGGGCGCGGTACAGCGCGCCACCCCACATGATTGCGCCTAGCGTTACGTCAGCGCTAGGGCTGGTGGTCAGGCTGTCGAAGTAGCCCGCCTCAAACCGGCGGCGCCATGCCATTTGGTTGACGGCGCTGGCGCATTGCGTTAAAAACGTGGTGTCTGCCGCTGTTGCGGTGCCGATACCTAGCCAATCCTCAATCTGTGTGGCGGTAATCCATGTGCATACTGGGTTAAACGTCAGCGTGCCGGTCGCGGCGGTGCGGTCAACGTTGCTGCCCGTGCACGCAAAAAGCACTTGATTTGCAACGGGTATGTCAACGTCAAACAGTAGGTCGCCCTCAGTGTCGGTGCCAATAAACAAATATTGGGGCAACGCGTACACCGTAAACGTGCCGTTAAACGGCGCGCCAACGTTTGCAACGCTGAAACTACGCCCAATTTCTAGCTCATTGACCGTGAGCGTTTGCAGCACCGCGTAGTTGTCGGTGAGCTGCTTAAACGTGACGGTGTAGGCCGCCATGCGGCAACCTCGCTATCTGTTAGGCAATCGCAATTGACTTGAGCATTGAGCCGTACGGAATGAATGTTGCCACGTATCCGTAGTAGCTGAATGTGCGGCCAAGCGTGCCCGGCACTTCCACCGACATGAGCCCACGAATTTGTTCGTAGAATTCGACGGCGGCGGCGCGACCCACCACAAGCGTGTTGTTGCTAAATGCGCGGTCAGCGACAAGGTTGAGGCCGAATGGGTTAAACGTGTTTGCCACGGTCACATTTGCGGTGCCCATGCCGTTAATGCCCATGAGGCCAGCGGCGCCGGTGTAGGGGAAGACCGGCCGCTTGTCATCATCAAGCTGGCTGCCCAATTTCTGCCACACGTCTGGTGACACAAACACCGTGTCTGGCAAAAAGTTGGTTGCGCTCAGAATGTCGGTTGCCGCGTCATAAATTGCGCTAATGAGGCTTGACGGGTCACCGGCCGTAACTGACCACGTTGAGCCTGACGCGGTGTCACCGGCCAAAATTGCGGCGCACGCAACTGCATCACTTTGCAACATGTATTGACCAACTAGGTCTTGCAGAATGATTTCCATTGCGGCCGGGCTTGTAAAGTCGATGTCTTGCACCGACAAAGTGACTTGTCCGGCGAGCGTGGTTTTGGTAACCACGTTTGATGCAATCACTGGGGTGGTGCTGCTAACGGCGGTCAATTCGGTTGACTGTGCGCCAACGCTGGGGTGCGTTGTCCACGTTGGGCGGATAAACGTTTTGCTGTTTCCGCCGTCTGGCATTGCGCGTGCACCAACGGCCGTGACAACGGGGCGCTGGTATCCAAGGTTGGCCATGACCGGGCCAAGCACCGGCACCGGCAAAAGGCCGGGCGTGTCGGTGGTGAGCACGTCACCAGCGGCGGCCTGCAACGCGCTCTGCTTGTGCGTAACAAAATCTTTTACGGCTGCCTGCACATTTCGCAACGTTTCGCCACCAATGTGGATAGCGGCAAGATATTCGGCGGCGGTTGGCAAATCAAACTTGCGCTTCGCCTGTGCGGGCAATGCGGGCGTTGGAATGGTTGCTTCGATTGATGCAACGGCGGTGGTTTCGGTGGTCATGGTCTGTGTCTCCGTTTCGGTCACCTGTTCAGTATTGCCGATAGTAGCGGCCGGGTGGTGGATACTTGCGGCCACTTTCGTGATGTTGGCGGCGTCACCAAACGCCCCTACCGGCACTAGCGACAATTCCACCCAATCGGCGGCGGTAATAATCATTCGCCCGGCCTCATCAAAGCTGAATTCTTTAGGGTTTACGCCAACGCTTACTTGGTCAATGGTGCCGTCAGCGGCCATAACCAGCGCGTCATTGCCCAACGTGGTGGCGCTGATTTTGGCGCTAAAAAGCATCGCTTCCGGGGTTTCTACGCGCTCAGTAACCACGCCTACGGGCTGGCTGGCGTCATGGTACATAAACAGCCGCGGCGCTTTACCGTCAATCGGCAAACTGCCGGGCTTAAACATTACTTCGGTGTTGTCGGTGACCACGGCAAACGTGTTGTACGGTACGGCAACGCCGCTGATTGTGCGGCGGGGTTCTCCGCTGCTGTTTTTGTCAATGCTGAATTGTTGGGCGTGCAATTTAATCATGTGTGTGCCTTTCTTGTATAAATCTAGTTTGGGTTTCGGGCCGCTTAATTCACCGCCCGGCTCTATGCCTTCGCTTTGTGACACGGCAACCATTTGGTCAATGGCCTGCTGTTTGGTGTCATGACAACCAATTAGGTCGCCGTCAATATCGACAACCGCCCAATCGTCACAGCCGCGCGCATTGTTCGTTACGTAGTACGGCATCAGCGGTTTGCCAACGGTGCTTGTGTGTTTTCTTCCGGCTCATCTTCGCGGTCTGCGATGTAGTTTTCTTCTAGGTAATCTTCGGCGTCAAATTCCACGTATGTGCCGCGCGGTAAAACGTTATCCATGCTCAACGTTTGCGCAATTGCATCGGCATAAATTTTTACACCGAAAATGTATAGGTCTGCACGCGCTTGCTGTGCGCTCTGGTATGAATACGCGCCAGTGGATACACCCACAAGGTACGGCGGCACATTCGCCAACCGCGCGGCCTCAAGCGCTTGATATTGGCTGCTTTCTATCAAAAGCATTTTGTCTGGGCTGGTTAACGTTTCTTGGTAATCCAAATGCTCATTTAGTGCGGCGGTTTGGTTGGTTGCGCGCGCCGCGTTAAACGCCGCGGCTAGGTCGCCAAGCTCTTGAGCGCTCAACGGTTCACCGCTTTTTTGTTTGAGTATTCCGGCCGGTATTGCGCTGGTTGCGTTGCGGTGCCGCGCGGCCTCAAGCCGTAACGCCGTTTCGACGGCGCCCGGTGCCGCATAAATCAAACCTTGTGACGGGCTGAGAAACTGCACCAAATCGTTGGGGTCTAGTTGACCGCCGTTAAAAAACACTTGCTTTGACGGCGCAAACCATACGGGGCCAACCATGTCGGTGGTGGTGATGCTGCCAGCGGGCAACCGCGTAAACGTCGCCGGGTATCCGTCAGCTGTGCGGCTGGTAATGTACCAAAACGCGCGCCCGAAAAATAGCAAATCGTCAAATGTCCACGACATTAAAAATTGGTACGGTACGGCCGGGTCTGGTCGCCGCAACCATGTGCGTGGCGCTAACGGCACTTTTTCCATTTCGTCGCCATTCCACATTTCGTTATACATACGCAACGGCATGCAACCAATAACGCTGGCCATTAGGTCGCGCGCGCGATTGATTGTTGGCACGCTGACGGCGCGGTTGCGTGCTTCACCTTCTTGGTAGGTGTAATACTGCCCAATCATTGACGCGCCCAACCCGGCGCTGTTCGCTGAATAGCCGCCTACGGCCGCGGCCTGTGTTTTTGGTGCGGGGCTGATTGCGGCTTTACGGGTGCGGCTAAAAATTGCCATAGGTCAAGTATGGCGCATTGGTGGCGTCAAGTAGTGGCAACGCGGCTGGCTGTATCCGACAGAAAGGATAGTTACCGCGTTGCCACCGTCGCACAGTGTAGTTAACTAGCCACCACAAGCATTGGTTTGCCTGACGCTTTCGGCTTGCTGGCTAACGCACACGCCCACACGGCACAGCGCGCCAGCTCTATTGGGCCGGGTGAGCGTTGGCTACTTAACGCAATGCTGTTTTGTGACCTGACTGCTACTGCCCGCTGTATGTGTTCGCTCAGCATGGTTTCGCCGGTATGGCAAACCAGCCCTTGCCGGATACGTTGCCGTACCGGGTCAGTCCACTTCAGTAATTCGCCATAGCCAACTACGGTTTTGCGGCGCTCAAGCGTGGTAGGCCAATGCAAATCGATTGACGGCGTAACAGCAAACGTGATTTGCGGGTTGGCTACGTAGGGCTGTATGGCGGCAAGCATGTCTTGGTACGTGTTGGCGATAAACGCAACGGTCAGGCATGTGCGGCCGTCAGGCATTGCGACGGCGCGCACACCAAAATAGCGGCTTTCGTCAACGCTGTTTTCTATCGCTACGACACCGCCCGCGGGCACCGGGTCGCTGGTTTGTAGCCCAACCCACTGGCCGGGCATAAGCCAGCTCTGGTCACTGGCTACCCAAACGTTTACTGACGCCCGCAAAAATTGGGTGCGGTCAGGGTTCTCGCTTTCTGCCTTGATTGTTTCGGCGGTCAATGTGTGCCCCAATGCCGGGTTGCCCCAACCCCACGCTGCTGGGGTCATCGGGTCAATGTCTGGCGGTGGTGACCATTCCGCAAAATACAAGCTGCCCGGCTGACCCTCATCAATTGCCTTGAGGCCTTGCTCACGCCACTTGAGCATTGCGGTGCTTTTTTCGGTGCCTGCCGTTGACCACATCGATAACAGCGGGTTGCGTTTCGCGCGTTGGCTGGGGATTAACCCGCCGTCTATGACTTCGCCGGATATGTCCCAAATTTCGTCAGCCACAATTAGGTTGGCGCTCATACCGTGACCTACTGACGGCCCGGCCGCGCGCACAACCCATTTGCTGCCGTCAGGCATAAGCACCGAATTACGCCCATAAGCGTTAATTACTTTTGCCCCATAATGCAGCTCTAGTTTTGGCGCCAATTCGTCAAACAGCATGACCGCCAAATCAAGCCTGTGCGCGGTACTCAAAACCAGCTGCTTTTCTCCCCGTATTTCAGGCATTTTGCACAACCAAAAAGCAACCAAAAACTCAAGCGCCACCGTTTTACCGTTTTGCCGCGCCGTCGAAGTAAACGCATAACGGTGCAACAAATTCCCATTGCCGTCAATTGCGAGCTGCCGCCACAACGTATGCCACTGCCACGGCATCAACTCATAGCCAAGCACCTCTTTACACCAGCCCCCCAGACCGTCAGCCAGCGAACCAGCCGCGTCAGCCATAGGCGTTTCTAATCGCGGCTCATCGTGGCCGGTTGCCGCTGGTTCAGGCTGGTCGCCCCCCGTAGATAGAGAAAAGATTGGGGTCGGGGTCATATGGGGTTGCGTATAAAAAATCTGTTTTGTGTTTTTGTTTTGGTTTTTGTTTTTTGTTTCGTTGGATAGGGGCCGCCCTATGTTTTTCATGTGTTCGTTTCGTTGGTGCATGTTATGTGCTCGCTTGGCATTGATGTAGCGGGTGCCCTTCGTGCTGTTGCAACGGTGGCATGCGGGTCTTAGGTTTTCTATCGAATGGTCGCCGCCGCGGTCTAGCTCAATGATGTGGTCTGCTGTGGTGGCGGGGGCTGGGCAGTAGGCACACTGGGGGTTGTCGGCTAGTAGGCGCGCCCTGTTTTTTTGGTATTCGGCGTTGGCGTATGGCCGGGTCATTTGCTGACGCCTTCGCTTCGCTCAGTTGTCCTAGCGCGCCGCTGGCGCGGCTTGCTCTCAGTTGGTATGTGTTGGGTCATCTGTCGTGTTCAGGTTAGTTGGTTTTGTTTTAGTGTTTGTGTTTGTTTGTGTTGTGCAGTGACGTGGGCGCAATGCCCCCGGCACCCACTTAACCGGCTGATTGTCGCTCAGCTCGCACTAGCCCTAGCCCGTGTTTGCGTGCAGGGTCTTTGCACGCCTGTCTAACGGGCTAACTGACGCTGGTTAAGCGCCGGGGATTTGCACCCACACCAACTGACCCGCGTTGGCCGTACCAATGAGATTGGTTTACTTAAATTGTTATTCCATGTGCGGTTGCAATTGGCAAGCATAACGCCAACACTTTTTAGCCAAACGCCTCACAGCCCATGACATGTGGTCTGATGCCTTGTCAAGCTGCACCGCCATGAGAGTATCTTTTACGCGTAACGCCTCAATACGCTCAAACAATGTGAGCGCTTTAGCCAACGCGTCAAGACTTTGTTGCAGCTCATCGAAGTTGTCTATTGCCATAACAGCACCACCGTCAACACCACCAGAATGGTGCCCATAGTCCACAGATAGCGCCGCGTCATGCTTGCAACGCCTTAATTAGCTTTGATGCTTGCGCTGGCGACAAATCGCCGGTTGCG
>Ga0208465_1000330_pt1 | contig 14113 bp, 12 predicted proteins | sample LakMenEpi31Aug10_FD_150749 | JGI IMG/M metagenome (GOLD analysis project Ga0208465, IMG submission 150749) | Freshwater microbial communities from Lake Mendota, WI - 31AUG2010 deep hole epilimnion (SPAdes) | ecosystem: Environmental > Aquatic > Freshwater > Lake > Epilimnion/Euphotic zone ...
GCTGTTGGCCGGAGTCGACACCGCTACGGTGAGAAAGTTACAACCCTCCAGGTAGGACGACGCGAGGCCGTGGGTGTACCAGGAGGTGACAAAGGTGGTACCGGTCAGCCAGCCCCCCACCGCCAGGTAGGCGCAGGGGAATAGCAAAATACCGGACCAGCCGACGAATACAAAGCGATCGCGCTTCAGCCAGTCGTCAAGGACGTCGAACCATCCTCGCTGGGCTTGCGCACGCCCCATTGCTATGGTCATGTCAAATCCTCTTTAAATATGACATCCAGTCTGTCTGGGTTTAGACTCTGCTGGATCCAAGTTCAAGGACAGCAAAAAGTCTAGCCTCAGGGTAAGGGTATAGGTATAAGTATTCCAGATATTAGAGCCACAAGGAGGATAAATCTTTCCTAGGACGCCGATCCTTACCTAAGGTTGACCCAACAGCTTCTGAAGCATGACTTCAGAAATGACAGGTTTCTCTTTATGATAAGGAGTGTTCCTTTTTTTTACAATCTGATACGTAGTTTCTCAGCAAGATACTTCTCTATCGTGACCATAGATCAATCGCTGGAAGAGTTATTCCCTAAGTTCCTATGACAGTTTCCCCTTCCTCGGTTCAGCCCCAGTACCTCAAGCGTTCAGTCCTGGGGGCTCGTCGTCCTAGTAATATATTTTGGGCCATTGTACTCACCCTGGGTGGGCTGGGCTTTTGGTTGGCGGGCCTATCCAGTTACCTCCAGGTGAACCTGCTGCCTTTTTCCGACCCCACCCAACTGGTTTTCATTCCCCAGGGGATTGCCATGGGGTTTTACGGGCTGGTGGCAATCATTCTGGCTGTTTACCTCTGGCTGATCATTGCCCTGGATGTGGGTGGGGGCTACAACGAGTTTGATCGGACCGGTAATCAGGTGCGGATTGTGCGCACCGGTTTCTTGGGGAAAAACCGTCGCATTGCCATCGAGCAGCCCCTGGAAGAGGTGGTTGCTATTCGAGTAGATATCAAGGAGGGTCTGAATCCCCGTCGATCTCTCTACCTGAGGTTAAAGGGACGCCCAGATATTCCCCTGACGCCGGTGGGGCAACCCATTCCCCTGTCAGAGTTGGAAAACCAGGGAGCGGAGTTAGCCCGTTTCCTGCAGGTGCCCCTGGAAGGGCTGTAAATCCGACCCAAGCAGGGGGTAATTCCTTTATGATGGGAGACCTGCTAACTCCCGTTTTTCCATTTCCAGGATTGATTTTCAGGATTGACTATGCGTTTGTTTACTCTGACCCTGGTCACCCTACTAACCCTTTGGTTAAGTGGATGCACCGGCCCTGGCCCCGTTAACCCCGCAACTCCGGAAGCCCCCCTTGACTCGGGAACGGGTCAAGCCTCCACCCTGGACCCGGCTTCCCTCGGTTTGCCCACCCTAACGGGACCAGCCACGGTTGAATTAGTGGTGAAGGGCTCCCCCATTGTGATTGAGGTTGATGGTAGCCAAGCCCCGATCACCGCGGGTAACTTTGTCGACCTGGTTAACCGTGGGGTTTATAACGGTCTGGCCTTTCACCGGGTGGTACGCGATCCCCAGCCCTTTGTGGTGCAGGGGGGCGATCCCCAAAGTCAGGATGTTAACTTTCCACCGCAGCAATTGGGCACCGGTAGCTTTATTGACCCTAAGACCAAAATGCCCCGCTATATTCCCCTAGAAATTAAACCGGTAGGGGCAGACCAACCGGTCTATGGTCAAACCCTGGAGGAGGCTAAGGTAAGCGCCCCTCCCGCCCTCAGCCACCGGCGCGGGGCGATCGCCATGGCCCGATCACAGGCGCCGGATTCCGCCTCCTCACAGTTTTATATCACCCTGGCCGATCTCCCCTTCCTGGATGGTAACTATGCGGTATTTGGCTATGTCACCCAGGGTATGGAGGTGGTAGACGCCATTCAGCAGGGTGATCGAATTGAGTCAGCGCGAGTTGTCAAGGGTCTTGAACAGCTCAAAACCAATTAGTTCAGAGGTATTTGTGACGGGCCTGGGGCTGGTAACCGCCCTAGGGCCTTCTCGCCCTACCACCTGGGCGGCGCTGCTGGCGGGTCAGTCTGCCCTGGTGGTCCAACAGCCCTTCGCCGATCTGCCAGGCCGTCCCCTGGCCCTGGTGGGAAAAGCGCCAGCCCCCCTGCTCGGTTTACTGCGACCCGCCGTGGGCGAGGCCCTTGAGGAGGCAGGTCTGACCCCACCGGTGTCGGACTGTGGGGTGGTGATCGGGTCAAGTCGGGGTTTTCAAGGGGCGTTGGAAGGGGTGGCCCAGGGTTGGTTAAGGCACCACGATTTGTCGGGTTGCCCTGATTGGGCGACTATCCTGCCTGGCCAGGGGGCGATCGCCATCGCTCAAGAGATTGGCGCCAGGGGTCCCCTATTGTCCCCCATGGCCGCCTGCGCCACCGGCCTCTGGGCAATTTTTCAGGGCTATGAGCTGATTCGCAGCGGGCAGTGCGATCGGGTACTGGTGGGAGCAGCGGAGGCCCCCATCACCCCCCTTACCCTGACTGGGTTTGAACAACTCGGGGCCCTGGCACCCCAGGGCTGCTACCCCTTTTCCGATCAGCGCCAGGGGTTAGCCCTGGGGGAAGGGGCCGCAGTACTGATGCTAGAGTCGGAGTCCTCAATCCGTCAGCGGGCTGGGGTCAACCCCTACGGTCGAATTCTGGGGGCAGGGTTACGGGCCGATGCCCACCATATCACCGCCCCGGCCCCAGACCAGGGGGCGAGTAGATCGGCCCTGATCGCCTGCCTCCAGCGATCCGGTCTCCAGCCCGGTGCCATTGATTACGTCCACGCCCATGGCACCGGTACCCGGCTCAACGATGGCCACGAAGCGGCATTGGTTAGGGACCTGCTACCCCACCAGCCGCCGCTAAGTTCCACCAAGGGGGCGACCGGTCATACCCTGGGGGCCTCGGGGGCGATCGGCGCCAGCCTCTGTTGTCTGGCCCTGCGCCATCAGCGGGTGCCCCCCAATACCGGTCTCCAGGGGAAGGCTATCTACCCCGCTCTAGTCACGGGGGCCCAATCCGCCCCGGTGCGCACCACCCTATGTTTGGGGTTTGGCTTTGGCGGTCAGAATGCGGTTTTGGCGATCGGGCAACCCTGAGCGGCCAGGTGCGGCCATGGGAGGAAAGCCAAACTCCAGCAAACCCCATACCCCTCACCACCATCGTCCTCCCACTAACCGCCCCATAGAGGATAAAAGCTCGACAACACCTGGGGATAGAATAGGAAGCATGGGGTTAACCCTAACCCTGCCCTGAGGCTGAGTCGACTGGCGATCGCCTCAGCCCACCTGGGGTGAGCTATTACGCCTACCCGGTCCTTACTTTTACTGATTAACCGTGCCCTAAGGGTTCTGGTCGAAGTGATCACCGTAGCCTGACAGAGGCCGGGCAGAACGACTACCTAGCCTTTACTTTGTCCACTCCAGCCTGTCCTACGGGGGCTGGCCAACGCTATTAATCTAACCCACTTATCCGAAGTCGTCATGGATCATCCGCTCACCGCCGCCACCCCGAGTTCAGCCTTGTCTGACCCTACCACCCGTGCCGATCGGGTGGTCTATCGGATCTTAGACGCCAACCTGGATCGGGCCCGAGAGGGATTGCGGATCATTGAGGAGTGGTGCCGCTTTGGCCTTAATCATGAAGCCTATACCGCCCAGTTAAAAAGCCTGCGCCAGACCCTGGCCCAATGGCATAGCCCGGAACTACGACTTGCCAGGGATACCCCCGGGGACCCGGGGACGGGCCTGACCCATCCCCAGGAAGAAGAACGGACTGGCATTGTTGCCGTGCTCCAGGCCAACTTCTGTCGTACCCAGGAGGCGCTGCGGGTCCTGGAGGAATACGGCAAGCTCTATCGATCTGACTTTGCCGAGAGTTGTAAAAGCCTACGCTACCAGACCTATACCCTGGAAAGCGCTCTCCTGGGTGGCCACCGTCAATGGCAATTGCAGCAAGCCCTCACCTACCTGGTAACCTCTCCCCAGGAGAATCTTCTCCAGGTGGTAGAAGCAGCCCTGCAGGGGGGCATCGCCATCGTCCAATACCGGGATAAGGAGCGGGAGGACGCTAGGCGATTGGAGTTAGCCCACCAACTGAAGGACCTTTGCCACCACTACAATGCCCTGTTTTTAGTAAATGACCGGGTAGACCTGGCGCTGGCGGTGGAGGCGGATGGGGTACATTTAGGCCAAACCGATCTGCCCATCGCCGTGGCTCGCCAGATCCTGGGCAGTCAACGGATTATTGGCCGCTCCACCACCAACCCCGAGGAGATGGAACGGGCCCTGGCGGAGGGAGCTGACTATATTGGGGTGGGCCCGGTATACAGCACCCCCACCAAACCCGGCAAGGCGGCGGCAGGGCTAGAGTATGTGGGCTACGCTGCGGCCCATGCCTCCGTGCCCTGGTTTGCGATCGGCGGCATCGATACCGAAAACCTGACGGCGGTACTAGGGGCTGGGGCGGAACGGGTGGCGGTGGTCCGGGCGGTGATGGCGGCGGAAAACCCTACGCTGATTGCCCAGTATTTTGTGGCCCAAACCCATCACCATCGCTCCTTTCATGCCCAGGACCGAGACTTGGCCTAGGGTGATCGATGGGTCAACCCATGGCGTAGTAGTGAGGGCGGGCCTTAACCGACCTTGAGAATTGATTGGTAGGATTGAGTCAAATCGCCCTACCTCGTCCTTGCTACCCTATGCCAAACCCCATGATTAACCCAGGCGTTGACTCTATCTGCATCCAGGTGAATGGAGAAAGCAAGTCTTGCCCAGTTGGGACACTCCTACCCGCTTTCCTAGAATCCTTGGGTTTAAACCCTCGCTTGATCGCATTGGAATACAACGGAGAGATTCTGCACCGCCAGCTATGGGCTACTACCCGTCTTCACCCTAATGATAGGCTTGAGATTGTAACGATTGTTGGGGGTGGATAAGGGCGTAGTCATAGGTATCGCCCTAACTATAGCCCTAGGGATAGAGTCAATCGGTTTAACCAAAGACTGGGGTAGCCCTCTTGCTCGACTGGTTCAGTCGGAAACGACCTAAGGGGAACGCTTTAACTCGTTCCCCTTGACGAAGGTTAGTCTAATTGTTCTATGTTCTATTAAATCTCTGGCCAGAGGTATCGCTTGAAAAGCCTGGCAGGTTCCCAAGAAAAGTCTGGCTAAATCAGAAGATTTAGCTAAAACCCTAGGTATTAGGCTGGGTGGTAACGGCGGTGGCACCTTCTACCGCCATGGCAATCTGTTTTGCCCTCTCCAGGACCGACTCTGCATCGGGGTTGTATTTGAGGACAACAGTGGAACCGGTCTGGGCCACCCAGAGTCCAACGGCGTCAGAGACATTGGCATCATCCAGGGCCTTGGCTACTCGCTTAGCCAGGCCACTTTCGTCAAACTGTCCATCCAAGCCAATTTTAGCAGGGTCAAGTTGGGCGGCGGCGGCAGCCTGTTTAACGTCAAACTGGGGAGCAGCCTTAGCCTTATCTTCTTCTTTTTTGCCAAAAAGCTTGCCTAAAAAACCCATGATTTCTCTCCTATCGGGTTACAAAAGTAAACTATGCTCAGGTCAACCTAATAAAGCCTGAGGTGAGCCAGGCTCTCAATATCCTTGGCCCATGGTGACATTAGCATAGGCAAAGCCTAGCAGCAAATTCTAAAGCCTAGCTAAGACAACATTTTGTTGAGTGACCCGATCTCCGTAGCTACCTGCAAAGTCCCCAAGGGGAGCTGGCAAGCTTAACTACCGGTCAGCTTCAGGCCCTGCTGCACCATAAAAGCCTGTAGGGATGCCATATAGCCCTGGGGTAGGATCTGGTTGGGGTCCTTGAGCGTGGCACCTGAGCTTACTAACCAACCCGCCGTTACTCCGGCGGCGGCCCCAATTTGCCACTCACCGTAGTGAATACGGGTGGAGGCATTGGCAATATGGGTGGTAGCCATGGCTTTGCCACCCATGAGTAGGTTATCAACACCCTGGGGAATCAATGCCTCCAGAGGAATCTGCAAGGGTTTGACCAGGGACTCCTCGGCGGGGGCGCTAATGGCGTCCCCGGAGGGTAGCCAGTTGCGGTAACGGCAGCCATGGATGTCAATGGCATAGTGGGTCAGACCGACGGCACTGGGGGCGAAGTCCCGCTGGTCAGGGAATTGATGGCGCAGGTCATTTTCCAGCGGGCAAACATTAGGGCATTCTCCTCAGCAAACTTCAGGGCGGATTGGGACAATCCCCCCATCCAGTTTTGGTATTGACCGGCCTGGACTAACTCCCGATCTCCGAGCACCAGGGGTGGGTTCATCCAATTCCAGTCATTGCCCTGGTTCCAGTTAATCATGGAGATATCCCCCACCTGGGGCCGACCGGTGTAGGGGTTGTGGCGGGTGGGGCTGACAATGCGGCGATAGTTAAACAGGCTTTTGCCGGTCAGGCCAGCGATCGCCCCCAGGCCAAACATACCAACCGCCAGCAGTGACAAGGGTTGCCATCGTTGCCACCAGTTTTGATACCTCACCGGTCCCTCTCCCACTCCGCTGAGGTTTTACCATAGCTCAGGGCTGGGCCAATGGTCCGTCAACGTCGCAAAACTTCGACAAACCTGGAACCCTAGGGGTAGGGGGCACCGGCGCGGCCCCTAGGCCCGGGCGTGGCGACGATAGAGCGTGGCGATCGCCAACCCCACCGCCCCAGCACACAGGATATGCACCAGGTTAAAGGGGGTACCGCCAAAAAACCAGGAATCGGTACGGAAAAACTCCAGAAAAAAGCGCCCCAGGGGGTACCAAACCAGGTAACCCAGGCTTACATCACCGGGCTTCATCTGGGTCTGGTAACGACGGGCCACCCAGGCCAACAGTAGAAAGCTCCCCAGGTTCCAGATCGATTCGTAAAGAAACAAGGGGTGGAAGCGGGTACTGTCGGGGTACTGGCTAAGGTTGTCGTAGGGGGCCAGGCGGTGCTGGGCATCAATCCGCAGCCCCCAGGGCAGATCGGTGGGGGGGCCGTAGAGTTCCTGATTGATGAAGTTGCCCCAGCGACCGATGGCCTGGGCCAGGGGTAGGCCCAGGGCAATGCCATCCAGGTAGGGCAAGGGGTTGAGCTGGCGCTGGCGGGTAAATAGCCACAGGGCGATCGCCCCAAATATGAAACCCCCAAAAATATGAATACCCCCGCCCCAAATCTGCAGAATCTTGCCGGGGTGACTGAGGTAGTAACCCAGGCCCTCCGGCCCCCGGGGAGATTGGATAAACACGTAGTAGAGCCGGGCCCCAACAAAACCGGGGATGAGAATCCAGAACAGCATGTCCCAGAGGTTCTCCGGGTCCTCCCCCTGCCGGGCTACGTAGCGACTGGCGATGGTGGCGGCGGCCAGGATGGCCAGCAACATCAGCAGGCCGTACCAGCGCAGGGCAAGGGGGCCAAACTCAAAAATAATCGGTGAAACCGGAGGATACATGGCAGTACTGGGGCTGAACTAGCTCTGGTCGGCTTCGGGCTGGCGCAAATGGCGGGGACGCCAGCCCTCGTAGACCTGTTGGGGCGATCGGGAAACCACCAAGCAGTCATCGGGGACGTCGCGGGTAATTACCGACCCCGCCCCAACGGTGACATCGCAGCCCAGGGTAACGGGGGCTACCAGTACACTGTTGGATCCGGTCTTGCTGCCACTGCCAATCACCGTCGGGTGTTTACGATAGCCATCGTAGTTGGCGGTGATAGTGCCCGCTCCGATGTTGACCCGATCGCCCAGGGTGGCATCCCCCAGGTAGGAGAGGTGAGCCACATTGGTGCCGGCCCCCAGGGTGGCCTTTTTCAACTCCACAAAGTTACCAATGCGGCAGCCTTCCCCCACCTGGGCCTGACCCCTGAGGTGGGCGTAGGGGCCAATGCGGGTGCCCGCCGCCACGGTGCAATCGGTGATTACCGAAAAACTAGCGGTGACCTTGGGGCCAATCTGGCTATTTTCGATCATCGATGCCGGCCCCAGGCGACTGCCGGTGCCAACGGTGGTCTGGCCCCGCAGGTGGGTTTGGGGTTCAATCACCACATCGGGCTCCAGGTGCACCGTCGTGTCAATGGTGATGCTGTCGGGGTCAATCAGGGTAACCCCCGCCGCCATCCAGTAATCCTTAATCCGGTCCTGGAGAATGGCGTAGGCCTCCGCCAGTTGTTTGCGGCTATTGATGCCAAAGATTTCCTGACTGTCGGCCACGTCCACCGCCATGGCGGGGTGCAGATCCCTGACCACATCGGTGAGGTAGTATTCCTGCTGGTCGTTGTCCGCCTTCAGGTGGGGCAAAACCCCCATCAGCCGGGGCCAGTTAAAGCAGTACACCCCGGCATTGATGCGGGGATTCTGCCGCTGAGCGGGGGTACAGTCGCGGTGCTCGACAATTTCGGTCACCACGTTCTGCTCGGTGCAAAATACCCGGCCATAGCCGCTGGGGTCCAGGAACTGGGCGGTCAGCAGGGTGGCGGCGTTGTGGTGCTGCTGGTGGGTACTGACCAGGGCGGCCAGGGTTTCCGGCCGCAGCAGGGGGACATCCCCATTCAGCACCAGCAAGTCCCCCTCAAACCCCTCCAGGTGGGGAATCACCTGTTGGACCGCATGGCCGGTGCCCAGTTGCTGCGTCTGTTCCACAAAGGTGAGATCGGGGCGGTGGGCCAGGGCGGCCCGCACCTGATCCCCACCAAAACCGACGATAATAAAGATGGCGCTGGGGTGAAGGGTGGCTAACCCGTCCAGCACCCGTTCCACCATTGGTTTGCCCCCCACCGAGTGCAGTACCTTGGGCAGGCTCGACTTCATGCGGGTACCGCGTCCAGCGGCGAGAATGGCGACCGCAACCATGGTTATGAATGTCCTCTAAACAGTTGGGCAAAGCAGTTGGGCAAATTAAGGCTGCTGCATGGGAGTATATCGCGGTTTATGATCAAAACGTTTCAGTTTTCCTGGCTCGGCGACGATGGAGCCGGGCCCGTTGTTCCTCTAGATAGCCCTCCTCCTGAAGCTGATCACCGATGAATCAGTCTCAGTCTCCTTCTCCTATTCCCTGGAGTGATCTGCACGCCCAACTCCATGGGGAACTGCGACGGCGATCGCTGCTGCCGGCCCACAGCTCCCTTTGGTTAGCGGTGTCTGGCGGTCAGGATTCCGTCGCCCTGCTGCGCCTGCTATTGGATCTCCAACCCCACTGGCACTGGACCCTGCAGGTGGTGCACTGCGACCATGGCTGGCGCCCCGACTCAGGCCAAAATGCCACCTTTGTAGCGGATCTCTGCCAGGCTTGGGGGGTGCCCTGCCGGGTGCTGCGGGCGGATCAACCCAGGCGGCAGGAGGCCCAGGCCCGCCAGTGGCGCTACGGGGTGTTGGGGCAGGTGGCGGCGGCCAATGGCGGAGGGTGGATAGTCACCGGGCACAGCGCCAGCGATCGGGCGGAAACCTTGCTCTATAACCTGATCCGGGGCAGCGGTAGCGATGGTCTCCAGGCCCTGGGCTGGAGTCGCCCCCTCAGCCCCGATTATCCCCAGATTCAGCTGGTGCGCCCCCTACTTGACTTTACCCGCGACCAGATCGCCCAGTTTTGCCAGCGGTTTGCCCTGCCGATCTGGCTAGACAGCAGTAACCAGGATCTGGGCTACGCCCGTAATCGTCTGCGCCTGTCAGTGTTCCCCGAGCTGCGACGATCCTTTAACCCCCAGGTGGATCGCACCCTGGCCCATACGGCGGAGGTGCTCAGCGCCGAAGCCAGCCTGCTGGAGGAGCTGGCGACGGATCTCTACCGGCGGGCTGTTGTGGCGGTAACCCCAGCTGAGGGAGTGGCCGCCAGTCAGGACCTGCCAGCCTTGAGCGATCCATCCTGTCCTCCGGTTCCGGCCCATCCCCTACCCCCGGGGCAGCCCGGCTGGCAACTGCACCGGCCTACCCTGCAAACCGCTCCCCTGGCCCTGCAACGGCGGGTACTGCGGCGGGTGCTGGGGGAGGCGATCGCCGCTCCCCCCAGTTTTAATCGGATCGAAACCCTGGTCGGCCTGATCCATGCCCCCCAGGGGAGTCGATCCCCCTCCCTTCCCCGGGGACTGGGGGCCGTGGTGGCGGGAGATTGGCTTGTGCTATCCTTTGAGTCCACCGGGGAAGGGATTTAAATGGAAACAACCTCCTATCTAGATGGGCTCCTGGCCATTCTGGCCTTGACAATTCTTGTGGCTGGGGTCTGGATGCTGTTGAGCGGCGTTGGCGATCTAAACCGCTGAAACCAGGGGAATAGGTGCTGGAGGGCAGGTTTGGTTTAAGGGTGAAAAGCTAGCCTGTCCCCCTGAAGTGGGAGGGTATTATGCTATTGTTAGAAAGCGTCAAATGCATTGACGGGGCGTAGCGCAGCTTGGTAGCGCACCACTTTGGGGTAGTGGGGGTCGTGGGTTCAAATCCCGCCGCTCCGATAGGCTGAAACCTCCCAGTAATGGGGGGTTTCACTGTTTCTAGGGATAGGCGCTATAGCCTGATTGGGTATCCAGGCTTGCCGATATTTAACGAGAGAATCAGGGTTTTGGCTGTAGGATTGGTACGTATTTGGTACGCGAACCATGGCCAGGAACCAAAAAACGACCTTGCCATAGAGAATGTAGATGGGTGGATTCGCCTTCGCTGGCAGTACCAGGGAAAGCCTTGCAGTTTGCGCTTGGGCTTGCCCTATGACCCGATAAATTTGGCTGTTGCCCAGCAACGAGTCAGCCAGATCAGGCTAGATATCCTCTCAGGCCACTACGATCCATCCTTGGCAAAGTACCAGAGCGGTGAAGCCAAGCCAAAGCTCATAGGAGCAGTGAAGCTATTCACCCGGTTTATCGACTGGAAAGCCAAGCAGGTACAACCGCTGTCCCTGAGACCTACTCCATTAAATAACCCCTGGTGCCGATGGGCACCAGGGGCTGGTTTAGTTATAAGGAGTTAGAACTAGAGGCTTTAGAAGCGTTAACAAGCTCATCTTCTCCCACCTATCCCCAGGGCGATAGTGATCTGACCCCAGGTTCATCGGATGTTAACGAACATGGCCCCTCTGCAAAAATCCGATGTTTTGTGACCAGAGGTTACGGATTATTTCAAGCTCCTTAATAGCCCGCCATGGAAAGTCCCAGGCTCGGGCGTAGCCGGAGCCCATCAAAAACCGCCCAGGCAGCGCCGGGGCACCTGCATGAATCTTTTCTTTAGTGGAAACCCAAAATCTCTTATCCCCAGAACAGTAAACCCGTTAAGATTTAAGGGTAACAGAAACAGAAAACGGCCCCCAACCACTCAGTTAGCGCCGTTTTTTGTAGGTACCCATAACCCCCCTTTAAAATCCTGCTATGGCCCCAGGGCCAGGTCTGCTTCACAGAACTCAGTGGTCAGGAGCCAGGGGTCAGGAGCTAGTATTTAGCCGGTTCTAAGGGTTTTGGCGAAAGCTAGGTAATCAGGGTTGGTTAGGGGTTTTGAAGGCGGTTTGACGGGCACCCTTAGATGGGAGTGTTCAGAAAACCGTGTTAGACCAGGGTGAAACCATTGATTTTCCGTTGCCAAAATCAGGACTTACACAAAATTCTGATCACTCTCTCGGACGACCATTTTACAGTGCAGGACAGTACCCATATATGGCATTTTGACGGAGGGCTTTCCCGTCCTGGGCGATGGGGGATCTTGATAGTCGCCAATTGACACTTTTGCCACGCCTATTGTCCAATACGGTAGACCCTCACTGGAACGCTTTGCCATGGTCAGGCCTGTTCTTGTCCTAGCCCTATCTGTAGTGGTTTGCTTGGGTTGCTGGCTGACCAGAGCTGGGTTCGCTCAGGAACTCGCTCAGGGAAATCTGGCGATCGCCACGGGACGGGGGGGAGCGGTGGCCACCGTCGATGCCGATGCCACCCGCATTGGCCTGGAGGTGTTGCGCCAGGGCGGCAATGCGGTGGACGCGGCAGTTGCCACCGCCGCTGCCCTAGGGGTGACGGAACCGTTTTCCACCGGGATTGGTGGGGGTGGGTTCATGGTCATCTATCTCAAGGACCAGGACCGGGTGATTACCCTTGACGGCCGTGAACAAGCCCCAGCCGCCACCACGGTTGATCTTTTCCAGGACCCCTCTAACCCTGGGAAACTGTTGCCCTTCTTCCCCAACCGCATTTCCTCTGGGGTAGCGGTGGGCGTACCTGGCACCCCCCTGGAGTGGGCCGAAGCCCTAAAACGCTATGGCACCCTCTCCCTAGCCGCCGCCCTGCAGCCCGCCATTGCTTTAGCGCAGCGGGGGTTTAGGGTGGATCGCACCTTTGCCCAACAGATTGAACAAAACCAGGCCCGGTTTAAGGCCTTTAGCTCCACCCAGGCCCTCTACGTCCCCAAGGGACAGCCGCCCGCGATCGGCTCCCGATTTAAAAACCCTGACCTGGCCAAAACCTATGGCCTGCTGGCAGAGCAGGGCGTCAATGCCTTCTATCGAGGGGAGATCGGGGCGGCGGTGGTGCAGACCGTGCAACGCCCACCGGCGCTGGCCACCGCCCCCTTCCCAGTTATTCCAGGGGCCATGACCCTAACCGACCTCGATCGCTATGGTGTGCGGGTACGGCCCCCCACGGTCACCCAGTATCGGGGCTATACCCTTTACAGCATGGGGTTGCCCAGCAGTGGTGGTATCACCACCGGGGCTATTCTCCGCCTTCTGGAGGGGTTTGATCTGACCCAGGCAGATCGGGCCAAGGCCTGGCATACCGTGATCGAGGCGGAACGACTGGCCTTTGCCGATCGCAACGCCTACCTGGGGGATCCAGAGTTTGTGGATGTGCCCCTGTCTGGCCTGCAGAGCCAGGGCTTTATCCAAACCCGGCGGGCTCAAGTGGGCGATCGTCCACCTCAGGATCCGGACTTTAGGGCCACCGCCGGTGACCCCCTACCCTTTCAAACAGACCCCAGCCCCAGCCTCACCGGCCTGCCCCCGGTCGCTCAACGGCTGGAACAAGCCGGCCTATCCACCACCCACCTGGTGACCAGTGACCGCTGGGGCAATCTGGTCTCCTACACCTGCACCCTTGAATCCACTGGCGGATCGGGCATGGTGGTGCCAGGTTATGGGTTTATCCTGAATAACGAGTTAACCGACTTTGACCCCATTAGCCCCCACCCCAATGCCCCTGAACCCTACAAACGCCCCCGTAGTAGTATGGCCCCCACGATTATGCGTAGCCCCAAGGGTGCCATGCTGGCCTTTGGCTCCCCCGGCGGCTCCACCATTATTACGACGGTGGCGGGTATCGCTATCAATCTGATTGACTTCGGCCTACCCCTCCCCGAGGCGATCGCCGCCCCCCGCCTTTCCCAGCGCAACACTGGCCAAACCCAGGTCGATGGCCAGCTGGAGCAGACACCCCTAGGTCAAGGCCTGATCGGGCTTGGTCATCACCTCACCCCCGTAGAGGAGATCGGGGCGGCGGTAGGGTTAGTGAGGCATGCCGACGGCTCTGTGCTGGCCGCGGCAGAACCCGCCCGACGGGGGGGTGGGGCGGCCATGGTGCTGGCCAGATAAGTAGCTCCACCGCGTCCAGTACTACCGCGATCGCCTACCCCTGCGCAGGGTGGTAATACCCCATAGCTGAGGCTGTAGCCAATGGGCTATAACGGAAAGACCCCTTGGTCTCTCTTATGGAAAACCACCTGCACTGCCCCAACCTGGACGACCTGGACCATAGCATCATTGAGCTGCTCAAGAAAAACGGACGGATTACCTTCAAAGAGGTCAGCGATCGCCTCAACATCCCCGAAGCCACCGCCCGCTATCGGGTCCAGCGCCTGCTCAACAGCGACCTGCTGCAGCTGGAGACCTGGGTTAACCCCAACCGGATGAGACCTCCCCAGGCTGCCATCATCAACCTGACCGTGGACAGCCGTCGGGTTAACGCTGTCGCCGAGGAACTGGCCCAGTTTGAGGAGGTGCAGTTTCTCTCCATCGTCGCTGGCCTCCACAACATCGTTGTGAACGTTAGCTTTGACACCCAGGAGGAGCTGCGCAGATTTTTTGAGAAGCTTGGCACCATCCGGGGCATCATCCAGTACGACACCCAA
>Ga0208465_1000334_pt1 | contig 14050 bp, 22 predicted proteins | sample LakMenEpi31Aug10_FD_150749 | JGI IMG/M metagenome (GOLD analysis project Ga0208465, IMG submission 150749) | Freshwater microbial communities from Lake Mendota, WI - 31AUG2010 deep hole epilimnion (SPAdes) | ecosystem: Environmental > Aquatic > Freshwater > Lake > Epilimnion/Euphotic zone ...
TTCTGGGTTTTGGAAACAATTGCCAGAGCACCATACTTTGCTTTCGTGAGTGTGCTGCATCTTAAAGAATCATTAGGACTCAGAGATTTATCACACTACTACTTAATGAAAGAACACTTTGCACAGACACTCAATGAAACCGAACATCTCATCGAAATGGAAAGGCGTGGTGGTGCCGACCGTTGGCATGACCGTTTTATTGCTTATCACTTGGTTCTCGTCTATTATTGGATTTTGGTGGGTTATTATTTTATTGCTCCTGTCTCTGCTTATCACCTGAATGCAGGTATTGAGTATCACGCCACAGAAACCTATCTAAACTACTTCTGGGATCATCCAGAAGACGCCAGAATAGGTGAAATCGCAGTGGATGAAATCAATCACTATATTGAACTTTCAAGAGCAATGGAGATGGTATGATGTTATTAGCAAAAGCACTTTTATTTGTTTCAATTCCTTTCGTATTAACAACTCTTTATTTCGGAACAAAAGGAGGGTATTATGATACCGAAAAGTATAAAGGAAACGGAACCGCACATTAGACAGCGGTATCACTTTGCAGTATCGGCATTTGTAAGAATGTGGGGGCATAGTTCATTACACGATCGTCGTATCTTAGAATTCTGTGAGGTATGGGCTCATAGAACTGAAAATGCCCCATTGGATGATAGGATACTGGATCAATATTTTTATTATGAATTTAAAACTTGGAGGGGATATTGATGGGACACTTTGCACGATGGGTTCTTGAAAACCCCTATACTCTTGGATTTCTTGGATATATTTTGATTGTGCTTCCTATTATGGGTATCTGGGCAATTCATAAATACAACTGGCAGCACTGGGCACCATTTGACAAAGGGTACAAGAAGTAGTATAATTAGTTCTGTTGAGAAGCAAGACTACTCAACGCAACGGGGTGTAGCTCAGCTTGGATAGAGCGCCGCTTTTGGGAAGCGGAAGTCGCAGATTCGAATTCTGTCACCCCGACTCGCCAGTTACTTCACTGGCACACTTGACACACAAGTCTAAACACCTTATAATAACTAGGTCAACAAACAAAACAATGTCTCTGATCCAAAAATTCAAGAAAGATGTTAGCACTCTTCGTCTTGCTGCTAACGGGGAAATCTACCTTGATGTAAAGAATCCGAAACTTTATAAAAAGGTTCGTCGCTTTTATGAAAACGAAGGCGTCGTATTTTCTGGTGACCCCCTTGATGATTACGAAATGCTTATGGAGTACATCGATCAAGATCTTGAATCTATTGAGGTTGCGTGATGGAAAAACTAATTGAAGTAAAGTATCTGTTCAAAGAACATCAAAATACTGTTCTTCGTAAGTTTTTTAAAAATGAAGAGCAAGTTAATTCATTTAAAGTGCAACATCCAGATTATATCTACTTGAATTGATATGAAAACCAAAGTTCTTCTGGAACGTGAAGGATACCGCTTTATTGAAGCGGGTATTCTTGAGATAAACGGTAAACCCGATTATCGTTTGCAAAAGCAAAATTATTATACCAAACGCTGGAATGACATTTATCTTTTTGATAATGTTCTACAATGTTCTACTGCAATGGAGGATATTGAGTATGCGAAATGGTTAGATCCAGACAGAGTTCCTTGTTATGTTAGAGATGATGAAGACACGGAGAGTCTTTAAAAGCACTGGTCGGGAGCAAACCCCTTATGTCTAAAATAAGTATCCTAAGGTATCTTGGGAACTTTCTCCTCTTACTTGGTTATCAAATCATGTTATGGGGAGATTTTAAAAACGGTTTAATCATTAAGTTTATCGGAGGACTACTTGGTATTCCTTTTGCAATCAAACTTAAACTTTGGGATGTGCTGTTTCTGATAGCATTCTTTGGTATTACCGAAATATCAAAGTTAACCCAACTTTTCTTGGTTTCTTAAAACCAAGTGGTGGAGTCAATGACCCATATGAACGTTAAAATAGTAGAAAATTTTTTTGAATGTCCAAATAATATAAGGGACATATCTCTTGAATCTGAATATTTTGAAGATCCATTTCTTGGATATACTCATCATATAACTGATGAAAATCTTTCAAGAGAGTTTACTAGCATGATTCATAATCATGTTACTGAGTCTAGGGAAATAGAAAAATTTTATTTTGTTTTTAGATATTCACTAGAAAAAAATAAATGGACGTGTCCATATGATTTTCATGAATGGAAAGTTCATCCTGACTTTTGTGAGTATGCTGGTTTAGTATACCTAACACCAAATCCTACTTCTAATTCTGGAACTTCCTTTTATGATGATGCCCGCAATTTTTTGTTTTCTGTTGAAAATGTTTTTAATAGGATGATTTTCTACAATGCAAGAAATATGCATGGACCAACAGATTTATTTGGAAATACAAAAGAAAATAGTAGGATGACACTTACATTTTTTTCGAGTATGCCTCCAGATAAAATTTAAATTTAATTGTCCTCGTCGGATGGACGTTAAATATGCCGACTGGTGCGGATGGGGTTTATAACTCCCGCCTGGTTTCCAATTTCCAGTCAAAGAATTGGTGGCGTGCATGAAAGACCTAATGGGAGAGTTGCATAAACTCTCCTTTTTTAGTATAATGATACGAAAGACTTTATTATATGAAAGTTGCTTTAATTACTGGTATTACAGGACAAGATGGATCTTATCTTGCCGAACTTCTTTTGGAAAAGGGTTATCAAGTTCATGGTATTGTAAGAAGGTCTTCTCTAATCAATACCCATCGAATTGATCATTTGTATCAAAATGTTAAGTTACATTACGGAGACTTAACAGATTCTACTAATATAGTAAGAGTCATACAAAAAGTCCAACCAGATGAAATTTACAATCTTGGTGCTCAGAGCCATGTCAAAGTATCCTTTGAGATGCCTGAATACACTGCTGATGTCGATGGTGTGGGAACTCTACGTATCCTTGAAGCAGTGCGTCTTCTGGGCATGGAAGACCGTGTGCGGATCTATCAGGCATCTACTAGCGAACTCTACGGACTAGTTCAGGAAACCCCACAGAAGGAGACCACACCCTTCTACCCCCGTTCTCCCTATGGTGTGGCGAAGCTTTATGGGTACTGGATTACAAAGAACTATCGTGAGGCATATGGAATGTATGCTTGTACTGGCATTCTGTTCAATCACGAATCTCCTAGGCGTGGTGAAACTTTCGTGACTCGTAAGATTACTCGTGGACTTTCTAAAATTTCTTCTGGTCTTCAAGATGTTCTTGAACTTGGTAATCTAAATGCAAAACGTGACTGGGGACACGCAAAGGACTTTGTGGAGGCAATGTGGTTGATGCTCCAACAAGATGAACCAGAAGATTATGTGATTGCTACTGGTGTTCAGTATTCTGTAAAGGAGTTTGTAGAAGAATCGGCACCTTATTTTGGTATGAATATTGTTTGGGAAGGTGAAGGACTTGATGAAGTAGGTATTGATAAGACTACTGGTAGAACGGTCATTAAGGTTAATCCTAAATATTTTCGACCTGCTGAAGTAGAGACTTTATTAGGTGATGCCACTAAGGCAAAGGAAAATCTAGGTTGGGAACCTAAAATTTCTTTTAAACAACTTGTTGAGGATATGTGCATTTATGGACAGTGAAAGTCGTGTTTATGTTGCTGGAAATACAGGATTAGTCGGTTCTGCAATTGTTCGTATGCTTCATATGAAGGGATATACGAATATTATTTCAACACCATCTTCTCATTGGGATTTGAGAAGGCAAGAAGATGTTGAGAGATTTTTTAGAGTAAATGAACCAGAGTATGTCTATCTTGCAGCAGCAAAAGTTGGTGGTATTGGTGCAAACAATGACTATCCAGCACACTTCATCTATGATAACTTGATGATTCAAACAAACATCATCGATGCTGCTAGAAAGTTTGGTGTAAAGAAACTTTTGTTTCTTGGTTCATCCTGTATCTATCCTAAGTTTGCAACTCAACCAATCACAGAAGACCAATTGATGACTGGTGCTCTTGAACCAACAAATGATGCTTATGCGATTGCTAAAATTGCTGGCATTAAGATGTGTCAGGCATATCGAAAGCAGTATGGATTTAATGCTATCTCTTTGATGCCCACAAATCTTTATGGTCCTAATGATAATTTTGATTTGGAAACATCACACGTTCTTCCTGCAATGATTGCTAAGTTTCATACTGCTCTCAATCATAGTAGACATTGGGAAGTGAAACTCTGGGGTGATGGTTCTGCAATGAGAGAATTTCTGCACGTTGATGATCTTGCAGAAGCGTGTTTTATTTGCATGAGAGACTATAATGAATCTGAACACATTAATGTTGGTACTGGTGAAGATGTAACGATCAAAGAACTTGCTGAAACTATCGCTGATGTTGTTGGTTATGATCGTTATATTAATTGGGATACTACAAAACCAAATGGTACTCCGCGCAAAGTTTTGAATGTAGATAAAATCAAGGCACTTGGTTGGGAACCAAAAATTTCATTAAAAGAAGGTATTAAATCAACTTACGAATGGTACAAAGATTATGCTTGCAAATGATGATCTAGGAAATCTGGGAAGACTTGGTAACCAGATGTTTCAATATACTGCTCTTCGTGGTCTTGCTCAAAGACATGGATATGAGTATTGCTTGCCACCAAGAGCAGTTGTTGCGACAAGAGATATTAATTGTGTAAACTCGGATATTACAATGTTTGAGTGCTTTAAGATTCCCGAAGCACCAAAATATGTGACTAATTTTCCAAAAGTAATGGAAGCAAATTTTGGATTAGATCAAAATCTCTGGGAAAGATGTCCTGATAATATCAGTCTCTATGGATATTTTCAGACTGAGAAGTATTTCAAACATATTGAAAAGCAAATTCGTGAGGCATTTACTTTTGCCGATGAAATTCGTGAACCAACAGAAGAAGCATTTAAATCAAATTTTGGTAATGAAGAAGTAATTGCAATTCATCTTCGTAGGGGAGATTATCTGCAATATCCACATCACCCAGTACAAACGTTAGAGTATTATGCTCAGGGATTGTCCCATATGCCAGAAGACATTCCAGTTATGATTTTTTCTGATGGGATTGAGTGGTGTAAAGAACAAGAAGTTTTTCAGGGAGATCGTTTTATTTTTGCAGAAGGAAATAGTACTGGCGTTGATCTTTGTCTTCAATCTCTTTGTACTTATCATATCATTGCAAACTCCTCATTCTCTTGGTGGGGCGCTTGGTTAGCAAAAAGTAAAAAAACAGTTGCTCCTAGTATTTGGTTTGCTGGACCAGATGCTTCCAAAGATATTAGCGATCTATATATTCCAGGATGGATTGTAATATGAGAATTGCACTTTTAATTTCTGGGCGCATTAAGTGCTATGAGTCGTGTCTCTTACCTTTGCTGCAAAATGCGAAATATAATGTCGATCTTTTTGCATCAATTAATGATGTTGAATGTGAATACTATGATAGTGTTAGAAAAAATCTATCTCCCTGGTTAAAGGGATTATATGTTTCTCCATATTCATTTCCACAAAGGTTTATGGAAATTTTTATTAACATGAATACAAATAGTCCAGAACCAAAACCTTACAATCCTATGTCTATGTTTTTCAATGATAGGAAAGCATTTGATATGGCTACTGAATATGCTGATGAAAATATGTTTGAATATGATGCTTATCTTAAATATAGATCTGATATTATAACTTCAAGTTTACCTAATGTTAAAAAAAGTGAAGAATATGAAATATTTTCTGTTGTTCCTTGGTGTAATTATACTGTACCAGTTCTAACCCGAAATCCATTGGGATATGGTGAATTAGTTTCATGGGTTTCTGATGCAACTGTGTATGGAAACCGAGAATCAATGAGGGCATATACGGATACTCATAATTTTTGTATGGAAATGGTAGAATTATTTGATGGAAGATATCAATGTAGTTTTGAACCATCTGTAACTCAAAATGCTTATGATAAACAATTAACCATTAACTACTTTCAGCAACCTTATATACTAGATTCTTCCAGGCATCAATAAATATTTTAAAAGTTTTTTCTTATGAAAGTTGTTATTCCGATGTCTGGCATGAGCAGCAGATTTGTTGCTGCTGGATATGATATTCCAAAATATCTTATTGAAGTTGATGGAAGAAAGGTTATAGAACATATCGTCAATCTTTATCCGGAAGATAGTAAATTTGTTTTTATTATCAATGATAAGCATAAGGAAGAAACCAATATTGTAGATGTATTAGATAAACTTGTAGAGCAAAAAGAAATAGTCACTATCCCTAGACATAAAAGGGGTCCAGTATTTTCTGTTTCTGAGTTTGAAAATTTAATCGATGATGATGAAGAAGTCATTATCAACTATTGTGATTTTTCAATCTATTGGGATTATCGTCATTTTAAGGGTTTTGTTGATGCGACGGAGTGTGATGGATGCGTAATATGCTATACTGGTTTTCATCCACATATGTTGGGAAGTGATAACTATGCTTTCTGCAAAACTGATGAGAGTAATAGAATCCTAGAAGTTCGTGAGAAGCAACCATTTACAGACGATAAAATGTCTGAGTTTGCTTCTGCTGGAAATTATTATTTTAGAAAAGGAAGTTACGTTAAAAAATACTTTAAACAGTTGATTGATGAAGATATTAACATCAATGGTGAGTATTATGTAAGTCTTGTATATAACCTTCTCATTCGTGATGGTTTGAATAACCAAGTTTATGAAGTTCCTTATATGCTTCAATGGGGAACTCCATTTGATCTTGATGTTTATAATAGTTGGTCAAACTATTATCGTAAAGCATTAGAAGGTCAGAAAGAAGTTAGACTTGAAAACTGTATTCTTGCTCTTCCAATGGCAGGTGCTGGAAGTCGTTTCTCAAAAGAAGGTTATGATGCACCCAAACCATTCATTCAAGTCAATGGTAAAAATATGGTAGATCAGGCAGTTCGCTGCCTACCAAAAACTGATGATGTCATTTATGCTTGCTTAAAAGGTCATCAGTCTCCTGGTCAAAATACTATTTGGATTGATGATGTTCTTGAAGGACAAGCATGTACTACTGAAAGAATCGTCAATGTGATTGATCCAGATTCTTCTATTTTGATTTCTGCTTGTGATAATGGAGTATTTTACGATGCTGATAAGTTTTTAGATTTGGTAAATGATGAAGAAAATGATATAATAGTATGGACTTATAGAAATAACTATACTAGTCATTTGCAACCAGAAGCATATTCTTGGGTTAAATGTGATGAAGATGGAAATGTAAGTCGTGTCGATGTTAAAAAGTTTACTGGAACTGATCCTGTAAACGAGTTTGCTATCACTGGAACTATGTTTTTCCGTTCAAGGGAAATCTTTTTCCGTTCTTTAAAATCTCTATATGATAATGATAGCAGAACTAATGGTGAGTTTTATGTAGATAGTATGCTCAACGAGGCAATAGAGTTGGGATACAAAGTAAAGAATTTTGAGATTGATAACTACATTTGTTGGGGTACACCTAACGATTTAAAAACATATCAATATTGGCAAAGATTTTTTAATAAAGTTGAATGGCATCCTTATGAATACTCAAAAGACTATTTTACCAATTGAATACTGGAATTCTGGAAGAACAAGACTTATAAAAGAAAAGGATGAAAATGGTAGAGATATAGAAGTAGCGTATTTCTTTTCTTGCCAATTTGTAGGTCTATCTAAACATTACCCACAACCACTGATCTATTCACATCAAACTCATCGACTGACTCTTCCAACCAAAGAAATGTTTATGTCTCTTGGAAGAGGAACAGTTTATGAAGAAACAATGGAGTATGAAGTAGAACTTCCTTTTCATTTTAAGAACTTCTGCTCAGTTCCTGTATTTTACTTTGTATATAATATGGCGAACTACTATCATTTTATCTACGATACGTTGCCTTATCTCTACTCTTACTTCAATGAGAAAGAGATTCATCCAGATCTTAAACTCCTTGTAAGTTCACCAGAAGGTAAAGATGATTTATACCCATTTGTATGGGAATGTTTGGAACTTCTTGGCATTAGAAGAAAAGATGTTGTATTTCTGAACTCAGAGACTCTTTATAATACTGTTGTAGTGTCTTCTTCATTGACTCATAACGGTCTTTCAAATACTCCACCACATTCTGGTGTATTTGATATTATCAATCGTATGAAGGGAGAATGTCAGGGACCAGAAAAGATTTATATTTCACGGCGCACTTGGTTGCATAATAATTTCGATAATATTGGAACCAACTATACTGAGCGTCGTCGTTGTGTGAATGAGGATGAAGTAGCAGAACTTTTCAAGTCTCATGGATATGAAGAAGTCTTCTGTGAAAATATGACGATGAAAGAGAAGATTGGTTTATTTAACTCTGCTAAGTATGTTGCTGGACCAATTGGTGGTGGTATGTGTAATGTAATCTTCTCACCACCAGAAACAAAAGTTATTTCTATTAATAGTCCTTTGTTCTTTGATGTTAATACACGATTCGAATATTCAATGTCACATACTCAACTTCATCACTTTAATGATACGGAGTTTGTAGAAAAAGTAGAAGAAAGTGTAGAAAGTGATGGTGCTCTTTCTATCTCTGGCGGTCTAAACTCTCCTTGGAAGGTAAATCTAAATAAACTAGCATTATTCCTTAAAGATGTCTGAAATACTAGAATTAGCAAGAGAAATTAGTGAATACACCATCTGTGGTGAAGGTAATGTATCGGTAAGAGTAGATGAAAATACATTCCTAATCAAAGCAAGTGGAACAAGTCTTCATACATTGTCAGAAGAAGACTTGACCTTGTGCAATACAAATGGATCTCAGATAGAACTTCTCCATAAAAAACCAAGTATTGAAACTTCATTCCATGCTTGGATTATGAAGACATTTCCTGATATTAATTTTATTGCACATACACATCCACCACATACAACAAAGATTCTTTGTTCTGAACCAACTGTTCTCTATGATTTTGCAGAACACCGTTGGTTTCCCGATCAGATTGTGAGGAATGGAATCAAGTCTTGTGTGGTTCCTTATGCTCCTCCTGGCGAAGCAATTTTAAAGTTAGTTGATAAACATGTCTCAAAGTTTGTGGATGATGAGGGATATTTTCCTAAGTTGATTCTCCTACAAAATCATGGTATAATTTCAGCATCTGCATCTAAGAAAGATTGTGCAGCTTCCACTTTAATGTGCGAAAAGTCTGCCGATATTTTTATTGGAGCAAAACTTTTGGGTGGGGTTAAGTTTTTGACCGAACAAGAAGTCGCTGATGTTGATACTTGCCCAAATGAAAATTATAGGAGAAATATGTATCAATGAAAATCATTTATGTTGATATTGATGAAACTATTTGTCAGCGCGAAACTTCTGTTGACTTTGGGACCACTCACGATTATTCAAAGGCAAAACCCGTTCAAGAAAATATAGATAAAATTAATAAACTTTATGATGAAGGTCATACAATAGTTTATTGGACTGCTCGTGGATCGAGAAAGCAAATTGACTGGACGGAACTTACTGCAAGACAACTTGCGGCATGGGGAGCAAAATATCATGAACTAAGAGTAGATAAACCATTCTATGACTTGTTCATTGAAGATAAGTCGTTAAGGATTGAAGAACTGTGATTATTATTTCTCATCGTGGTAATATTCGGGGACCAGTTCCTGATAAAGAAAATCGTCCAAGTTATATTGACTGTGCAATTGGAAATGGATATCATGTAGAAATTGATATTCGTTCAATAGATGGAGAGTTGTGGTTGGGTCATGATTTTCCTCAATATAAAGTTGACCATAACTGGTTAGATAAACGTAGACATTATCTATGGTTGCATTGTAAAAATCTTGAAGCAGCAAAGGAATGTTGGGCATATCATTCTTTTTGCCATACGGGAGATCCATTTACATATACATCAACTGGAAAAATATGGTTACACGATCTTTCTATGAAAATTGATGAAAATACAATTATTCCATTAATTGATAAAGATGATGTTGAATGTTTTGTACCATATGGCGAAACTCCATATGGCATATGTACTGATTACACTGCAATTTTATGATTTATAAAATAGAAGAAGCGGGAGCTCAATGGATATTTCATTGGATTGCTCTTATGCTTGGTGCATTAAAAGATGTCGATTTGTCTAATAAAATTGACATATGTTTTGATATGGAAGATTATCTCTCATATCAAAAAGAATCATTCGAAATTTTGTCTGATGTTTTGAATGTTGTTCCTAAAACTGATGATGTGCAATTAATACCATCAGTAAAACCTCTTGATTTTACTAATAATAGTGGTCTTCCTCTTATTGATCATAGTACTTATTATTTTTTGAGAGAACTTTTTAATTCTAGGGTAGAAGATGATTTTGATACTACTGGATTTGAAAAAATTTATATCTGTCGCGGCAGAGCACATCTTCTTCTAGGAAATGTTCAGGATGGAAATGCTAGGCGTAGGCAGATTATAAATGAAAATGAAGTTGTTGAATCTTTAGAAAAAATTGGTATTAGACCAATTTTCTTTGAAGACTATACGATGAGGCAAAAAATTCAAATTGTAAGAAAAGCAACTCAAATTGTCGCACCTCAAAGTGGTGGGTTGACATTTACTATTTTTGCTAATAAGAATGCTGATGTGGTTGAGATCTATCCACCAAATCCACATCAATATTGTGATCAATATATCGATGTATGTCGTGCTCTTAATATTTCTTTTAGAAGATTTATTGATGTTGCTAAAATTGATCAGTATGATAATATGGTCGTTGACTCTACAAAACTTGCCGAGTTTATTCTAAAAAAATGAAAACTATTAGTTTAGCCATACCTTTTTATAATACTTCTGAATATTTTTTGGATTGTATTAAGTATGCAGTTGAAGATGAATTTGTTTCTGAAATTGTTGTGAATGATGATTTTTCTTCCCAACAAGAGTATGAAAATATTGTTTCTTTATCTAATGAAATTAGTAAGATAAAGGTATTTCGTAATCAAAGAAATCTTGGAGCTTTTCGAAACAAATATCTCACAGTTAAAAACTGTACCAATGAGTGGGTATATTTGTTAGATAGTGATAACCATCCCTTTGAGGAAACATATCAGATTATTAGAAATATACCTGATGATCATTCTAATATTTGTTATTCACCAAGACAACTGTTTTGTAAGAATGACGATAAAATAGACTATGAACATATTTCTGATTATACTTTCAAATATGATATAATTGGTATTGAAGAAAGCAAAGACGCTATTTTTAAGAAAACAAAGTGGTTTGATTGGTTTTTGAATAGTGGTAATTATGTAGTAAATCGTCAAATGTATTTGGATTCCCTTGCACATCCATATGAAAATGATAGTACACCACTACTTCATGCAGACACTGCGGCTGCATATTATTTTTGGTTAAAGAATGGTGGTGAATTCGTGGTTGTAAATGATCTAAGACACAATCATCGTCTTCGTCCCCAGAGTAATTGGAATGCTTGTGGATCTTATTCTGCACAGTCGGTTGAATATTATAAAGAGCAAATAGTAAACTTATGATTAGAATTGTAGATACTCCACAAAAGTGGTTACCAAAAAATACATTTAGTTATCCCCCTCATCAAGGATTAAATCCATTGATTGAAGAGAGGGCTTTTTCTTATTTTACTACTGTTGATGTTGATAGTAGTTACATTTACATTCCTATTCAATGGACTCAATATCATTGTAGTAATAACTGGGGAAATGATAAGGAAAAAATTGGTGAAATTCAAAATTGGGTGAATGAACTTTCTTCAAAATATCCAGGAGAAAAATTTTTTACTATTGTTCAATATGATGATGGTACATTAGTTTCTATTGATAACTGTAAAATATTTGCCTCTTCAAATTCTCCAAAGTCTCCTAAATCTGAAACGACAGAATACATACCTATTCCTTTGCTTTCTGATCCCCATCCTGGTTTTCCGAAAGAGAATCGAATGAATAAAGTTGGATTTGCTGGGCGAAATGATACTCATCCAATTCGTAAAGTAATGTGTGATAAGTTAATGGGAATTGATGGATATGAATTTGCCGTTAATCTTTCTGACGGATTGTCGGGAGCATTTAGAAATATTATCTACGATTCTGTATTTGGGTTGGCTCCAAGAGGATATGGTCCAACTTCTTTTAGATTATATGAAACCATGCAAATGGATGCAATTCCTATCTACATTAGTGATATTTTTTGGTTACCTTTTGAAGATGAAATTGAGTGGGATAAGGCAGCAATACTTATCGATGAAAATAGTATAGATAATATTCCAAGAATCGTTGATAACCTTTTGGAAACTGGTGAGTATGAAAAATATCTAGAGTATGGTAGAATGGTTTATGATAAGTATTTGACTTGGGATGGAACCTTAAATCAAATTGCAAAAATAATTTCAAAATAAAAATGTTAATAAGTTTCACAAATCTTCAAACCAAATATAATATGGACATCAAGGGTATAGTCCATATTGGTGCTCACTACGGTGAAGAAATTCAAGAGTATGTTGATAATGGTATTCAAAAAATTACCGTTTTTGAACCCCTTTCAAAGAATTTTGATATTTTATTTGAACGTTTAAAAGACGTAAATGCCGACATTAGTGGGCATCAAGTTGCTCTTGGTAGTAAAAAGGGAAGTGCTACGATGTATCTTAGTAGCAATGAGGCTCAAAGTAGTTCTATTTTAAAACCAAAAGAACATTTGGAACATCATCCAGATGTTTCTTTTGATGGGACTGAAGAAGTTGAAGTTGATACCCTTGACAGTTATGATATTGGTGATGCAAATTTTATTAATGTTGATGTTCAGGGGTATGAATTAGAAGTATTTAAAGGTGGTAAAAAAACTTTAAATCACATTGATTACATATATTGTGAAGTGAATCGTGGTGAGATGTATGAGGGAAATCCTATGGTTGAAGAACTAGATACATTTCTTGGTGATTATGGATTTGAGAGAGTTGAAACTCATTGGCCAGAGACTTGGTATAAATGGGGAGATGCCCTCTATATTAAAACGGAGAAAAACTAATGGGTAAACTTAAAGAGAATTTAATTGCTGATCCGACAAGAGGGAAAACCCGTCTTATCTGGGAAAATACTTATGACTGGACAGTAGACTTTTTTAATAAACATACTGATTTAAAAGTTGGTGCTGAAATTGGCATTGCTGGTGGGCAACATATTAAAGCACTTTTAGATAACACTAAAATTGAAAAAATCTACGGTGTTGACCCATTTATTTCTGATAGTTGGGACATGCATCAATTTTTTAGTGTAGATGATGACTATGGTGGATTTGATGGATTGTTTAGAGAAGTCAGTGAAATGTTAAGTCAATATGGTGATCGTGTGGAACTAGTACGTAAAAAATCTACCGAAGCGGCACCAGATTTTGAGGATGAATCTCTTGATTTTGTTTTCATCGATGCCATTCATGATTATGAGAATTGCTATAATGACATTAATTATTGGCATAATCGTGTTCGTAAAGGTGGATATGTAATGGGTCATGATTGGGAACATAGTGGATTTCCTGGTGTTCAGAAAGCGGTTTTGGAACATTATGGTGATGAGGTTCAAGGAGTACCTGGACCAGTTCATGTTTGGTATATTCAAGTATGAAAATCTGCATTCTTACTATTGCGACAAACAAATATATTCAGTTTGTTGAGAGACTTCTTGATAACATTGAAGAGAACTTTCTGAACGGACATGAAATTGAATGCTTGCTATTTACAGATCATGAAGTAGAAGCATCCGATAATGTAAGAGTTTGTCAGATTGACCATGAACTTTGGCCAATGCCTACTTTAAAGAGATACAATTACTTTGTAAAAGAAAAAGAGTTTATCTCTCAGTTTGATTATTGTTTTTACTTTGATGTGGATATGGGTCTGGTGGATAATGTTGGTGATGAGGTTCTAAGCGACCTGGTTGCCACTCAGCACCCCTACCAGTCCTTCTATCCTAAGGAGCAGAGGTCGT
>Ga0208465_1000335_pt1 | contig 14035 bp, 41 predicted proteins | sample LakMenEpi31Aug10_FD_150749 | JGI IMG/M metagenome (GOLD analysis project Ga0208465, IMG submission 150749) | Freshwater microbial communities from Lake Mendota, WI - 31AUG2010 deep hole epilimnion (SPAdes) | ecosystem: Environmental > Aquatic > Freshwater > Lake > Epilimnion/Euphotic zone ...
GGGCACTATACCCCCTCCCTCGTAATGTCAAGAAAAATGGGGCATTTTTATAATATATTTACCAAATATGACCACATATTATTTAATTCTGTTTAATTCTAAAAAATTCCAGCAAATTTTGGGGTCCTTCGTAATATGCCCAAAGTTATCCACAACCTGTGGATAATATGTGGGCGGGATGTGTATATGTATCCTAGTATAGTATGTATAGTATAGGGGGATACATCATATACCCCACCTGTGGATAACATGTGTATAAAAATATATCGCAGAATCGTAAAATTCTGCGATTTTTTCATGTCCGTCGTAATGTCTAATTTGTAAAATATAAGCGCCCATACCCGCTGTGGATAAAATTGTGGATAACTGTCAAAAATTCTGCGAAATTTTTAAGTTCTTCGTAAAGGGGTATTTTTTACTACGCGGGTAAGATCTTGGCCGCGCCAAGCGCGGCTGTCAAGCCACCCTGACGGCAGATGCGGGAAGTAGTGCCTTCATTGCGCGATATGAGAAATAATCATCCTCTACCCATTCTGACTCTGGCTTATCCTTAAGATCATAGACTGGCTTCCAGAAGTTTGCCCACTCTGGGTTATCCACCTTATACTCCCACGGCCTGCCAGAATATGATTCTGTGTATACTAGAACCTTCTGCTGCTCACGCAGCAAATGCAGATCATGTGGGCGGGACTTGAGAATGCTTCTGCCAATCTCAGCAGGAGTCATACCCTCATACTGAGAGAAGTTATCTGGGTCAATCTGTGTCCATGTCATATCTCTACTATACACCCGCCCTCTGACATTGTAAAGAAAAAAGATGGTGGCTGCTAGGAGTTTTCGAGGCTCCTGCTTTAGTTAACGACTAGGGCGTCCCCTGATAGCCGCACCACCCACCTATTTAATTATTCCAGTATTGTAGCACTTCTACTTTTTGTACGTCAAGCCCAGGCTTGATGTTCCTAAGAGTCAAAGCCTCTTCGAATGAATGACGGAGAATATCGGCTCTCATAGTCTTCCCAAGTTCCTCTATTATCTGCACTTCCACCCTCAAATCCACGACCAGGGTTGTAGTCGGGTAGTTCTTCATAGTCACTCAGCACCTCGTTTACGATACGCGAACCAAGTTCGCCAATTACGGGATCACCAATGCCATAGCGATGTTCGACCTCCATTAGCCTAAACCATCCGATAGCCACTTTATTCAGAGCAGAGGCAGGGACAGCACCTGCAAGCCTGACGGCATCAGCAAATCCATAAGCGCTGAACAATACATTATGCGAGGCGTCGATGAACGCCTTTTCAGCCTTGTCCTGTGTCATGATATCCTTTCGATGGGGAACCTACATTATACACGAACGAGCGGGTCTTTGCTAGTGGATATGGAAGATGGAGCCTTTACTCCCCCCTCGCATGAGCAATACATCATGTGATAATGGCAGTCAAAACAAGTAACAAACTCTACAACATATCCCTCTTTACTACGCCCCCTGAGTTTCTTAGGCTTGCGAACCTGGGTCATAGGAGGAACGTGTGGACGAATAATGACAGGCTCTAGTTCAGGTAGACCATCATCTCTCTTACCTGTACGACCTTCTAGTTTCCCGCCTTCTTCTTGGTAGTCCTTCAGAGCAGTCATCATCTCAGCAGTAAAGCGACCACGCTCTCCTACTGTGAATCCCAGACTACGCAGATACTCACGCTTATCCATTCCATGCCCCATTCTCTGTCATGATCTCTACTTGCATCTCTAGGTTATATTCAGCCTGAGTGTAGAATCTATAAGATACATCTACCATCTTCAGAAGGGCAGCATCATTCAGCATAGCCGCCTCGCTTTCATATGACCTAAGATGGTCATGATGTTGTGAGTGTAGTTCCCACACATACCCGCCAGGGCCACAGTCAATCTCTATAAACTTTAGCATTACTCCACCGTCCAGAATGATAGTTGGCCTGCATATTCTTTCTGCTCCCGCTCGTAGTCTGCGAGAGTATCCATAGGCTCATCGCAATCCCAGAAGAGCGCATCCCAAAGACGCAGATCATCACACAGAGAGCGACCTGTCACCACCGCACCATTAGGCAACTTATACTCGCGGTCGAATACAGACCAGTCCTCATACTCATAGCACCAGTCCTCAGGAATATCTGCCCATCCTGAGATAAATGGATATGAGTCAGCCTGCAACTCATCAAAAATTTCCTGCACGCGCATCTGAATGTCAGCAGGAATGGGCGGGTAAAAGTTAGCAGTAAGGTGCATGGTGATATCAGTCATTATCCCTCCATAGGTTCGACTTTGGCGTCTTTCCAATAATCCCACAGGTAGTCGGTAGAAATCAAGAGTCCGTCCAACTTATCTCCTAGGACTTCCTTGATAAACTCATGATCCTCGTCATCTTCAAACTCTCCCCACACTTCCAGGGGAAGGACAATACGATATTGCTTCACAGTTCCTCCCCATTCTCATCCTGAAAGATAATTCCAGAGTCCCCGCCAAAGTCCTCAAAAACCCACTCCTGAATAAACTCCATTACAACTTCAAGGTCAATGTCCTCCATGCCCATTTGCTCTAGGCTCTCAACAATGGCGGGAACATCATAAGTAACAGTCTTGATAGCGTTGATACGCTCAGGAAGAGACACTTGCTGCATTATTCCTCCTAGAGAACCACAGGTGCGGAATAGTCATGGGCTACATCCCAAAGTATGCTATACACATCCATCACGGCACCCTCTTCACTATCATTCTCTACCATGAATGTAACGTTCTCAACCTCTACGGTAAAAGTTGCCATTATGCCTCCACAAAGTTGTAGTAGTAACGAGTATAGCCAAGCGGGTTGGAAGAATCCTCGGGACGGAGGATAGGATGATCTCCAAAATCCAATGTCCCCTTCACACCATCAGACATACGCTTGACTACACACATGCCATAAGCAAATCCTAGAACCTCATACTGCTCTAGCATCTGATCTTTGGTAAGCATATTACTGGCTAGCATCTGCATCCTCCGTTAGATAGAGACTCTGATCTATTACTTCCCAATACAATCCCTCGCGGGTATTGTCATTGAGATATTCTAGCGCATCCTCATAGGTCCAGTCAATAGCATCAAAAATTTCTTGTATCTCATCATCGTCCATCACATACCCAGGCTCACGCAAGTTGGCGGCATCTTTGACGAATCTATCCCAATCCAACTCAAAGCCATAATCATGAGCCAGTTCGATAACTAATAGAGAGAACTCAACAACATCACGACGGCTGCCGTCAATGTAGCAACCAGTCTCTACATCAGTCAGATTCATCAGCCACTACATTCTCAACGGTGGGGACAATAGAAAGATTAGCCATGATCTCGTTATACAACTCAGGATCACGACCACTAGAAAGATCGTCAGCCAACTGCTCCAACTCCTCGCGGGTCATATCATCCCAAGTCTCATACTCATACTCAAAATCCATAAAGTGACCAGTTCCCTCGTAGATAAGTTCTACTGAGAATGTGATAGTTGCCATACTAACTCCAGTCGTCGGGGCGGAATCCGCCTGATGTAAGCCAATTATCCAATGCAAAGAACAGGTCTGTCAAGGAATCCATAGCCTCTTCTGCATCAACTTCCAAAGTCCCCCACTCCTCCCAACGCGCAAAGGTGATGCGGAGGGATGCAAGGGTTTCATTCGGGTCCATATTCTCTCCTTTCTAGGTATATCTAGTAAAGCGTAGGAAAGAGGATATGTCAAGCGTAAAATTCCAGGAATTCTGGGGAAATTTCGTAACCGTCGTAATTGACTTATTTTTATACCGCGACCAAGATCTTGGCCGCGCAAAAAAATTTGTCAAGCGCACCTGATGGGATTCGAACCCACGATCTCCACCGTGACAGGGTGGCGAGATAACCGCTACTCTACAAGTGCCAAGCACCACCCCAAAGAATCGAACTCTGCACGACAAGGGTTGGAATCTCGTCTGCGCCCAGCGCGGGTGGCGTGCAGGCAGTTTTACATCATGCCCAGGATGTTTGATTACGCGAAAGCGATCTCCTTGACCGCCTTCAGGATGCGACCCTTCTCCGCATTGGTGACAGGATCGAAACCGCTAGCGGCTGCTGCAACATTCTCAGCACCCCGCTCACCACGGCCCTTGCGGAACCAGTCCAGGCGCTCCGTGAGAGCATTGAACGCACCCCACGCGGTGCCTGCGATCATGTTGGTGGTATCGGAAGAGTAAATCTCCTCCAGCAGATCGACCTTGGTCTCCCACTTCTTGACGGCACCCTTGGCATCCTTGTCGGGACGCGGGTAGACAGCCTCAAGAATGGCATCGAACTTAGCCTTGGTGATCTCAGTCTGAATAAGAGCCTGAGCCTCCTTGTCGAACTCGTCCAGGTAGGTGTTTGCGAGAGCGAGAGCCTCGCGTGCAGCCATAACCTTGCCACCGACAGTCTGCGTGTGACGAATCTTGAATGACTGCTTCACACCCTGAAGAGCCATGTTCAGAGTGTTCTGGCACACAACGCGGACGGGAGTGATGGAAGCCTGCACAGCGGTAGAACCGTCATGCGAGGTGTGGACGAGAAGGTAGGACTTCACAACATCCGAAACGCCGTTGGGATCAAGGACAGTCTCACGCTCAAGCGCAAGCGAACCGAACACAACGCGACCCTGACGAATAGAACCAGCAGTCTCCCAGCGACCACCGTCAAGCAGCGCATCACCGAAGTCGAAAAGATCCTCGTTCTGAAGAACGTGGTAGCGCTCACCAACGGTGGCGAGAACGTCAGTACCAGAGTCGAAGGGATTGTCACGAAGGACCATGTAGGAAGGCGTGATCACATTGTACGCCCTGGGGTAAGGAACGGCCTCCAGGCGAACGTTCCAGTTGGACAGGTAAGCCGCATCCAGCATCTCCTGGGTGGACTTCTCCTCAAAGAACACGGTACCAAGACCATGCCATGCGGGTTCGCGGAAGGAAGCAAAAGCCTGCTCTCCGTTAGCGCCAACCTCTACTGCGTGTGCCATATGTATCTCCTTAGTTGATTGAACTTATAGAAGAACTATACACCCTGGGACTGACATTGGGCAAGGATATTTCTAAAAAATCTGGGGGAAATATTCTCGCGTCGTAATTGACTTATGCCGCTGGCGCGGACAAGATCTTGCACGCGGAGTACCCCCAACGGGATTCGAACCCGTGCCGCTGCCTTGAAAGGGCAGTATCCTAGGCCACTAGATGATGGGGGCGTGTGAGCAGTTTATTATGCAAGACATGCTCAGGTCTGCAGGGCGGAGGCGTAGTTAGGATACCACCGCTGCCTAACTCTCTGTCCAGTCGATATCCATACGATCCTCTGAGAAATCAGACTCTATATCGCTGTAGTAGGACGCATCAAGACTAGCATTCAGAGAATCCTCAAGTCTATCCATGTCGAAGTTAAGCGGTACAGTAACAACACCAGAGAATGTGACGGTAATTGTCACATCGTAGTCCTTGGTGATATTGAAACCAAAGATATCGACAATGCTCTGAGAGATATTCTCATCGATGTAGTCGAACTGATCCTTGATGTATTCCTCAAGGTTGTCAATCATTGACTGCTTCTCATGAGCCTTACCCCGCCAGAAATCACGGTCGGTAGTAAAAGCCTCCACCTCTGAATTCAGACGGTTGATCTCAGTCTCAAGATCACGATACCTCTGCTCCAACTCCTGCATAGTGGGCGGGTAAGGATGAATGTTAGTCATACTAGGGTCAATCATGTCATACCTCCATCAAGGTCTTGGCGTACTTGTTGATGAACTCGTTCAGCGAGAACGTGACAATGATATCAGTCAGAACTCCCGACTTCCAATCATAGTCATAGAGAGTTACCTCGCGGAGTGCAAAGTCATACACAGGAACCTTATGCTCGTTGTCTGCGAGGTAGTTCACAGTAACACCCCAGCCAAGATCGCCAGACCAAGACTCGCCAACCAACTGCGAGATGATGATGCGATTTGCATAAGCCTGGTCGTCAATACGACCAACATTCTGAACATGGTCAAGAGCATTAGCAAACTTAGCAAGCATACCCTCGCCTGCCCAATGTCCGTAGACGAAGATGATGTTGCCGTCATTCTGACGGATTCCAAAGTTAGCGCGGTCTCCCATGGTAGTGCCTTTCGTTAGTAGGTAGTGAAACTCTATCATGAGGGTCTGACATTAGTCAAGACTTTGTGCCCCCAGCGGGACTTGAACCCGCACTCCGATATGGAACTTGATTTTGAGTCAAGCGTGTCTGCCAATTCCACCACAGGGGCGTGGGGGCAGTTTTAGCGATCATACCCAGGATCTTCCTACTATCGACCAGCAGGGATGCCGTGCTTCAATGTCTCCAACGCGGGGGTGGAGTCAATGAACTTGCCATTCTGACGAGTGACAATACGAGTCTGGACACCATAACGGGTATTCCAGGTCTCAAGGTAGGTGAACTTAGGGGTCTTGCTCTTCTTGCTTGCCATTATTTTCTCCTTCTACTAGTAAACGGGAAGTGCATCAACTACGGCAACAATCTTACCATTTGCCGCTTTCGCAATCAAGTTTGCGCGGGTCTGATTATGAATCGTGATATCGAAATGGGTATCATCATATACATCATACTCTACGCCATGCTTGATTGCTTCAAATACCCCCGCGCCCGTGGATGAGCGGGAGGGAGTACGGATAGTAGCAATCATGTTCCCTCTTTTCTGTTGTAGTACTACTATAGCCTAGGGGTATGACAGCCACAAGGAAAAATTCTGGGAATTCTGGAGAAATTTCTTAATCGTCGTAATTGACTAGATTTTATTGCGCGGCTAAGAACTTACCCGCCCCTCAGTACTCCCCTTCATCATAGTAGGGGTCATAGTCAGGAGACATTACCTTACGCCAGTAGTAATCGCCAGGGTTGTAGTTGCAGCCAAGGCCGTCGGTGTGACCGCAGCACGGGTAGTCTTCACAGCGAGCCATTTTTCCTCCTAGGTTGATGAGCCAAACCTATCAGAAATTCCAGGGGCTGTCAAGCCTCGTCGTAAACTATTTTTATTTTTTTTACGCGGACAAGATCTTGGCCGCGCAGGGTTGCACTCGCAACCCTGGCGACAACTAGATAAAATCCACCAAATCCCCATCCATGATCTCTGAGGGATCGACTCCCAAATCTTCTGCGATGGCCTCCCACAGTTCATCCTCTGAGAAATTGCCATCGGCGGGAAGGTAGTCAAGGTAACTCATATCAGTACTCCTGTTCGTCTACTTGGTCGATAATGTCATTGTAGAGGGACTTCACGATCCATCCCTGATCCATCAGTTCCCGCAGACACGTTAGGACTGCATCCCAATCTGCGCGAGGCATCTCTACCTTTACCATCACACACCCGCCAATCTCTTACGCTCTACACCCGTCATGCCACCATAGACATGCGGCTCAAAATCCTCGTTGCGAATTGCAAATGCGAGGCAATCCTGCACAACGCTGCACGTTGCACAAATCGACTTAGCCTTTTCGATGCGCGAGGCAACACCTGAGAGAAACAGGTTGCTGTCCGCATCCTTGCACGCTGCACTATCCTGCCACATTCTGATCCTTCTTCCATTCACGCGCTTCCTTGCGCTTGATGATTCTACGTTCCATCTTATCGGAGGGGACTGACAAGCAGCACCCGAAGTAGCACCGCAGGCGGTGCTTGCCAACATTGCGTCGGGACCTAAGCAGGAAAATCACTCCCATCCAGAATCTCGTAGTCTCCGAAATCCCCCTCGCCTTCAGCAGCGAGATCGACAATCCAGTTGAGCGCAGCATCACGCTCAAAGAATGAACACATGTACTGTCCACCGTAGTAGACCTTGTAGATATTCTGCATTAGAAAGGCACCTCCTCATAGCGCACCCCATCGACAATCAGAGTGCCGTCGTCCAGATACATGCACCGCGCATAGTCGAATGCATGGTCGCCAAGCATGTAGTAGTTATCTAGCCATGCCTTCTCAAACTCTACTGTGGTCATGCTCCCACCTCCACAATCTCAACGGTCTGACGGGGTGATGCCCAAAAGTCTCGGATAGTCTCAGCACCCTCGCGGGTGGCGACCGTGGAAAAGAACTCTCCATCTACGAACACCTTGTATGTTGTCATGGCTTCACCTTATCATCAGGGTCTGACACCCAAGGGTTGGGGTCAAGGTCAAGGGTGGCCTCCAAACGGAGGAAATTCTCGTATAGTTCTTCTAGGTTCATGCTGAGATCCTATCATCTAGGTCTGACAAGCAATTGCAATCATAGGCAACCTTGAGGTAGTCCTCAAAGGCTTCCACGGTCATGATGCCCTTGTATTCACGGCAAAGGCCGCACCACTTGGCATCGAGGTCAATCTCGTTGTCGCAAAAGCAGCAAACGAGGTGGGAATGGAGAGTGTTGTTCATTACTAGCCTTTCTTTCTATGCCCTAAGGCTATCATGGGGGTCTGACATTCACCCAATCGAAATCCGATTATCGGTCATATTCTATGTGGTATAGATCACAAATTCTGGGGAAAAATACGGTGTGTCGTAACTTGACACCGCGCAGGGCGCGGACAAGATCTTGGCCGCGCAGGGTTGCACACGCAACCCTGTCGGCTACCTTTTCCAAAAAGCGGTGACGATAAAATACACTACGGCAAACGGTGCTAGAAATACTACAGCCGCACCCAATACTGAGAGCCATGCGATAGCGTCAGTCATCACACCCCCACAAAATCGCGCAGCATCTCCCGAAAGTTCTCTAGCGTGATATCGTTCATGAGTATTCCTCCGCAATAACGACCGCGACGATGAACCTATCATCATCGGTTGCACTCTCTACCCTATCCCAATCTTTATCAGTCCACCCGCTAGTGTCAATGACAACTAGGCCGTGTGCGCTTCCATAGTTTCCATCCATTGCAAAGTATGTCATGCTGCACCCCCTCGCACGATAATCCAGATAAGAGCCTGCGCGGTGCGCGGGGTGATTCCGAATTGCTGCGCGACAGCCACGACAGCCTCCGAAAGTAGCGCGTACTGAGACTTATTAGGAGAGTCGGTATCCATGCCAGCGGCTCGCATCATCCAAACGTCGATGACGACAGCGTTAGCGTCGCCTGCAATAGCGCGAGCGAATGCATTAGTCTTGGCACCCTTGAGCGCATCGAATCCCATGAGGATAGAAGCCTCCGCCATGCGAAGATTATTGCCCAATCCCTTAGGGGTCTGACCGAGCGAGAATGCGATAGCCTTAGCGACGTTAGTGGACCAACGCTCACGCGGCGAGAATGCTGCGACGATGGATGCGCCTACCTCTAGGGTAGTGTCAAGGTTGCGAGCAACCTCCTCCGCAACTTCCTCCGCGTCACGATACCAGACGGCTGCTTGCTCCATCTGCGCGAGGGTGGCGGTCATGATAAGGCTCTCAAAGCGAGCGGCGTAGGTAGCAAATGCGACTGTGCCCTCAGGGGCGGTAACTGTAATCATGAAATGATCCTAGCACTAGGGTCCGACATTGGGAAGAGGGAATCAGTCATTTTCGATAACGAAACGATCACGATGCTTAGGCTTACGAGAATACTTAGCCTTATTCCGATGGGGTTGCGCGATATTACTCCGACGCAATTCCAAGGTACGCTGAATTTCATCACGGGTGCGCTTGCGATTCTTGATCATGGAAAAATCCTAGCATACCCCTCCGACAATGACAAGAAATTCCAGGGAAAATTTCTTATCGTCGTAACTTGACACCGCTCCTGGCGCGGCTAAGATCTTGTCCGCGCTCTAAGATTTGTCAAGTCTAGTTCGAATATTCTCCGCAAGAATGTGTAGAGCCTTCTCCAGTTCTTCCAAAGTTTCGAAGTCGCCAGGATTCTCAGCACATGCCCACATGCGCTTGCATCGTGTGAGCAATTCCTGTATGTCATTCCATTGCATTGTCATATTGATATCGAATGGACGGCGTTCTGCTATTTTCATTCCGACAACCACCTTTCAGCAGCCGCAGCAAACTCTACGAATGTAGGTCGCGTTCCCTTTTCAGTCATGCCAAACGAAAACACATCGAATACCTTACCACTAGCAGAACGAATCTCTACGGTGTGCGAACCATTCCATTCGAAAGTGTAACCACTTTCGCTATCTATGATGGATAGACGAAACATGTCACTCTCCCCCCGTCCCAAAGTTCTCCATGAACATTGCAAATTCGATCAGAGAAACATACGGGTACACCTCATGCGAGTAGTAGTCTGCCAACTCTGGCAGAGGCTCAGTTACCCAATCCCCATTCTTGAAGAATGCAAGTTCGACAGAATGCGGGAAGCGTGCATAGGCTCCCGAACCTATGGCGATAGAAACCTCATCGGCCATTGGATGCGAGATAGATGCGCGAGCATTAACAAGATAGTGCTTCCCGACTGTTTCTGCGCGGGTAATCATTCCATTCCTCCTACGATAGCCATAGCAGTAAGGATACCGCTAATGATGACGAATGACAAGACATGCTGTGCGAATGTTCTCATGATTCCTCCCTCTCGCATGTGCATGATCCAAAGTTACCACGGGTGTCTGACAGTAGAAGCCTGCCACAGTTAGCGCATTTGCGGAACACTAGAATTCCAATCCCATAGAAGCCAGTCCTGTGATCAGTTCAGCCTGGATCACAGGATCATTCTTGTCCTCAGGCTTGAGCCACTTTACCATAGCAGAGCCACGGGATTGCATAGTGTTGCCCTGTGTGTCGGTCACAAGGAACCAGTCATCCTCTAGCGGTTCGATGATGAACCACCTAGTATGAAGCAGTCCCCTGTCATTCTCTCCAAGGATGCCCTCTACAAATGGAGGACACTCTCGCATTGGAGTAGTGACGATGCGATCTACTGAATCGATCATGCCTTGACCGCCTTTCCTTTGACGACGTTCCACTCTCCACAACCAGCGCACCAGAAGGAGAGGCCGGAAGCGATAGTGGACTTATGAATCCCTACACATGGTGTCTTTCTCATGTCTCCGACTCTACACTAGGGGACTGACAATGGTCAAATCCAGAATGCATACAAATCGGACATTTTCAAAAAAATTTAAAAACAATTTTTCCAGGAAATTTTCCAAGGAGTTTTTAATGTGTCGTAACTTGACAATTGGGTTCCGCGTCTAAGATCTTACCCGCGCCTCAAAAACCCTTATTTTATAAGGCTTTTTTAGGTGTCTGAAAAACCCTTGTATCTAAAGGCTTTTTTGGGCCTTAGCCTGCGCGATCAGCGCACGGTAGTAGTCGATGCGATCTGCATCCTGTTGTGCTGCAGCATCGTGACCAATGCGAGCGACCAATGCACGCCGCGCACGTTGCGCTGCACTCTGTCGTGGCGCAATGCCACGGTATGGTGATGCGTTCATTAGATCAGCCACCTCCGATCCTCATCAGACTGAGCGAAGGGGAACACCTCAGTCATTCGACCCTGGCTGATGGTGCTAACGCACTCCCATGCAACCTGAGGCTTAGTGACTCGCCCACCACGGAGCGAGAGGACTGACGGAACCTTGTAGGCTCCGATCATGTAGATCCCATGCGAGTTGAAGGGATCAAGGATGCACTCGCTGCAACGGCAAGCGGGTGCGGGACTCTTAGGAGTCCTGATAGGTGTAGTGCTAATCATTGTCTAACCTTTCTTTCTTACGGTGTGGCCTAGGGCTCATCCCTCATGGGGCTTATTTGCCTAGGAATATTCAGTTATAGGTACACCCTACCATGAGGGTCTGACAGTCAGGCGAAAGCCTTAGCCCGATGACAGTTAGCGCACAGGATATCGTCATTGACGATAGCCATTGCAGCGTAGTGCTTTTCTCCACAGTCGTTGCATCGCGCATTCTTGACGATGCTACGGACGGTAGCCTTGGTGATTCTCATGGTCACCTCCTCTCTCTTGCTCATGTATCTAGTCTGACATGGGGGTCTGACATTGGAAACGCTTACTGTCCGATATGTCTATCAAGAATCGTGTGATCTAGATCACCGAACAATTGTTCGAAAACGTACGAAAAATATTCAGGCAAAACGGGCATACAATTGTAAAGATTTGGTAAATATTCCACGAAATAACTTGACACGGACATAATATGTATGGGCGCACTATTTGTCCGATTTTGCGCTACCAAGAAAGTGTATCATCCAAATTAGCAAGCCATTAACATTTTCATCAAATTAAAATATAACAGTTTTATAACGGCAAATGGTATAGTTATCAAAAATGATAAGATATCTTCCATTTATGAGAAGTTTTACTGCACTACAATGCAGTAAAAAGTAAAAAAATACTGCACTATAATGCAGTATTAAATTTAAATTCCTAGAAAGTGAGAAATACTAGTAGGCTCATCATCAATTGGAGTCCTATGCTGATTATAGGAAGCGCGGGTATCACGGGAATGTCTCGCATGACATATTTTACATATCACACGACATTTACTTATCTCCTTGTAGATAGTGTCCCATGCATAGTCAGATCGTATCAGATCTGATACATTGCCTTTCTTTTGGTTAGGATTTATGTGGTCAAAATCTAAATCGACAGATTCAAATGAAAAATCGGGGGGAAGAGGGCAAGATCCACTTTCACATCCTCTAGATCTCTTAATAAGACCAGATAAACGCCATTTAGCCTTACGCTCTCTATTGCGTTTTTCATTTCTTGTCATAATGAATAATTTCTATCATTTATGCGTCCATCATGAATGGCACAAACTAGTTCTAGAGACATAGAACTAGGATACTTCTCGTAAAGTTCTGATCTAATATCCATAAAAGAGTGTCCTTGAAAAGTCCATTTATTTACTATGGATTCAAAAATTTCTTTAGAAATTTTATTATGCTTTTTACCTAAAAATACAGCATTAGATATCCAATTTGTACATTCTTCGTTATTATTTATTTTATCTAAATGCTGCATAGTGCTTATCGGTATGTAATTATTTTTTTCATCTAACTCAAGGCAAAACTTTGAAATGGGGGGCATACATATCATTTCTTTATCTTCATGTTTTTCTATAACTCTATCAATAGGAAAAAGGCAGGCGGAGTCTAGGTCTGCCCATATTCCTCCATACTCATAAATAACTACTTCTCTCCATATGTCAGATTGACCCATTGGGTGATCATAATTATCATCGAAACGATTGAGAAGTTCGGGAGAATTAAATTTCTCTAAATAAGATCTCATATCCCTATTAGGGATATAGCGATATTCCCAATCAGGGTTCATTACTTGCCAGGTTTTTGTTGTTTTTTGATAAATTTCTGGAAGATCTTGATAATCCCATTTGTGAGTTTGCCATATTATCTTAGGGAAGTTTCTTGTCATTATTTTTTCCAAGTCATCGCAATGACAAAGCACACCGCAGATGCTAAAAATAAAAGAATAAATTGAATATCGTTACTACTCATCTTCATCCATAATCAAAGCGGGGGCGGGAGCAAAGACCTTTCCTTCTTTGTGTCTATTGTACATTTCAAGCATCTTCTCTTGATTACTTGTACTAATACACAACATATCGTAATTGCGTGCTAATTGAATGTATATTGCTGATAATAACTCTTGAACAATTTCAAACTGTTCGTCAGTCATCTTGCTCCTCATCGTCTTCTATAATGATAGCATCATGTATATCATCAGTATCAAACTCTATGCGCCATGGTAATGGCTTCATCTGAAATCCCGTCGCTTCTACCATTTCCCCGCCCTCATATACATCGATTTCGACATATGGGGTAATGTCGTCATCATTTTCTATCCAGGCTCTCATGTGACAAGACTCAATGAATAAGGAAATGCTTCTTCTGCGAGCGACTTCATTGCAAGAGCATAATCTGTTATTTCTTTCTGTGCGTCGTGGGCTAATCTCTGCTGAAGGAAGTGCATAACTCCATGAAGTGATGTTGTCCACCTGTATCGCACATACATGCCATATGCAGGAAGGAACAATCTAGCCTGTTCTGCACATACACCCATCTCT
>Ga0208465_1000339_pt1 | contig 13984 bp, 23 predicted proteins | sample LakMenEpi31Aug10_FD_150749 | JGI IMG/M metagenome (GOLD analysis project Ga0208465, IMG submission 150749) | Freshwater microbial communities from Lake Mendota, WI - 31AUG2010 deep hole epilimnion (SPAdes) | ecosystem: Environmental > Aquatic > Freshwater > Lake > Epilimnion/Euphotic zone ...
TTATATATAAGTGGGTTTATTCCCGCTGGACCACCAGGGCTCGAACCTGGGACATCAGAGTTAACAGCTCTGCGCTCTGCCGACTGAGCTATGGTCCAAAATTACAATGCGCCCCTGAAAGGAATCGAACCTCTGACGCAGGCCTTAGAAGAGCCTCGCTCTATCCGCTGAGCTACAAGGGCATATAAGTATATCTAATTAGTATCGTATCCGTCAATATCTTCTATTGGTATTATTCCTTTTTCTTTTGCTATGCTGTATCCCTCTTGTGTAAAATGCATAGTTGCTTCTAAATTTTCATCATATTCAACATCCATTAATCCTGATTCAAAAAGATCTAGTAGGTTTTCGTCGACATATTCCATGTGTGCTTCCCATAACTCTGGAGCTATTTCTTTTGTAACCGCTTCATTTAATTCAAAAACAGCTTCTCCGTCTTCGTTATACCCAGCAAGTCTTATAGCACCCATTTCGATATATCTTTGTATTTGCTCTAATGCTTCTTCGTCGTTCATATTTCTCCTTTGTGCACCAGGTAGGACTTGAACCTACGACTACCCGATTATGAGTCGGGGGCTCTAACCAACTAAGCTACTGGTGCCTAGTTGAATTATATATTTGTTGACTGATTATTGTCAATAGATTTCTCTACAATCTGTTGTACATAATCAGAAAAATGTTTTCTTATACTTCCTGGAGGTCTCTTTCCTGACTCATTCCATATTTTTTTATATTCCATTATGTTGTCAAACGTAGTAGGACATACCTTAATTCCATTATATTCTTTTAATCTAACTGGAAGAGGCACATGTTTTCCACAACATTTACATTCTTTTGCTTTATCTTGATATATGCTCATACTATTTCCATTCCGTCTAGTGCTTCCGCCAAACTTCTGGGCATCGCAGATGGAGCCTTAATCAAATTAGGGCTTTCCTGCTTCTCTTGATCCCTTTGCTGTTTTTTAATAGAGCTATAGGTGTGAACCTCTACTGCGCCAAAATCAGGCCTTGTAAGACTTATTGCATTATATATTGATCCGCACACCGCATCGGCCAAGTCCTTTGATCCTTTTCTTGGGTGATCTACTTTATCTCTCATAATTCTTAACTCAAGTAATTCATCTATCAATAATTTAATATGTGGTCCAGATAGTCTTTCTTCCAACACAACCATAGCCATATCATCGTAATGTTTTTTTGCCACAGATAGTGTCTCCGTATTAATTCCATATTGTCTTAATTGTTGCATCATATCGTGAGAGTTCCATCGGTCAAATGTACATATTCTTATATTAAAACCTCGTGATCTTAGAGACAAGATATAGTCTCTTACTTCTGCAAAGTCAACAGATTTATCTGTTGTTGGGGTCCAATACCTAACAGCATCAACTTCCACAATAGGTGCTGGTTGAGAATAATTATCGGTTACTTTTACATTAACCCACCTATTAATATGAGCCATAGATACAGCACAATGGTCATGTTTTTGTGCCAAGTCGACATGTATAAAATAATCTTTATCCTCTATGGGAACAAACCAGTCTTCAAATCTTCCAAACTGGTCTATTCCTAATGCTAGGTTGCTAAACGCTTTTTCTATCTTCTCACGAGATTTAAAGAATGCGTCAATTGCTTCAGGAGGCATGCAAGCAAATCTTCCTAATGCATCTACTGGGTCTCTATAGAAAGCTATTTTAAAATCCTCTATGCTTCTTGTTGGATTGACTTCCCACGTAGGTCTTTTAATGGCATATACTTTAGGATATCTATAAGACACAATATGGTCTTCGTCCCAATAAACCTCAAACTCATTGCCTTGCGTATCATCTGGTAAGTCTGGATCTATTTTAAATTTGTGTGACCTTTGTATTGTTTCTTTTTCTGATACAATTTCGTCATACCTTTGCTGTATATAGTCTTGTTTAAAACGAGGAAACGAAAGCAATATGACTTTACCGTAGTCTGGAAATCGAGAGTCAACTGATGCCCTATACATTTCATAAATACCGCTAGCTGTCTTAGCTTGATCGTGACCAGTTGTACTTTCTAAAGCAAAGCCAGATATCTCATCTAGCACCGCAACTAACACGTTATATCCTTCAAAAGCTTCTCGCTCTGAGTGTCCAGAATAAACAGTAACATTTTTATTGAATTTAATTTCAGAAGCTTTTTCAAAATACTTACCTATAAACCATGGAGAGCTAACAATTCTATTTCTAAATCCTTTAAAGAAAACATTGTTTGCTTGCTGTGCGTTAATAGCAATATTAATAATATCTATCGAGTCTCCAGGCGGTTTTCCATAATATGTAGCTGGGTCCTTAAGACACAATAGTAAATAAACTATATATGCTACTGATATTGTCGAGCAATAATCTTTTCCGCTACCTTTACCTAGCTGCGCCACTACCTCATTACAGGTTTGTTTATAGCGATCTTCGCCTTCTCTTTCCCCAAATAGTTTGACAAGAGTTGATTGTTTATAGATTTGTGAGCTTTTTTCGATAAGCGTATATTGGTACTCCGAAAGAGGGGGTAGTCCAAGGTATTCTTTTCCTGTGACAAATGTTCTGAGATCAACTGGTCTTTCATCAAATTCCTCCCCGTCTAATATATCGATGAGGTCATTAAAATTTAATTCCATTAAATTGACCACCATCCTCTAATTGTTCCACCATCTATAGGACATTTCCAGCTTAGATGTTTACCGCTTTCGTAATATTCTTTAAACAATTTACTATGCAATTCTATGTCAGGTTCATGAGTATCTTTTCCGCAATCTGGACAGATTGTAGAATAAACATATTCATAGACATGTCTACAGTGCTTCTTGCTCGTCATGTATCACTACTGGCTCAACGACACCTGTTATTTGAGATAATCTTTTAGCAACTTCCATCTTGCATTTAGGGCAAGTAGCAGTGACTTCTTTTAATATCTTTACAAGTATCTCTTGCTTTCTTTCTGTTTCCGCCAGTTGTGTAGCAAGTTCTGCATTGTCTAGCAAACCAACTTCTTGAAGCATTCCAATTCTTTTGCCTTCAATATCAGCAATAAGTTTTAGCGCTGTGGCCTTTACGTTTAATTGCCCTGCCTGGTCTGCGTCTTCTACGGTCTTCCAGGCTTCTTTAATGAGCATGGCATAATGTTGATCAGCTCCAGAGATAGCCTGCTTTGCCCTGTCACGAGCCCCAGAATCGTTTTTAACGACCTCTTTCCACTCGTCTATATACCCAATGACCTCTGCTCGTTTAAAACCCGTTACAGTGGCAATCTGGGTAGGATTATTGCCCTTGAGCAATTCCTCTACTACTTTATTCATGCGATCAAAATGATCTGCTAGTTCAATATCCATATATATACATTATACCATCTTAGTTGACTAAAATCATTCAGACCAAGATTTGGCTATTTTTAATAATACTAAATAACCAATTAAATCATCAATATCATTGTCTCCTGGATAATCTGTGCCCTTCATTAATCTATTTAATTTATCATCAATACGGACATGAAGCTGCTCTCTTGGTCCCGCCTTTGAAAATATACGCACAGGGTCTAGGGCTGAATTACCGTAGGCAATATTCTTTCTTACAAGCATGTGTGCAATTTCATGACAGGTTTCCCAAATTTCTTTACCCGCCTCTGTACCTACTGTAAGCAGGTATAGGTCCTCACATTTAAATTGTTGTGAGTCAGGGAATACTGGTTCAAGCATTATCCATCTCCTTGTATAACTGTTTAAGTCCTTTTAGCGTACCGATATCCATATATCGCCCACCTGGTTTTACCGCCCTAATATTTACACCATCCTGAATCCAATCTTTTAATTGTTTTCCTGGATGATCTAATTTTGGGTCTAAGTATCTTATCATATTCTTTCTGAATAGCATAGTACCCCACATATCTGGGTAATCGCAATTATCCACTTTGTCTTCCGAGCCTATAACTTTATTACCTGACAATAAGACTTGCCCAACACGCCCTTTAATATCTTCTCCGCACTCCCATACACCAAGAACCAAGTCTGCTTTGTCTTCTTTGGTCATGTCTTTATATATATTTACTGGAGCATTTAAAATATATGTGTCTGGCATTCCAACCATAACCGTATCATTACATTCTCCAATCATAAAATTAATTGCGTCAGACATTGTTGATGGTTCACGCACCATAAGTTTAATATTCATATCCATGTTTTGTACAATTGGAACCCACTCAGGTCTTGTAGCTATACGAACTTCATCACAAACTTCTAGCATTTGTTCAACATGCCACTGCAACAAAGATCTTTCGTCTGATATTGGCAAACAGAACTTAGGTATCCCTCCTATTCTAGAAGCTTTACCTGAAGCTGGTAATACTCCTACGATAGCCATTCCTGTGACCTTCTTATGTCTATATTCCAATCACCATTTTGTTGAAAGTTTTGTGATCTTTTTAAATCAAAATAATCTTTATTCTTTTTATATGTTTCAATAGACTTCTCTTTTAATCTTGAGTCGCTTGAAACAGTAGTTCCATCACCAATGCTTTTATCAAAAATATCTTCTAAGTCTATAGACTCAAGCTTTCCGTTACCGCTTCTTATATTAATATTTAGCCTTTCAACATAATCAGAGTCTTCAAATAAGTATGGGTAAAAGTGTTCATCAAAAAGACCAACTTCCCTTACTACATTTTCTCCTAAAGAAAACACGCATAGCCCTCTATGGGTGGTGACTAGTTTTGATTTCCCACTTACATCAAACATTTTTTTTAATGCACCTGGTTTCCATATTGTATCCGCAGAAGCAAACACCCAAAAACTTTCGTGAGGATAAAGTTTTATTGTAAGGTTCCATGACCCAGACATTCCTAAATTAGAGGGAAGATTTAAAACCCTTACATTTAAATCTTTTCTCTTGGGCTCATAAATTTCTTTACCATTATTTACTATCAGTATTTCTTTAACGTCAAAATCTATGGACTCTAGACTTTTATCCAATAAATCATATCTGTTTAAAATTGGTATTGATATTACTGGTATCACTTAATTATACCTTTTTCCTTTAAGGCTCTATGAATAGTCATCACAGTTACCCCGCACTCTTTAGCGATATCTTCCATAGTCTTTTTCTGTACAACATATCTACGGTATAACCAATCTTTACTTTTGTATAATTTCATTTTCTACCCCACTGAACTTTATTCCATCCACGTTCATGAAAATAATATAATATTGTTTTAGTAACTACTTCAAGGCTTGCTATGCTAGCTGCGACAAAAGGCTTTTTTGTTATAAACAATGATATTAAAAAGGTGTCTAGTGTTCCAATTATTCTCCATGTAATTGCTTTTAAAGCAGATCTAGACCTAGTAACATTCATGAAGGCCACTCCATTTTATCATTTGCGATCAACTTATATGCCCATTTCTTTACGCTTTTGAGTAGCCGATATAGCTTCTGTTTTAGCATCAAGTGTCACCTGCTCAATCTTATATCCAACATCTCTACCATAAACAATATTAGTAATGTTAGGCATTCTCAAAACCATTGCCCCGTTCATAAACATATCTTTAGCAATGTATTCTTTAACTTCATCAAATTTTAATGGGTCTTTAGGGCTAGTGTTATATGTGTTTCTGACTCCAAGCACTACCTGATCAGTTCTTTTACCAGCCTCAACATATAATGCATGATGACCTTCATGCCATGGTTGATACCTGCCTAGCATTAATGTAGTTGGTTTAGACCAATCATGCATATTAAATGTTTTAATGACAGCAGATGCTTTTTCTTCTGGATTCATTTGATGATCAATAAAAGATAAATATGTCCCACTTGGAGACTCCCACATCTTATTTGTATCTTCAAATCTTCCTTCCGATATTGTATCCATCCAAATCAATATATCTGGACTACCAAAAGCTTTTCTTGTTTCATCCGTTGGACATACAAAATCTACAATGACTGGAGCCACGCCTTGTTTTGAAATAAGCCTAGCCATTTCACCCATACGCCTTGCCTGCTCAATTCTATCTTCATAAGTAAACCCTAAATCAGAATTGACAGTAGCACGAACCTCATCAGCATTAAGATGTATTGCATTAATTCTTTCTTTTAATGCTTTAGCTAGTTCTGTCTTTCCAGAACCTGGAAGTCCAATAATTTGTATAATCATCTTTTTGTTAAAACCTCATTCGCATAATAAGCAATTCCAAATGAATCTGCCACATCAAAATCATTTAATTCTAATTTATATTTTTTATTAAAATAATCTACTGTACGTTGTTTCCTGATTTCACGCATCTTCGCCTTGTACCAAGAGTCAGCGTATCCAGGATTTTCAATCCTAAGTCTGTCTTTCTCAAACTTTGTTGGGTTCTTATTTCCAATATGAGCCTGCCAAGATGAAGGAGATATAGTGATAACACTAGCCCCACTAGACATAAGCTCAGCAATGACGACACCGTATACATAAGATAATTTTATCACGGCATCTGCTGACTTGACAAGTATCGCACCTTCAATTGCTATATAGTCTGATTTTATTTCATCCATTATTGCAAACACTTTGCATTTAGCATCATATATCTTTTCATATATATCGTTACCAGTTAAATTAATCTTGCCCCATTTTATTGGAATGTTATTTTCAAGTAGACAGAAAGCAATTGAGTTTGTAGAAGCATCTATTCCCAATACTCTACTTGCTTTTGTTTTAACTAGACTAGCTAATGTCATCTATCATCCTTAAAATAGTTGATCTATTACTAATAGCAGAATTCTTTTCACACTTAGCGCATATCTTAGATTGATTATATCTGCTTAACCTAGACTTACAAACCTTACATTCTCTTTTTGCGCCAGATCTAATAGCCTTCTTCTCATAATACTTTTCCATAATCTTTTTATTAGTTGCAACCCTACAGCATTCGTCACAGCAATATTTTTGATTATGAGTTTTTGCATCGAACTCTTTAGCACATTCTTTATTTGCACAGATCATAACTTTGGAGGCTCATATGCTGGAATATCTATAAGTCCATTTTCGCCAGACCAGCATTCTTTCTTTATCTTACAATTCTTACACGCTGAACTTGATTTAATGAATGGGCGTGTAGGAAGTTCTCCAGACCTAAAATTGTCATAAACCGTACACATCCATTCAAATAAATCCTCAATGATCTTTTTATTTTTATCGTTCATTTGAATTGGAATAATTAAAATTTCCTGTGTGTTTTTATTTTCATACAAGAAGAATCCTTCTTTAACATCTTTAAGCTTCATGTATGTTAAGAGTTGAAGTAGATGATTTGCTGATGGAGACATTTTAGCCTGATGGCTATCCCAATTCTCTTGCTTAGCCGTCTTTATTTCTCCAATTACTTCTTGATCATTCCAATCTAAAATGACATCTATAAAGCCACGAACTGGAGGGTACTCGTTTATTATTTCGTATTCTTCATGCTTCATAACGCCCATCTTCTTAATGATTCCTTGAATTCTTTCATGGGCTTGGGTGCCTTGTGACATATTGGCTATTGCCTGGGAATTATTATTATCTATAAACATTGCTCCGCTAAAGGCAAGATACCAATATCTTGGACAATTTCCGCTTCCGTATCCTAAAGAACTTGGACTGAAGCTAGTCTTAGTCTGTTTTTGATCGCCCTTTTTTGTAGACAGGTATGCGTCATCTAACATCTTAGCAAAGGCAGAGGGATCAAAATTTCCAGTTACCTTTTTAAATTTTAAGTTTGCTACTATCTCTTTACCCATTATACCTAACCACATATTTGAGAGCATCTACTAGTTTGTCTATAGATTCTTTTGCTGAATAATAGATGTTCTTTTTATTATTATTCATTGTTCCTGCCTTATCCTTAGCAATAGTTGAATACACTGAAGCCATCATAGAAAACTTGGTAGACATAGCCTGCAGTTCAATTATAAGCATAGGAGCTTTTGATGCAGGCACATCTGGATTCATTAACAACTTTACAACAATTGCTAATGCTTTATCCAGCTGTTCATCTTTCATGTAATCATGAATGTCATTAAATTCAGTTATCTTGCTGATTAACTCTAGTGTATTCAACTCGCTCATGTCAGCCCACTACAATCTTTGTTACTAAGGCATACCCAATCCATAAACCTACAATTCCCATCAAACCCGCAAAAACTGGGGGTGCTGGAATTGGAAGTTTAAATGCACTAAATATTCCTCCAACTAATGCTCCAACCAATGTTGTAAGAAAAATTTCTTTCATTAGAATGGAGCCTCTACCTCATCAAAGAACCGATCTTTAGCGGCTTCCTTTGAAATGCTATATGTTGTTACGCCAATACTTTTTGCATTAACTTCATATGAAGTTCTATTTGTTCCAGTCTTATCAGTCCAACTTTCTTCATAAATAGTTCCTACAACAGTAAGCTCTTGGCCTTTCTTAATTGAATTCCTGGTTTGCTTAGCAAGCTCCCCCCATACCTTTACAGTCCACCAAGAGGTAGCGGAATCCTCATACTTGCCAGTCTCCTCATTCTTCTTGCGGTCATTTGTTACCAAACGCAGTCTAAGACCATTTTCTCCAATTGGAGCTGGATCTTGACCAAGCCTTCCGACTAATGTGATAGTTGGATTAGCCATTCTTATTCTCCTTGTTTTCCCAGGACTCTACTAGCTCTTCTAGTAACGCCCATTCAATTACGGCAAGTCTAATCTTACTCTCTTCGCCTATAATTAACTTTAAGGCTGGGAACATGTTCCTATTAACCTTAAAAGTATCTGTGCAGATCTTAGACCATACATCCTTATTTAAAGTAAATGAAGATGCTGATTCTTTATAATCTACTACAAACTGGTACCATTGAGCATCACCCTTTTGGTATTGCCCACGTCCAGAATTCTTTTGTTGCTTAGCGCCATCACGCTTTGCTTCTCCACGCTCTGTCATCCATTAACCTTTACATTGTTTACGTGCCCAGAATCACATGTCCAACTCATTATGAATTGCACTGGATCCCAATAGTACTTTTCAACATTCAAATCACATTTAGCGCATGGCTTAGTTCCAATAATAGTCTCTAAGGCAGAAACATTTTCTTTTGTTGGCCTAGGACCTATAAACTCATTAATGTTTGGCACTAATTTCCTCTCTAAGCTTAGCAACCATATCTGGATTATCTCTTAAATATTGCACTGCCTTAGCTCTACCCTGAAATCTTTCTTCTCCAATTGTGTACCATGCACCGCCTTTTTCTACAACCCCACACATTTCTGCTACATCTAAAGTTTCTCCAACAGAATCTACCCCTAGGGCTTCTCCCTGAAAGTAAAAGTCGTATTGTCCTGATAAATTCGGGGGCCCAAGTTTGTTGTAATCAATAATCCAATTGACTGGCCTTCCGACCCTTTGCTCAATAATTTTGTCGCCAACTTTAACACCAGACTTAATAGCATTAGCTTCGGCTTCTGAAGACCATAGTTTAATAACAGTAGAGGAAAAGAACTTGACTGCCATGCCTCCAGTTGGGATGTGGCTGGCATGCATAGATCCAAACTGATTTCTTTGTTGTGAGATAAGAACAAGTAACGTGTTTTTGTTTGCATAATTTAACATTTTGACCGCATGGGTCATATCCTTTGCTTCTGCTCCAATTTGCTTGGTGTCCTCTAGCTTCTTTAGCTCAGAACTATCTTTTTCAAAATATATAGCTGGCAATAATGCAGATATGGAATCTACAACAATAATATCAACTTCTGCTTCCATTAATTGTGTAGCAACGTCTACCATATCGTTTACTGTTTTTGCTGATGAATATATTAATTCCTCAGAGTTAACCCCTAATTTTTCCGCCCAAGTTTTATCATAGGAATGCTCTGCATCTATCCATGCACATGTCTTTCCAGCCTTCTGTGCATCCGCTATCATTTGTAGACAAAAAGATGATTTACCAGCAGACTTATTGCCCCAAACCAAAACCTGTCTACCAAAACCGAGTCCACCCCTGAGAGCAAGGTTCAGTCCTATGCTTGGCGTAGGCTGTTTATCAACAGTTACCTCTACTGCAGACTGAACTCTGTTTCTAGTTTTTGGGTCAAGCTTTGCTAATATATCATCTATTTGTATAGTCATTATTCTCTTTCTTTATATAAGTATAGCATTAAAACAAATTTCCGTGAAGTCTTGGACGCAAATTGTTTTTATTCATTTTATTTTGTAGAGATTCATCTAAACTATGAACTACATGCTCTTCATTTCTCATAGCAGCATATAAATCTAATATTCTAATAATTATATCTGCTATCTCTTCTACAATTTTTTCAGACCCTTGATCCTTACGGATAGCCTCTAGAACTTCAGTAACTTCAGAATGCACAAGCGCAAGCTTGTTGCCAATCTTGTCATGTGAGTATTCTCCATCCCAAAACCCTTTATCTTTTGCAGTTTCGTGCAAAACGGCAGACAGTGCGTCTAAACCATAATCAGTCATTAACGAGTTCATAGTCGTTCTGTTCTCCATCTTCACGCAATTTAAATTCAAAAGAGAGGGTCTCGTCGTTGTATGTGACAGATAATTGCTTATCTTCATTATTTGCAGCCATAAATAATTCTGTAGGAATTTCTACTGTACCTAACTTAGTTAGCATTGCTACCAAAATTCTAGAAGCATTCATTGCTTGAAAAATTTCTTCTGGTGTCTGTGTCATTTTATTTCCTTTATCATTAAAGTGCCATCATCTAATTTCTTTAGAACTGGCTTGCATATCATTCCTTCTCTCATTTTAGCCAATGCTATTGGATAAATACTAGAGAAAGCAATTGCTCTTGTTAAGTTTTTGTGCTTATCGGACATAACTATATGAGCCATTGTCTTACCCGCTTTTGTTTTATACGGGCTAAAGCTTATCACAAACTGCTGGTCTTCGTCAATATCATAACCATTAGAATAGAGATATTGTACAAACATATCGCTAGATTCTTCTTTAATATCATCTACCTTTATATATCTTGCTATTCGATTATCTCCCACTAAAACAAAGTACATCTTGCCAGTCTCTATTTGTGTTTGTTCGTTATGGAATAGACCAACCGATCCGCTTTCATCTACCAACTCTATTCGTGCCCAACCAGAACCTCTCTTAATACTCTTGACCATACCAAACATCGGAAAAGATCCCAGGTCATCAAAATCTACTATTGGTCTAGCCTGAGCTTTTATTTTTGGGTTCATTCCAACATTAAACTGTGGTATATTTAAATATTCATAATAATTTTGCTCTTCTGTTCCAGTTCTAGGATTATCATTAAAGGTGGCTCCACCTACTGCATTTAATGCAGATATTGCTCTAGAATTAATTCCGCTTCCCTTCTTAGAGGCTTTAGCAATAAAGTCTGCATAGTTTTCGTAGGGTCTTTGATCAATTATTTTATTGGCAATGTTATCTGATATAAACTTAACTTCTGCCAATCCAAATCTAATTGAGTTGTCCTGCAGTGAAAAATAAATATCTGACTTATTGATATGAGGAAGCTTAATATCCAACCCAAGTCTTTTGGCCTCAATTAAGTATTCTGTTCTGGCGTCCTTGTCGTTTTCGTTTTTAAGGATCGAGAATAAAAATTCAAGAGGATAATGATGCTTAAGCCAAGCGGTATAATAAGAAAGCATAGAGTAAGCAACAGCGTGAGACCTATTAAACGAATAGCCTGCATGGGCCTCAAAGGTTTTCCAGAGATGTTCGGCTTCATCTCTGCTGATATGCTTCGTAGCACCTTGAATAAACTTATCTTTGAATGGACTGAGTTCTTTTGCATCTTGTTTCTTTCCAATTACTTTTCTAACCTTGTCTGCTTCAGACCAGGTCATTCCGCCTAAATAAACGCAAGCCTGCATGACTTGCTCTTGATAAATAATAACTCCATATGTATTCTCTGTAAACGGCCTCATAATTGGATGAATATACTTAACCGCTTCCTGGCCATGTTTTCTTTTAATATAAGAAAGACCAACTGTATCCATAGCACCTGGTCTAACCAAGGCGTTTGAAGCAGCAAGATCTTCGAATGTCGAGACCTGCATTCTTATTAGAAGATTTGTATAGGGTGTTGCTTCGGCTTGAAAGACTCCCATAGTATATCCATCGCTTAAGCTTTTATATATTGCTGGGTCATCTAGTGGTATACTTGACAAGTTGATTTCTTTACCATGTCTTTCTTTTATAGAAGACAGCGTATCTGAAATAACCGAAAGGGTTTTAAGTCCAAGAGCATCTAATTTAATTAGACCTATATCGGCGACTGTATCCATATCATAAGCAACTACTGGAATTCTTCCAGACACTTTATCTTGTGAATCCTCACGTGATTCTATTGGTGCGTAGTTTCTTATATCATCTTTAGCAACAACAACGCCAGCAGCATGAACGCCAACGCTTCTAATCTTGCCACGTAGTCTTTCTGCTAACCATGTAACTTCTGGATACTTCATTCTAAATTCTTTAGTGTTTGGAGACTCAAGATAGTCTTCAAATGTGTCTACAGATTTGAGGGCACGGTTTACATCGGAAAGTGGAACCATGAATACTCGTGCTGCGTCTCTAACTACACCCTTATCTTTAAAATATGTATATGTAGAAATGGAGGCAACATGTTTGAATTTGTTCTTCAGGTAATTCTTGACCTCTTTGCGGCGTCGATCCTCAAAGTCGGTATCGATATCTGGGAAGTCATTTCTTTCTGGATTAATGAATCTGAAAAAGAGTAAATCATATTTAATTGGGTCAACATCTGTAATTCCTAATGAGTAGCAAACTAGAGAACCTGCTGCCGAACCACGGCCTGGGCCTACCATGATAGAATTTGTTTTGGCCCAATTAATCATATCAGCAATAACCAAAAAGTACGAAGCAAACTTCTTATCTTTAATTATCTTTAACTCTTCTTCAACACGCTCAATATAATTAATGTCTTGGTCTAAACCTTTTGCCTTTAGCCCATCATATGCTAATTCTTTTAACTTCTCATCTGCATTTCTTTTTGGCACAGGCAATAAATCTAGACCCCTATAAAAATCATACTCCTCAACCTTATCAGCAATTTCTAGTGTATTTGAATAAATATCTGTGCGCTGAATTCCTGCTTTACGAAAGTCTTCTGAAATCTCATCAAATGTCTGTATGAATAAATTATAATCCTGAAATGATATTCTTCTATCTGGATATAGATAATTAAATCTATCTAGCATGTCTTTCATATTACGAGACATTTCAAAGTCCGCATCTTTATCCATCTTAGGGTTTGTGGATAATATAAGCATAGCTTCTTCTAATACTTTATCTTCGCCTTTAGCAAAGTGGGCATCTCCTGTTGCCACCGCCTTAATTCCTAATTCATCTGCTAATTCTAATAGTTTTTCGTTGACTTGTGGCGGATTGTGAGATTGTACCTCAACATAAAAATCTTCATGAAAAGTTTTCTGAAAGTTTTTAAGAAGAAGTCGTGCCTCTGAATAATCTTCTTTCTCAATAGCCTTGCTGACCAAGCCATTAAGGCATCCAGACAATACAATAATACCTTCCGCATATTCGTTTAATATCTCTCTATCAATACGTGGCTTATGATAAAAGCCTTCGTTCCACGCCAATTCTTGTAAAGCATTTATATTTTGAAGCCCTTTTTTATTTTTTGCAAGCAGGATTATATGATTGTAGGCTTGAATAGATTTGTCTGTTTTAGAAGATCTGTCAAACCTATCGGTTGGAGATATATAGGCCTCAACACCCAGAATAGGTTTTATGCCTTGTTCTTTACAGGCTATCTGAAATTCTCTATGCGATGCTAGTGTTCCGTGATCTGTTATGGCAATTGAATTTTGACCAGCATCCTTTGCTGCCTTAACAAGATCGGCAGGAGAGTTAAGGCCATCCATTAATGAATAATAGGAATGTACATGTAGATGTACAAATGACATTAACTCTCCGCCTTTCTAAATT
>Ga0208465_1000340_pt1 | contig 13892 bp, 5 predicted proteins | sample LakMenEpi31Aug10_FD_150749 | JGI IMG/M metagenome (GOLD analysis project Ga0208465, IMG submission 150749) | Freshwater microbial communities from Lake Mendota, WI - 31AUG2010 deep hole epilimnion (SPAdes) | ecosystem: Environmental > Aquatic > Freshwater > Lake > Epilimnion/Euphotic zone ...
CGAATATGCGCCTATGTCGGGTAGCAATTTGTCCGAGGCTCTCGAAGCCGGACAGCCACTTGACCAGGCCAACGCGCTACGGGCCGCTGCTATCGGCATTCCGCAAGCAGCAATCGGCGTCGGTAGTGAGTACGCATTACTTAAGCTGATCGGCGAGCAAGCCACTAAGCGTGCCGCTGTTGAAGGCGGCGTATTTGCAAATTTTGCGAAGCGGTTAGGCACCGGTGCGCTCCAAGGCGGTGCTATCGAAGCCACCACTGAAGTAGCTCAAGAAGGCATTAGCGTCCTAAACCGCGCTGACCTAGACCCGCTATTTACTGCAGAAGACGCCAAGATGCGTCTCGCAGAAGCTGCGTTTGCTGGTTTCTTTGGCGGTGCTGCTCCTGGCGGTGCTGGTGGCGCTATAGGCGGAACGCTAGACGCTGTGTCGTCTATGAAGCCTGGCCAAGGAGTGCTTACTAATGTAGGCAACATTGTAGAAAAGGCTAAAGGCTTCCTAGAAACAGCTCGTGGTCAACGCGTTGATCAGCAAATCAACAACGAGCAGTTTGGCGATGTGGCGGCTGGCTTAACAACACCCGAGTCTGAAGGCGACATTGACGCTCAGCTCCGTGCGATGGTTGATCCGTCTAGCGGCAAAAAAGCCGTGTGGATTGCTGGTGCCGCTCCAAAATTTAACGCTCCGCAAAACCGGGTTAAGACGGCTAGCATTAACGGGACACTGGCATATTCAGCGTTCGTCCCTGGCCGAGGTACAATCGTATCTACGAACGAGGATGTGGTTCGCGAAGTTATCGCAGCCGGTGCATCAGACAAGGCCTTGCAAATCGCCCTCGGTTACAGCGCCGTCAAAGACTATTCTGCCCCTGGTGACATTGTTGTTCAGGCACTCGACCGTAACGGTCGGGTCATCTCTGAAGAAGTCACGTCGCCAGAGGGGGTAAGTGCTGCTTTCGAAGCCGCTCGTAATCTGATGCCCGAAGGTGGCAGCATCCAACAGACTACTGTAGAGAAGGCGCTCGAAGATCGTAAGCGCCGCTTTGAGTCAGAGCAGCGAGTCGAGGTTCGTGACATTGACTTGTCTGACGAACAGACCGACGAGACAGACGCTGACCAGGTAGAGATGTTTGGCCAAGGCGTGCAAGCCGTAGAGGGGCAACGCACAGTTGTTCGAGCGTATGGTCGTAAGGCTGACCCGAATAGGGTATTTGATAACACGCAGTCCGCCCGTTCCTCTTACGACGCAGTGTTTGGTGAGACTAACTGGGCTAATCCGCGTTTCGCGTCTATGACCGAAGCGATGCTTAACGCCGCTGTAAATGAGCAGCGCAGCAACCCGGACTCAGCTGTATCTATTGAAGACACACCTGATGGCGGGTATCAAATTGTCCGCGATGATTTTGGCGATTTGTTCCGCTCAATTGATACGGCTGGCAACGAAGTACGTTTAAATCTCCCTGAGTTCTTACGCTCTGCCATACAGAGAGCGCGGCGAAGCAAGTATGCTCAGAATTCTCGCGTTACCATTGTCGGCCCGGATGGAAAGAAGTCAGCCGTAAACCTTGTTGACCTTACTGCGGCTGGGCAGCGCTTACTAGAAGGCCGTGAAGGATCTGGGTTTCAGTTGCGTCAAGACCCACGTACCGGCGCTACATACGTATCTCCAGAAGCAGCCGCCAGGGCTGGTTTGCTTGAAGTCTTGGGCGATTTGGCTGTTGAAGGGTATGATGTACAGATCGATGGGCAGTCGCTTTTCCCTGGCTTTCAACTAACGCCTGACCGTAATCAGGCTGCTGCGGGTCGTATCCCTGCCCGATTAGGCAACGTAACTGCGGCAGTTATTGGCGGGCGCCAGCGATCTTTGAATGATCTTCTGAACCCCGTCCAAGAGCCGGTGATGACGGCAGAAGAGCGACAAGCCGCGCTTGCAGCTGAGCCGATGGGCCCTCCGAGAGATGACATCGCAGACGGCCGTACCGAAACAGAACGTATGATCGAGTCGAGCGTTACGGGCGGTGAGCTCCTAACGCCGATGAACATTGACACGCCACGCTCAGCTATTGATCTGCGAGCGGGTCGTGCGCCCACAACCGTAAGCCCAATGGCCGAAGCTAGATCGGCACGCGAGCGCATATCTAATGCCGTAAACGGCATGGTCGCTGACATCATAGGCGACTTGTTCGATTCACTTAAGTTTATTGACCCACCGCGCATATTTACCTTTGCTGAACTTATGGCTATGTCGGAGCAGCAGCTTTCCGATGTATTCCAAGGAGCGTACCCGCGCATACGTGAAGCCCTTTCTAGTATGCAGAGCAAGCCAACTACGGCTGGCACGCATATCTCCGGACAGTTCGGAAAAGTAATTGTCCTGCGAGAATCAGGCAACGTGTTGCAAGACGCTCTTGTTGTGGCCCACGAAATTGGTCACAGCCTTTACAAAGAAGAGCGGGACAAGGCGCTTAGTAACTCTGCTGTACGCAAGCGGTTGTTTAAGGCGTATCAGACTTCGCCCGCGTTTAAGCAACTCAAAGACCGTTACGGCTACGACCTAGGGTTTGAAGAATGGTTCTCTGACCAGGTGGCCTTGTGGGCTAACAAGCGATACAGAAGTCGTCAGAAGGCAGACAGCTTAGTTAAGAAGTTCTTCAAGGACTTTGCTGCTCGCCTTGAGTCGCTCTGGAAGCAGACCTCGGAGTCTTTCCGTAAGCGGTTCGGCGGTAGGCTCGGTGCAGTCAACGAAGACTTCGAGACGTTCATGGACGCTGTCCTTGAGTCCAGAAAGTCACAAGTAAAGGAAAACGGCTTATCCTTTACCGAGAAGGCGTTTGTCTACGAGCTTAACGAACTTAATATAGAGAATGGTGGTGCTGCCCGAGCGGCGCACTGGCAGTCGAAGATCTCGCAGCTCAAGAAGAGCCCATACGTCAAACCTATCCTCCGGCTAATATCTACGGCCGATGGCATCCTGCGTATGTACGCAGGCAACGAAATAGCGGATATGTTTTACGTACGGGCCCAAGATCCGACCGGCAAAGGCCGTCTCGGGTTTGTGCCGCAGTCGGCCCGTACATTTGACTTGTACAAGAATCGGCTTGATACGGAGCTAGGATCATTTGATGATCCGGCTCTGGACGCAGAGTTCGATAAAGCAGCGTCAGATACGCCGACTGCTCAGTTGACCGGTAAGGCGCTGGCTATCCGTCAGTTCCTTGAGGACTTCTACTCAGAGTACGTGAGCCCGTCGAAGACTAAGATCGGTTTCCAGCGTGACTACTTCCCACGTTTGCTTGACCTTGTGGCTATCTCAAATGACCCGCAAGCGTTTGTCGATCTGATTTTGCAGGCCGACCCAAGTGCAGATAGGGCAAAGATAACTAGAAGGGTCGAAAAGCTCGTAGACCTTCAGCAGGCGGTAACTAACGGTGCCAACGTAGAAGGTAACCCGTTGGATCCAGCCGCTAGCGTCAACGAGGCGCTTGAGCTAACGAAGAACCTAACTCGAGAGCAGCTTCGCGATAATGGTTTTTTACTCCCGCCAAAGCAGGCGTTCTCTGAGTACGTACGCAAAGTCATCAAGCGCGTCGAGTTTGACCGCGCTACCAAAGATGACCAGGGTAACGATCGCCTCAAGCCGCTGCTGGATGCTCTTGCACCAGAGGATCGCGAGCAGGCGCTGCAGGTTATCAATACCTACATGGGTTATCGCGCTCCGCTCAGTCCGTTCTGGCGTAAGCTGAACAGCTGGGGGCAGTTTATTCAGTTCGTGACGATCCTGCCATTTGCTGCAATCTCGTCTGTAACTGACCTGGCTGGTCCGATCATCGCGTCAAAAGAGTTCGGTGATCTGACGACTGGTATGAAAGAGGTTGTCGCGACGATCAAAAACCGTGAAGAGGCCAAGCAGTTAGCCCGCGACATCGGCGTCGTTACGCCAGAAGCCGTGGCCAACGCGTGGGTCACTGATGCGGACGCCGACTATATGGATCCGACCGCTCGTAAGTGGTCTGACCACTGGTTCTCGTTGACTGGTTTGAACTGGTTCACTCGGTTTACTCGTGAGTTTGCAACCGGCATGGGCGTGCAGTTCATCACAAAGCACACGCGTAACGAGTTCAACAACCCGCGATCGGATCGCTACCTCGAGGAGCTTGGTCTGACCCGAGCCGATGTAACGAGCTGGCTTAACAGTGGCCGTAAGCTTTCGACTCCAGAAGGCAAGAAGGTCACTCAGGCGCTACAACGGTTCGTTGAATCTTCGACGCTGCGTCCTAATGCTGCAGAGCGACCGGTGTGGGCGTCCGACCCGCACTTTGCTTTGATATGGCAGCTGAAGGGTTACTTCTACTCATACGGTAAAGTCATCCTCGGCGGCATGTTCTCAGAGGCCGAAACCCGGCTTCGTGAGCAGAACATTGGAACTCCATGGCAGCGCGTTGGGTCTGCAGCTGGACTGCTGGCTCTTACTGCAGTAGCGACTATGCCGCTCGCGATGCTCGGCATGGAACTTCGAGAGTATGCAAAGTTCGGCTTAGCGGCGTTCCTGCCGTTCGTCGAAGCCGATCAGAAATATTTCAAAACTGATCGTATGGATTGGGCTGAGTACCTTGGAACGGCCTTTGAGCGGTCGAACTTTAGCGGCCCGTTTGGGCTTGCTACAGGCGCATCTAACGCTGCTAACTTCGGCGACAGTCCACTGTTTACGCTTCTTGGACCAACGACAGAGACCATTGATACCGCTATGACTAATGGCTGGCGGATAGACCGGACGCTGAAAGACCGGTTGCTGCCACTTTATAACCAGCTTTAACGGGGGCCACGGTGGAAGTATTCGACATTTTTGTTAGAGCCTGGCCGGTAGTGCTAGGCATCGTGACTTTAATAATTGTCCTGTCGAAACTGGATCTGCGCGTCGCGGTCTTGGAAGAAAAGATCAAAACCGCATTTGAACTGATCAATAAAAAGGAGAAGTAAGTCATGATGGAGCTACTCGGCGGCGGAGTTATGGGTAGCGTGCTTGGCGGCGTGTTCCGTCTGGTGCCTGAGTTCCTTAAAGCTTTTGACCGTAAGAACGAGCGTGGGCATGAGCTGGCTATGTTTGACCGGCAGTGCAAATTAGAAGAGCAGCGTGGGCAGCAGAAGCTGGCCGAGATTGGCGCAGCTAGGGAAGCAGCCATAGACATAGGGGTCATTGAGTCGTTTAAAGCTGCCATTGAGCAGCAGACAGAAATGACTAAAGCCGCAGGCGGCTGGGTGGCTTCCCTGTCAGCTTCTGTTCGTCCGGTAATAACCTACTGGGTGCTCGCCATCTGGTCGTTCGTCCATGTTTGGTATGCCTATAACGCTTGGGTAACTGGCGCTGATGCGAAGACGGTCTTTACGACTATTATGTCAGCTGACTTTGCCGCCTTGGTGGCGGGTACGCTGAACTACTGGTTCCTTGATCGCACCCTGGCACGGCGTGGGCTATGACCGACCTGACCATAGCCCGCGAGTTGTGTAAGGAGTTTGAGGGGTTTCGGGCCCGCCCGTACATCTGTCCGGCAGGCGTCCCGACCATCGGTTATGGCACAACCAGGTATATGGACGGAAGACCGGTTGCTATAACCGATCCGCCGGTGTCTAAAGAAGAGGCAGAGGCGTTACTGGATGATCAATTACGCAGCCAGTATTTGGTCGGAGTGCTGCGTCTTTGTCCTACGCTTCTTGCGCACCCGACGAAACTAAATGCGATCGTCGATTTCGCCTACAACCTAGGCGTTGGGCGGTTGCAGACCAGCACCTTACGGCGGCGAATTAACCAGGGCGACTGGGGAGGTGCTAAAGAGCAGCTAATGCGTTGGGTCAGGGGCGGCGGAAAAGTCTTACCTGGACTAGTCCGTAGACGGGCCGCTGAAGCCGCTCTTCTAGATCGTGCATAGCCCGGCCAGTCCTGCTAATATTATGCTAAACAGGGGTTTCTAGTATGGCGTACTCCGACACTCTCAACCTTGTGGCTGGGGACACGCTGCCCGAGCTTACCTTTAGCCTGAAGGATAGCAATACGGCTGCGACTGGACGTGTTCTTGACGCAAATGACAGCGCTACGTGGGCCCCTGTGGATCTCACGGGGGCAACTGTTCGCCTCCGTATCCGAGAGCTTGGCAGCTCTACGGTTAAAAGTACACTCACTTGCACCGTAAGCGACCCGATTAACGGTAAGGTCATTACGAATTTTCCCACCGGCACCCTCAATGCAGCCGGTACGTTTGAGGCCGAGCTTGAGGTTACTTTTGCGTCCGGAGGTATCCAGACCGTTAACGACCTTATCAAGCTTAAAGTACGGAGCGACTTTGACTAGTGGCTATCCGCCTATTAGTTGATAGAGTTTCTAACTTACAGGCCGTTATATCGACGCGCAGCCTGCGTATTGTATCGCCTCAATTCAGAGCAGCCACCGTTACAGTGGCACGACCGTCGTACGCGGCAACCATTGCGTACCCTCTATATCAGGTAGCGGTTAACTATAGACACCTCAATAGCAGCACCTTTTATAGGGCTCTTAAGACCGCAGAACTAATTCTGGATGCGGATACCAAGAACCGGTACTTCCGTGATCTAGAGCAAGTAGCGTTTGTAGATACGACCGTATTTGATCTGGCTAAACAGTTGTCGCCAGATGTCATTTACACGCTAGACGTTGCAGTTAAGTTAATAGCAAAGACAACCGAACCGTCTTCAATCGATTTCGCTGAGTATCTTCAGTTCCTCATTACCTTTAACCGGTCGTTTGAGGAATTGCTCAGCGTAGCTGACGCAACAGTTCTAGATACTATTAAAGCGCTGTTCGACTACCCTGTAATAACAGACGCTATCGATGCTAAGAACTTTGAGAAAGTGCTTCTACAAGAAGTACTGCTTGGCGACTCGCAACTGTCGCTCTCTTACTTAACTAATAAGGCCGACTCTACAGAGCTGTCTGACCAGTTTAATAAAGAGGTCCAGTACAATAGACCACAGCAAGACTTTTTAAATCAATCGGTAGACTACGCTTCATTTCATTTTGACTCCGGCACTAAGGCCGAGTCTTTGGGCATCGTCGACGCTCGGTTTGTAAACAGCAGCAAGCCGCTATCTGATGCAATCAGCGTATCGGAGTCCTCTGCTCTTTTAGTCTCGAAGCCGATACTAGAAGAAGTATTTACGTCGGATAGCTTTGACCGTGTTGTACAGTTTGAAAGGCTGTTTACCGACACATTTGTCCTTGACGATAACGCCACTGTGGGTGGGTTTATCAAGGACACATATACTACTAAGACAAACGTAGTTGGGTTTGAAGACGTATACTCGTTTTTGCTTACTAAAACTTTTGATGACACCGTCGTCACATCGGATGTGTCGTCGTTGGAAACAGCCAAAGCGCTTTCCGACACGTTCCCTGTGTACGACGTATTGACGTTATCGAAGAGGTCAAGAGCTTCTTCGGTGCTTAATGTTGGGGCGCTTAATTCTGCCCCGATTAATAACTAGGAGAAGCTACATGTTGAAAGATGGTCTGAGCATGAAAGGACATCTCAGCGTCGCTTTAAACGGCGAGGTTGTTCACGATGTTCCTAACTTGGTGGTTACTGCGGGTAAGAACTTCGTAGCTAGCCGTATCAAAGATGCAACTACCACTGTCATGACTCACATGGCGATTGGTACCGGAGCAGTGGCCGCTGCTGCTGGAGACACGGGGCTTGGCTCTGAAGCCGCTCGCACTACCCTGATCTCTACGACTGTGACCGATAACGTTGTTACCTACGTGGCAACTTTTGGTCCTGGTACTGGGTCTGGCGCTATCTCAGAAGCAGGTCTTTTTAACGCTGTTTCTGCCGGTACCATGTTCTGCCGTACTACCTTCGCGGTGGTGAACAAAGGTGTTTCTGACTCAATGACGATTACTTGGAGCGTTACTGTTTCCTAAGTAGTTTGTCTTTGAGGGGATAACCATGTCAGTAAAGTTTAGTAACAACGCAACTACAACACTTGCAGCTTCTATTAGTGCAAGTGACACGACTATTGCGGTGGTTGATGCGTCTAAGCTCCCGGTCTTAGCGACGGGCGACTATACGTACATTACCATCGATACTGACACGGCTTCCCCAACGCTAGAAATCCTTAAAGTAACTGCGGTATCAGGGAATACTCTTACCGTTGTACGTGGCCAGGATGGCACTACGGCTTCGTCTTTTGCTGCCGGCACTAAGGTAGAGCTGCGACTTACAGCAGCGCTGTTGAACGACATAGCGGTTGTTGATCCGTCTGGTGAGCCCATCGGGCACACCGACAAGGCTCAGTCGTCTATTTCGTTTAACAACGCTACTCGTACGTTCACTATTGCACCGACCGCCACTTCGTTTGAAGTCTGGTGTAAAGGCGTTAAGTACGAATACTCGACTGCGCAGACGGTAGTAATACCGAACACGACTGGACTGCATTTCATCTACTTCAATGCGTTCGGCGTGCTGTCGACGCAGATGTCTTATTTTACCTGGGAAGAACACGCGCCTACTGCTTACGTTTACTGGAACGCGACTACAGGAACGGCAATTTATTTTGGTGACGAGCGTCATGGCATCACGCTGGATTGGCAGACTCACGAATATCTTCACCGGACTCGCGGGGCGGCGATCGCTAACGGCTTTGCCGCCAGCGGTTATACGACCACTGGCCTGGGAGCGACTGATGCGGATGCGCAGATCGACATTGGTGGCGGCACCTTTTTCGACGAGGATATGCAGGTCGATATCGTCTCGACTAATTCGCCTGTTGCGAATACGTGGCAGCAGGATTTGTCTGGCCCTGCTCGCATCCCTGTTTTGTACCTTAGTGGTAGCGCTTGGGTAATTGACACGCCGACTAATTTCCCGTTCAAGGTTGTTGGCGGCATCCCACAGTACAATCTGTACAGCGGTGGCACTTGGTCTACGGCAAGCGTTAATAACAACGAGTACTTTGTTTCGTGGATTCTTGCCACGAATAACCTGAACTACCCGGTTCTTTCGATCATCAGCCAAGCCCCGACGAACCAGCTTTCTCAAGCAGAGGCGATGACCTTTGAGGGCTTGAGCCTTAGCGGGTTCCCATCGGTCGAGTTCCGCCCCCTTTATAAGGTCATCTACACACACAAGACTGGCTTCACGAACAGCGTTAAGGCCAGCACGGTCGCTGTATACGACCTTCGCAGTTTGCAGTCTGCTGGCGTTGCTGCCGCCCTCGTTCAGGATCACGGCAACCTTTCCGGCTTGGGCGACGACGATCACGCGCAGTACTTGCACGTCTCTGAGGTTCGCAGCCCGAGTGCTGCTGTTAAGAACAGCTTCCTGCCTTCGCAGACTAGCAACAGCGGCAAATATTTATCTACGGATGGTACTAACCCCGTATGGGAGCCGATACCGTCTGGCTCTTTAAGCTTTACTGGCGATGTAACCGGTAGCGGTAATACAGGTTCTAGCGTTTCTTTGACTCTTGCTAATAGCGGAGTTGTTGCTGGTCAGTACACCAAAGTTACAGTAGACGCCAAAGGCCGTGTAATTGCTGGCGCGTCTCTTGCTAACTCGGATATAACCACCGCTCTTGGATACACCCCGTATAACTCAACGAATCCTAGCGGTTACATCACTAGCTCTGCGTCAATCACTGGCAATGCGGCAACCGCAACGGCGTTGCAAACTGGCCGCACCATCTCGCTCACTGGCGATGTGACCGGCACTAGCGGTGCGTTCGATGGTTCTGCAAATCTTTCGTTCTCAGCCACGCTCGCTAACAGTGGCGTGAGCGCGGGCACGTACACCAAGGTAACCGTCGACGCGAAGGGTCGCGTAACTTCTGGGGCTTCACTTGCTTCAGGCGATCTGCCGACGTACACCGGTACGCTCACTTCATCGCAGATTACCACCGGCCTCGGCTACACGCCGTACAACGCGACGAACCCGAGCGGCTACATCACAAGCTCCGCGCTCTCGAGCTATTTACCGTTGAGCGGCGGGACGATGACCGGAATTATCACCACGGTCAGTAGCGGGACAGCAATCAACTTCTCCGGTCAGTCGGATTCGTTTGGATATAACGCCACTACAAATCTTGGCACTTACATTAAGGGAACATCGTCAACATATTTATATGGCGGCGGCGAGTTCTATGACGGGACGGCATCACGTCAGCTTTTGCACAGCGGTAATTACTCAAACTACACCGTTGCCAGAGCTGGCGGAACCTTCGTTGGTCGCGTTGTTTTCCCGAGCGGGGTATTTGATAGACCGCAGCTTCCGGGCGGCATTCTTGGGCTGGACACAGGCGACGGAAACTTTGACATCTGGGGAATTTCCAGAGACTACTACCCGTCGCACGGAACAGCCGCAAATGCGTGGGGAATTCGCTGGGACGGCGATTCTAATCAGGTTCGATTCATTGGCAGTGGAACAACGCGATTAGCAGTCGATCTTGATGGAGGGGCTTCAGGGCTTACTTGGGAAAGCAATGCTGTCTTCCACGCCGGAAACTACACCAGCAATCTGTACAACATCGTCTACGGAGATCGCTACAACGCGGACTCTTACTACGACACAGGGGCTTTTGGTCGCAGCGGAATCACGGTTGATCAAGCATTCCAGCAGCGGTCGGGCTTCTACGACACATGGGCGTCGGGCGGAACGAATGCGATCAGCGGGTTCAGCCACAACACCGGCTTCGTTTCCATGCACTACTGGAATGGTAGTACGGGATACGGCGTACAAATCGGCGGCAACCATGAAAATCGCTCGACCCTGCGATTCCGCTGGCGATCAGCGAACGGTATCAATCCATGGTACGACTTGCTGCACTCTGGCAACTACAACAGCTACGCGCCAACGCTAACAGGAGGCGGCGCTAGCGGAACGTGGGGAATTAGCATCAGCGGAAACGCCGCAACCGCCACATCCGCGACCGACAGCACCAAGCTCCCGTTAAGCGGCGGGACTTTGACAGGTCATCTCAACCTACAGCAGCCGTACAAGGTCGGCTTCGCAAATGGGCAGTACATACAAGACAACGGCAACGGCGGTCTTGCGATTTATTCAGGCGCGGCGCTTAACTTTACCGGAACATCTATTACTGCATCCGGGCAAGTAACCATCACGCCGACACTAGCGTGGAATAACGCAACGCCTGCACTTAACGTGGGCGGAACAGGGGACGCTCGGCTACAGGTTCGTCATATTTGGGGCAAGTCTTCGGCGTCTGCCGGTACAGATCACCTATGGCTGCAATACGATAACCCCGGCAACCATGTGCAGATTGGCGCTAGCACTAGTGGCAATAACCTGTACGTGGGCGGCAGTATCTATACCAATGGTTACTTCACAGGAAATCTTGTTCTAAACGCAAGCAACTACAGCAGCTACGCACTCCCGTTAAGCGGCGGCACGGTTAGCGGAGTGCTCACGCTTACGAGCTCAAGTGACGCGCAACTGAATCTAAACGGAAACGGCACCACATGGGCCGGCATTCAATGGACTGACTCGGGCGGCAATGATTTCAGTTGGTTCTACGGAGCCACTGGGACGTGGGCATTCGGCGGTGGCGGCTCTGCTGTCAGCGGCAAAAAGATGCACGTCCACGGCGGCATGACGATCGGCGCTGGATACCCCGGAACTGGCAACCCGACAAACGGACTCAATGTCGAAGGGGCAATCCAGCAGGCGGGAAATCAAGTTCTCCACGCCGGGAACTACACCAACTACACCAACCCAGCAGGCAATCTTCCGTACGTCAACAGCGAGTACAACGCGACAATCAGCAGTAACGGCTGGTACACGATTGCGGAATATGGAAGCGGTCGTGCACAAGCGACGTTCCATATCTTCGATCAAGATAGCAGCCGTCACAATTACGTTCGCGTCAATGTTGTGTGGTCGTACGGAAACGGCGGCGCTTATGTCGTAAGCGCTGGTCGTCACGGCTCATCAACTATTCGCCACGTCCGGCTGCTGTACAACACATCTGACCAGACTTACGGCGGTGTCAAAGTACAGGTCTACTGCGAAAACGCGGACTGGGGCAATTGGGTTTTGCGTGTTCGACAGGAGACTCTCGGGATCTCCGGCTGGGGGGCGTTCTCCCAAGTAACGCCGACGCTGGCTAATAGCGTCAGCAGCTTTGCGGAGCACTCTCGCGCAAGCAACGTCAACGACAATGGCTGGCTGTCTGTCCCGAGCGGGTTGTATATTGGCGGTAACATTACGCTCCACGCCGGTAACTACAACAGCTATTCGCCAACGCTGACAGGCGGAAACGCGAGCGGTACGTGGTCGATCAACATCACTGGAAATGCCGCCAGCATCAGCGGCCAAGCAAACTCTGCGACGATCACCGCGTCTACGGGCGTCAATGGTAGTCACATCGTCCAGCGCGATGGCAATGGATACATCTACGCCAACCACGTCAACTTCAATACTGGCGTTGAAAACCCCACTATTGCGAACTTCATCACTGACAACGGTGATGGCTGGTCCAGAAAATCAAGCCTCGCTCACGTAAAAAATCAGATTCGAGGCGTGGCAGATGGAACGTGGGGCATTAACATCACTGGCAGCGCGGGCAGCGCCTCCAGCGCGACAACTGCCGGTAGCGTCTCTGGCTTGACGCTCACCAGCAGCTCTAACGGAATCAACCCGGACAGCGTCACGCAGAACCAGATTGGCTACAACACAAGCGTCAGCCTGTTCGGTCAGTCGGATGGCGGTCTGTACTCCTCTGCGTACAGCTCGGCGTGGATTCACCAGATTTACGGCGACTTCCGAACTGGGCAGATCGCGATTCGCGGCAAGAACAGCGGATCGTGGCAGTCGTGGCGTACTGTTCTTGATAGCGGTAACTACACCTCGTACAGTCCGTCACTGACAGGTAGTGGTGCATCCGGCACCTGGGGCATTAGCATCACCGGCAGCGCCAATACGGTCACAAACCTGAACGGCGCTATTCAAATATTGAGCGGCGGTGGCGGGGCCACATTCGGATCGAACCACTATAGCATTGGCAAGGACATTGCGAATGGTGGATGGAGTCATCCTCACTATTCTGACCTAATCATTGGCTATCACACCGGCATACGTATTGGCGCGGCGTATAGCGGAATTCGCTTCTATAACAACTCTCCAACTACCGATGCCAACAACGACGGCAACGGAGATCAGGGCGAATCCCTATTGATGACCATTGGTGGGTACGCTACCGGAGGAAGCGTCAATATCGTTAATGACTGCTATGCGTACGGATATCGCGGTCACTCGAACGTAGCCGGTACTGGTCAAGCGAGCTATCACCCCGCTGGTATCTACAGCGTGGGAACGAACTGGCTGTACGGCACTATCAATATGAACGGCAATTCAATCCAAGATTGCAGCCGTATGAATGGTCCATGGACTTCATCTGCTCGCTGCTATTCCAACGAATGGATAGAAATGCCAAATCACAGCGGACTCTACTCTCCGCTCAATGGCGCGCATTTCTATCCTAACAATGCCTCCTATGGCCCGTGGCGTATAGCAGGGTCGCGTAACGGATGGAATGGTATTGAGTTCGACGCTAGCAACGGGCAAGTCTGCTTGATGATTCAACCGAATTCCAATACAAGCGGAGTTCACAACACCAGCTATGGATGGCACTGGCAGTGGTCTGGCGGAACCATGTACTGCTTCAAGAACAGCTACGGCGGCGGCACTCAAGCTACCGTCCTAGATAGCAGCAACTACACCTCGTACAGCCCATCGCTAACCGGTTCCGGGGCGAGCGGCAGCTGGAACATCACGGCAGCACGCGCCACGCGCGCGAACGGAAACTTTTACATCGACGATAACTACGGCTGTGGCATCGTTGGCGTCTACTCTTCG
>Ga0208465_1000344_pt1 | contig 13790 bp, 10 predicted proteins | sample LakMenEpi31Aug10_FD_150749 | JGI IMG/M metagenome (GOLD analysis project Ga0208465, IMG submission 150749) | Freshwater microbial communities from Lake Mendota, WI - 31AUG2010 deep hole epilimnion (SPAdes) | ecosystem: Environmental > Aquatic > Freshwater > Lake > Epilimnion/Euphotic zone ...
GGGGACTTGTTGCTCCTCCAGTAGGGTCAGGGCGGCGGCCATGGTAGAACCACTTACCGCCCCAAACAGACCGCCGGTGGCGATCGCATCTACGGTTTTAACCTTCGGCATTCTGGCTAAGGTATAGCGGGCGATGAAAACAACCAGAATCCCCACGATGACAGCAAAGGCTGCCGGCAAAATCATCTCCGTCAGGTTGGAGGTGCGGATGGCAATTCCTCCGGTTAGGCCGATTTTGGTGAGCAACATAAAGACAATGATCTGACAGATCGCCTCTGGAATCACCAACTGGCTACCGAGGGCCGCAATCACCATCCCCCCAATCAGAAAGCCCAGGGTTGGGGATTGCAACTGCTTAACCAGGTCCAACAAAAACAAGGATACAAAATCCACGAATAACTCCTTTCACCCCATTTAAACGGGGTGCAACTACTGTGTTAAATGGCTTTAAAGAGTTGAGAAAAGCCAGGGTGAAGGGTTTCACCCTGACCACAGAGGGGGTATGCCCATACCTGTGGACGGACTACTCAAGGATAGTGAATCCCTGAACAGCACTTCAAAATGAGCAAGATGCCGCCCCATCATTTATAGACTTAAGCCTATTCATAGTCAAATGTCCATTGTTAGAATACTATTCTAGAAAACCCCGTTCATTGCATCCAAACATTGCGAATTTGCATTGCAAAATCAAATCGAAGTCATAGGTTTTACTTTTGTCTGTCGGCTGCTAGTATATTTTCGGCTAATGTGAATAGCGATCGGTGACCTCACCCAAACAACGGGTATTAAGAAAACTCACGAAGGTCATCAAACTCCAGGGCGTCAGCTCTACACACTGTTTTTAGCTGACCAAATTGGGGAAAGCGTCTCGCCAGTCAGCCAGACTTTTTTGGTTGTAGAAATCTTTGAAGGTTCCATAGTCCGACCCATGGAAGGCAATCACCACGGTTCCTGACCCCTACGGGGGTTTTCCCTGGAGCCAGTCCCTCCCCCATCCCTTAATCTTTAGGATGCCGTTCTATGTCTGTAGTAGATCCTAGAAGCTGGGTGGGGCTATCCTCCCTCGAAGCCGCCGCCAGGCTGCGACAGGGGGGGCACAATGAGTTGCCCTCCGGGGATCGCCGCACCTTCTGGACCATTGCTCTGGAGATCCTCCAGGAGCCCATCTTTCTACTGCTGGTGGCCTGTGGCCTGATCTACTGGATGCTGGGGGATGCCCAGGAAGCCCTAATTCTAATGGGCTTTGTGTTGTTTATCGTGGCCATCAACCTCTACCAGGAACAAAAAACCGAAAAATCCCTGGAGGCCCTCCGGGATTTGTCCAGCCCTCGGGCCCTGGTGATTCGGGATGGGGAGCGACGGCGGATTGCCGGCCGAGAGGTGGTGCGGGGGGACCTGGTGGTGCTGGCGGAGGGCGATCGGGTGCCCGCCGACGCGCTGCTGCGCTGGTCTAGCCACCTGACGGTGGATGAATCCCTGCTGACGGGAGAATCGGTACCGGTGCGGAAGCGGCCTGCCATGGTCAGGGAAGATCACCTGGCTAGCCCGGGGGGGGACGACCTGCCCGCGGTTTTCTCCGGTACTCTGGTGGTTCAAGGCCAGGGCATTGCCGAGGTGATCGCCACCGGGCCCCACACGGAAATGGGAAAAATCGGTAAGGCACTAGAAACCCTACAGCCAGAGGAGACCCGCCTGCAGCGGGAGACCCGACAGGTGGTGAAACGCCTCACCGCCATTGCCATTGTCATCTGTGTCGCCGTGGTGTTGATCTACGGTCTCAGTCGGGGGGATTGGTTGAATGGGGTGCTGGCTGGTTTAGCCCTGGCCATGGCGATTTTACCCAATGAAATTCCGGTGGTATTTACCATTTTTCTAGCCCTGGGGGCCTGGCGGTTTTCCCAGCAGCGGGTGCTGACCCGCCGCACCCCAGTGGTGGAAACCCTGGGGGCCGCCACCGTGCTGTGTGTGGATAAAACCGGTACCCTCACCTTTAATCGCATGGCGGTGCAGCAGTTATTTGTGGACCGGGATGAATACGGTCAACCCCAACCCCTACTCTACGACGTGGGTCGCCATGCCCAGGCTCCCCTCCCCGAGGCCTGGCATCGGTTGGTGGAGTTTGGCATTCTGGCCAGCCGCCGTGACCCCTTTGACCCCATGGAAAAGGCCCTGCAGCAGGTGGGGCAGGACTACCTGGCCACCACCGAACACCTCCACGGGGATTGGCAGATCTGCCAGGAATACCCCCTATCCCCAGAGCTGCTGGCCATGTCCTGTGTTTGGCAGTCCCCCCAGGGAGACCTAACTGTGGCCGCTAAGGGGGCGCCGGAGGCGATCGCCGATCTCTGCCACTTCGATAGCGATCGGCGGTCACAACTGGCCCTGGAGGTCCAGACCATGGCGGTGGCGGGGTTGCGGGTGTTGGGGGTGGCCCAGGGGCGGCAGGCAGCGGGTAAGCCCCGTACCCACGCCCGAGTGCTGGAGCCCTCTGACCCGTTACCCGATGACCAGCACGACTTTGACTTTGAGTTTCTGGGGCTGGTGGGCTTAGCCGACCCGGTGCGGCCGACGGTGGCCCCCGCCATCGTTGAATGCTACCGCGCCGGTATTCGGGTAATTATGATTACCGGAGACTACCCCGCCACCGCCCGCACCATCGCCGAACAAATTGGCCTCTCCCCAACGGCGGACATTCTCACCGGCCCGGAGCTACAGCAACTAACCCCCACCCAGCTCCAGGGGCGGATCGCCGAGGTGAATATTTTCGCCCGGGTGGCGCCGGAGCAAAAACTCCAGATTGTCAATGCCCTCAAACAACGGGGGGAGATCGTGGCCATGACCGGGGACGGGGTTAACGATGCCCCCGCCCTAAAGGCCGCCCACATCGGCATCGCCATGGGCGATCGAGGTACGGATGTGGCCCGGGAGGCGGCGGACCTGGTGTTGCTGGACGATGACTTTTCCGCCATTGTGGCCTCGGTGAAGCTGGGACGGCGGATTTTTGACAACCTCAAGAAAGGCATGGCCTATACCCTAGCGGTCCATATTCCCATTGCCGGTATTTCCCTAATCCCGGTGATTTTCCAATGGCCCCTGGTACTGATGCCCATCCACATTGCCTTTCTGCACCTGTTAATCGACCCCGCCTGCACCATCGTCTTCGAAGCGGAACCGGCGGAGGCTGACGTCATGAATCGGCCCCCCCGCCCCCCCCGCGAACCCCTGTTTAGCCGCCGTACCCTGCAGTTCACCCTCCTCCAGGGGTTGAGTGTGCTGGTGGCCCTGGTGGGGGTCTTTGCCCTGGCCTACTACCGGGGCAGTGGCGAGTTTGACGCCCGTACCTTAGCTTTCACGGTCCTGATCATTGCCAACTTAAGTTTGATTCTGACTAACCGGTCCTGGTCCCGCTCCGCCTGGAGCACCCTGAAAACCCCTAACCCCGCCCTTTGGTGGATCTTAGCTCTGGGGGTGGTGTTGCTAGCCCTGATTCTTTACCAACCCTTACTCCAGTCCCTATTCCGGTTTTCCACCCTGCACCCCCGGGATCTAGCCCTGGCGATCGCCGCCGGTGGGCTCAGTACGATCTGGTTCGAAGCCTTGAAAATCACATCCCAGGGCCGACGGTAGGGGTCCCTGTGCCCGTTGGGCCAGAGTGACTAGAATTTGCCGATGGCGATCGCGGCTAATCGGGTAGCGGTAGGCAAACCAGAGGCTAACCAGTAACAGCAGGGCGGGTAGGGGGCCAATCAGCAGACGAATCGCCCAGAGGGCGGTGCTGGGTTGCTGACTGGCCTGGGCCTCAAACCCGGCCCAGTTGAGCACCTGGCCAGAGGTAAACAGGGCCAGGGCCAACCCTAATTTTTGCAAGAACACCAGGGCGCTAAAGTAAAGACCTTCCCGCCGTAGCCCCGTCTGTAGCTGATCCAGATCCACCACATCCGGCAGCATGGCGAAGGGCATCATGTAGAGGGTGGCAATACCGACCCCAGCCAGTACTCCCAGCCCGTACATCCAACCGACCTGGCCCGGTTGCACCAGGACTAGCCCCAGCAGGGCGATCAGGGCCAGGGGCGCCCCCAGCAGAAACACCGTACGTTTATCGCTGTAGCGAGCCAGCCGCTGCCAGAAGAACAGCATGGCGATCGCCGTACCCTGCACTGCCAGGGCCATCTGGGCAAAGTGGGCCTCCGGTAGCCCCATCCATGTACCCACAAAGTAGGGCAGCATCGCCGCCGTCACCTGCACCGCCATCCAGGCGCAGAGGTAGAGCCCCAGCACCTGACGAAAGGCATAGTTCCGAAAGACGCTGCGCAGGTCTCGCCAGAGAGAGTAGGGGGGCAGAGGCTGCTTCACCCGTCGGGACTCTACCTGCCAGTAACGGCGGTAGGTGCCGACCACACACAGGCTCACCATGATCACGGCGAAGCTAGCGGAACAGACCCCCAGAACTAGGTACTGCTGGCGCGGATTAGCGATCGCCGCAAATACTACCTGGGCCATAACCAGGGCCAAAATACCGCCGCCAATACTAAACCCGGCCTTGGCGCTGATCAGGTTGGTACGTTCATCGTAGTCCTCCGACAGCTCCGCCGCCAGAGCGGTGTAGGGCAGTTGAACGGCGGTAAAGGCCAGAAAGGCAAAGAAAGACAGAACTGCGTAGTAGGTAAAGCGCCCCCATTCACTGGCCAGGGGGGGAACAACCCACAGCAGTAGGGCGCACAGCGCCATCGGTACCATCCCCCCCAGCATCCAGGGATAACGGCGCCCCAGGCGGGAGGTGGTGCGATCGCTGAGGCCCCCGATCACCGGGTCGTTAATGGCATCCCAAACCCGGCCAATTAAAATCACCCCACCGGCCAGGGCCGGGCTCAGGTTCGCCACCGTGGTGAAAAAATACAGTACGAAAAAGGCCGATAGGCTGGCGGGTATGGCGGCAGCTAACTCCCCTACACCATAAGCCAGTTTCACCGAGAGGGGGAGGGGCGGTAGTTTGGTCAAGGACTGGCTCCCGATCATTAAAAAATAAGTACTTAAATCATAGCCTTACCCCATTAGATCCTCGACACCTCTAACTCCCCCCAAAATATGCCCTCCGGGCCGCTGCCCGAGGTGGGGGTCGGGGGGCCAAATGGAGCATTTTCAGCCTCAATAGAGTTTCTGTGTATCCAGCTGCACCAGTTAGGGAAAGGGGAATGGACCGCCCATAAAACCTTGCTGAAGATATTTAGTGTGTGGCCAGGTTCGGGGCTATTATCCGAAATGATTTTAGTGTTGTAACCCTAACCACCATGACCCTTGCCATCCCCGTCGAGAAACCCACTACCCCAGCTCCGGAGGCGGCGCCCCGGGAGCTAACCCTAGGCGTGGCTCGGGAGGTGTTTAGCGGTGAACAGCGGGTGGCCGCCACCCCAGACACTATCAAAAAGCTACAAAAGCTAGGTTTCCACGTCCTGGTGGAAACCCAGGCGGGGGCGGCGGCCAGTTTCAGTGATAGCGCCTACGAAGCCGTGGGGGCTGAAATTGTGACCGGCCCCCAGCCCCTCTGGGATCGATCCGACATTGTTCTGAAGGTGCGGGCCCCCCAGTGGCATCCTCAGCTCAACTGCTCGGAATCCGATCTACTGCGCCCCGGTCAAACCCTGATCAGCTTTATCTGGCCGGCCCAAAACTCTGATTTGCTTCAGCAGTTAGCCCACCAGGGGGGTACGGTGCTGGCCATGGATGCGGTGCCCCGGTTGACCCGGGCCCAAAAGCTGGATGCCCTCAGCTCCATGGCTAATATTGCTGGCTATCGGGCGGTGATCGAGGCGGCTAACCAGTTTGGCCGCTGCTTTACCGGCCAAATTACCGCCGCTGGCAAAATGCCCCCGGCCCGGGTGCTGGTGATTGGGGCCGGGGTGGCGGGCCTGGCGGCGATCGGTACGGCCCGCAGTTTGGGGGCGATCGTCAAGGCCTTCGACACCCGACCGGTGGTGAAGGAGCAGGTGCAGAGCATGGGGGCCGAATTCCTTGAGATTACCCTTGAGGAGGATGGCAGTGGTGAAGGGGGCTATGCCAAGGTGATGAGCCCCGCCTTCATCGCGGCGGAGATGGCCCTGTTTGCCCAACAGGCCCGGGAGGTGGACATTATCATCACCACCGCCCTGATTCCGGGCAAGCCAGCCCCCACCCTGATTACCCGGGAGATGGTGGAAAGTATGCAGCCCGGCTCGGTGATTGTGGATCTGGCGGCAGAACAGGGGGGCAACTGCGAACTCACCCAGCCAGGACAGATCGTCACCCACCAGGGGGTTACCCTGATTGGTCTCACCGATTTACCCAGCCGCATGGCGGCCCAGGCCAGCCAGCTCTACGGCAATAACCTTTATCACCTACTCGCCGATCTGGGGGGGGGCGAGGGTTTTGCCATTAACCTGGAGGATGAGGTGATCCGGGCCACCACGGTGATTCACCAGGGGGAGGTGATCTGGCCCGCTCCGCCGCCGGCGATCGCCCCCGGTAGCTCGGCCACTGCCACCGCCCCCATCACCGCTGATCCTCCGCCGACGGGCCGCCTGGGTCCCCAGGTGTTCTGGCTGGCGGCGATCGGGTTAATCTTTGTGGCCATCGGCCTTTGGGCCCCCGAGTCCTTCCTCACCCACTTCACCGTCTTTGTTCTGGCCAGCTTCCTGGGCTGGAAGGTAATCTGGGATGTTACCCCGGCCCTCCACACCCCCTTGATGAGCGTCACCAATGCCATTAGCGGCATCATTATCATTGGCGGTATGCTCCAGATCTCCAACGACATCACCGCCCCCATGACCGTGCTGGGAGCCCTGGCCCTCTTCCTCGGCACCGTTAACATCGCCGGTGGGTTCATGGTCTCCCAACGCATGCTCAACATGTTCCACCGCTAAGTTCTGGTCCTAGCGCCCCTCTCCTTTGCCCTTCATTCCCCCCTGTTATGACCAATACCTTTGTTAGCACCGCCTACATTGCCGCCAGTGTGCTCTTTATCCTCAGCCTCAGTGGTCTAGCCAGCCAGGACACCGCTAAGCGGGGTAACCTGCTGGGGGTGCTGGGCATGGCAGTGGCCTTTCTAGCTACCGCCCTGATTAGCCAGGGCTACCCCATTCAGCTGGGCTCTATCGGCCTGGGAGTGCTGGTGGGGGTGGTGGCCGCCTCCCGGGTGGCGATGACCGCCATGCCGGAAATGGTGGCCCTGTTGAATAGCTTTGTGGGATTGGCGGCGGTGCTGGTGGGGTTTGCCGAGTACCTGCAACCTAGCAGCGCCATCATCGGTATGGAGGAGACCATCCACCGGGTGGAGATCTACATCGGGGTCTTCATTGGCATGGTCACCTTCACCGGTTCCCTGGTGGCGGTGGGTAAGCTTCAGGCCCTGCTCCCCAGCCGGGCGGTGCTGCTGCCAGCCCGGCATTTTCTCACCATTGCCATGCTGGTGGCCATGGTGGCGCTGGCCTTTCCCTTTCTCACCGCCACCGGTAACGGGGGGTTACTCCTGCTGGGGGCCCTCACCCTGATCTCCGGTGTATTTGGCGTGGTGATCGTACTAGCGATCGGCGGAGCCGACATGGCGGTGGTGATTTCCCTGCTGAATAGCTATTCAGGGCTGGCCTCGGCGGCGGCGGGTTTTATGCTCAACAACGACCTGTTAATCATCACCGGCGCCCTGGTGGGCAGTAGCGGTGCTATCCTGAGCTACATCATGTGCAAGGGCATGAACCGATCCTTCCTGAATGTGCTGTTAGGTGGGTTTGGGGAAGGAACCAGCAACAACCCCCAAAAAAGCCATAGCAGCGCTGAGGCCACCGCCACCAATGTCACCGAGGTGGTGGACCGCCTGCACAATGCCCAGAATGTGGTAATCGTCCCGGGCTACGGCATGGCGGTGGCCCAGGCCCAGCACGCCGTGGCGGAAATTACGCGCCTATTGCGGGCCCAGGGTAAGCAGGTGCGCTTTGGCATTCATCCGGTGGCGGGCCGTATGCCTGGCCATATGAATGTGCTGCTGGCGGAGGCCAATGTACCCTACGACATTGTGCTGGAGATGGAGGAGATTAACGATGACTTCCCCAGCGTGGATGTGGTACTGGTGATTGGCGCCAATGATACGGTTAACCCCAGCGCTCAAGAGGATCCCGGCAGTGCGATCGCCGGCATGCCCGTCATGGAGGTGTGGCAGGCGGATACGGTGGTAGTGGTGAAACGCAGCATGTCGGTGGGCTATGCCGGTGTCGATAATCCCTTATTTTATCGGGATAATACCCTGATGTTCTTTGGCGATGCCAAGGCCAACATCAACGCCGTACTGGCCCAACTCAGTGCTAAGGCCCCAGCCGCAGCCCTGTCGGTAAACTAGGCCAGCAGGGGCCGAATGGCGGCGGCGGTCAGGGAGGTAATGGCGGGCACCACCACCTCAGCCCCCGCGGCCCGCAGCCACTGATCATAGTCTCGGCGATACTCCCCTTCCTTGGCCACCACGTGGGGCGGTAGGACCCCCACGCCGATCCAGGTCCGCTCTGGGTTTTGACTCCGGGCCTCCACCAGGGTTTGCATATCCGCCACCGTGTCCCCGGCGTAGAGCACCGGTAGATCGGGGGAGAGCTGATGCCGCTGGGTGAGCACCTGCACCACCTCAAACAGGCCGGTGGGGTCGGGCTTCCCCGGTCCATCCTCCATCGCCACCAGCACTGGGTCCCGTAGCCCCAGACGACGCTCCAAAACGTAGCGGGCCGATCCGCGGGTGGCACCGCTGAAAAAGCCCCAGGGCACCTGACTGGCGCTGAGCTGGTCAAAGTAGGTCGGACTCACCAAGAGGGGCTCCTGGGTGATGTAGCCATCCCAGCCATCGGGGTGGCTCTGGTTACTGCCTCGATAGCGACTCTGGAAAAAGGCCACGATCGCCTCGTAGTCCAGGCTCAGATCGGCGCGATCTCGCCCGCAGGTTTCAAAGTATCGATAGATCAACTCCTGGGACCCTTCCCAGTCGTTATTCCATCGCCCCTCTGCCTTGAGGCTGTCGATCTCCTCCGGTGAAGGGCGATAACCGCCGTCGGTGAACTGCTCCACCGTATCCGCCAGGGCCCGTCGGTAGGAGTTACTGACATCCCGTAGCACACCGTCAATATCAAAAACCAGCATTGCCAGGGGAGAAACCATTAGCCTCATTGTCCTATGGGGGTGAAATGATATGATTGTAAACTGTAGTATTTTGAGAAGTTCCCCGGAGGTCTAGTTGTCCAGATTTGTCTTAAAGGTACTCTGGTTAGAAAACGATGTGGCCCTGGCGGTGGATCAGGTGGTAGGTAAGGGCACCAGCCCCCTCACCTCCTACTTTTTCTGGCCCCGCAACGATGCCTGGGAGGAAATGAAAACCGAATTAGAGAGTAAGTCCTGGATTGAGGAAGAAGAGCAGGTAGAAATCCTCAATCAGGCCACCGAAATCATCAATTACTGGCAGGAAGAGGGTAAGGGAAAATCCTTAAATGAAGCCCAATCCCGCTTCCCAGAGATCACCTTTAGCGGTAGCTCGTGATCCTCCTAGCCTAGAGGGCTCTCCCATGGCCAGCCAGAGCCTTGAAACCTGCCCTTTTACATGTTGGCAAGCATGAGAGGGCTAGTGCTAAAACCGGGATGAACCTAAGCAATAACCCCATGGTCAGGTTGACCATGGGGTTATTGCTTATAGACGGGTTACTTTACCGCCTCAGCGGCCTGTAGCTTAGCTCGAGCTCGCTTCATCGCTTGGGTAGCCTGAATCAAAGCCTGTTTATCCTCAGGGTTGACCTGGTTCAGGCGCTGTTCGGCCTCGTTGTAGGCGGTGCGGGCGGTACCCTGATCAATAGTCTCACCCCGCTCGGCACCATTCACTAAAATGATCACTTCGTTCCGTTCCACCTCGGCAAACCCCCCCATCAGGGCAATGGGGTACCAGGTTTTATCTGCCCTAACCCGCATTACGCCAATGTCTAGGGCGGTCAGCAGGGGAGCGTGACCGGCCAAAATACCCAGTTGACCGGTGGTGCTAGGGAGGACGACCTCCTCAGCTTCGGCATCCCAGACGGTTTTGTCCGGGGCAATCACGCGAACCGTTAAGGCCATAGGAAAAATTCAATAGGTTAACTAACGCAGGAGGTGGAGGAGGCCAGACCCGGGTGGCACCGGGTGGCCTCCTAGCCGGGAGATTAGCTGGCTGACTTAAGTTTTTCAGCCGCCTCCAGCACTTCTTCAATACCCCCCTTCAGGTAGAAGCACTGTTCTGGAATGGCATCCAACTTACCGGACAAAATCATGTTGAAGCCCTTAATGCTGTCCTCCAGGCTGACGTACTTACCCGACATGCCGGTGAAGACCTCCGCCACAAAGAAGGGCTGGGAAAGGAACCGTTCAATCTTACGGGCCCGGGCCACCACCAGGCGATCGTCCTCAGACAATTCATCCAGACCAAGGATGGCAATGATGTCCTGCAGTTCCTTATAGCGCTGCAGGATAGACTGCACGGAACGGGCCGTCTTGTAGTGCTCCTCGCCGACCACGCTGGGCTGCAACATGGTAGAAGCGGAGTCCAGGGGGTCAACGGCAGGATAGATGCCCTTGGAGGCCAGGCCCCGGGATAGCACCGTGGTGGCATCCAGGTGGGCGAAGGTGGCGGCGGGGGCCGGGTCAGTAAGGTCGTCCGCTGGCACGTACACTGCTTGAATCGAGGTGATTGATCCCTCATGGGTGGAGGTGATGCGCTCCTGCAGGTCGCCAACTTCGGTGCCCAGGGTGGGTTGGTAACCCACCGCCGAGGGCATCCGACCCAGTAGGGCCGACACCTCGGAGCCCGCCTGCACAAACCGGAAGATATTATCAATAAACAGTAGGACGTCCTGCTTATTTACATCACGGAAATACTCCGCCATGGTCAGGGCTGACAGACCAACCCGCATGCGGGCTCCGGGGGGTTCATTCATTTGACCGTAGACCAGGGCCACCTTAGACTTACCCAGGTCCTCAGAGTTGATGACGCCGGACTCGATAAATTCGTTGTAAAGATCATTGCCTTCGCGGGTCCGTTCCCCCACGCCGCCAAACACAGACACACCACCGTGTTCCTTGGCAATATTATTAATTAATTCTTGAATCAATACGGTTTTGCCCACACCGGCGCCACCAAACAGACCCACCTTACCGCCGCGACGATAGGGGGCGAGCAGGTCAATCACCTTAATGCCAGTTTCAAAGACCGTTGGCTTAGTTTCCAGTTCCGTCAGCTTAGGGGCGGCGCGGTGAATGGGTGAGGTGGCCTCCATGTTGACCGGCCCCTTTTCATCCACGGGTTCCCCCAGAACGTTAAAGATGCGCCCCAGGGTAGAAGCACCAACGGGCACACTAATGGGGGCTCCGGTATCGACCACTTCCATACCGCGAATCAGGCCATCGGTGGAGCTCATGGCTACGGCTCGCACCTGGGAGTCGCCCAAGAGTTGCTGTACCTCACAGGTAACCGCAACCTCAGCCCCAGCGGGATTAGTCCCTTGGATTTTTAGAGCATTATAGATTTTGGGCATCTCGCCACTGGCGAACTTGACGTCCACAACCGGACCGATGATTTGAGTGATATAACCAACGTTTGTTTTTTCTGCAGTGGTGACCATGCTTGCGCCTATTCCGTATGATCAGCTTATCTGGCGGCTTCTATGTCACTGTTACATTCCAAAGCGCCATCTCTCAGATTATCACTAGAGTGCAACCCACTGCGAGGATTGTGGGGATTATTCTGATTTTGATCCCCGCCGGGGATCGGGCAAGACCCACTAACCTGGGGGGGCTATCCTATTCCAGTTCCCGCCGTCCCTCCAGGGCCCGGGCCAGGGTGATCTCGTCTGCGTATTCCAGGTCGCCGCCCATCGGTAGACCAAAGGCGATCCGGGTGACTCGGGTAAAAGGCTTCAGTAATTGCCCGACGTAAAGGGTGGTGGTGTCCCCTTCAATGCTAGGGCTAATGGCCATGATCACCTCTTCAGTCCCCTCCTTATTGACTCGATGTACCAGGGGACCAATGTTCAACTGCTCGGGACCAATCCCGTCCATGGGGGAAATCAGGCCCCCCAGCACATGGTAACGGCCGCGATATTCCCGGGTTTTTTCAATGGCAATCACATCCCGGGAATCGGCCACGACACAAAGGGTGTGGAGGTCTCGTTGGGGGGATCGGCAGATTTCACACACCGGTTCCGCCGATAGGTGAAAGCAAACAGAGCATTGCCCGACCTGGGACTTGGCCTCTAGCAAGGCTTGGGCCAGGGCCTGAACCTCGGCTTGGGGACGTTTGAGGATATGGAGGGCGAGACGCTGAGCGGATTTTGGCCCCACCCCCGGTAGCCGTTGCAATTCTTCGATCAACCGAGCAAGGGGACGAGTATAAATGGTTCAACTCCTGAGACTTGCTAACGCCTATATTAGCGAACCACTCCAGTTAGATCACTGTACTTTTTTGAGGGGGTAGTCTGGGCAGCCAGCTAGGAGGCAAACCCCTCCGCCAGGGTCGGTAACTCCAGGCAGTACCCCGCTCCGTAAACCGTTTTAATGTAACGAGGATGGCGAGGATCGGGCTCTAACTTAGTGCGCAGGTGACGAACGTGAACCCGAATGGTTTCAATGTCGTCGTTGGGTTCATAACCCCAAACCTCCTGCAAAATTTGGCTGGGGGAAACGGTTTGGCCGTGGCGTTGCAGCAGGCAGTGGAGCAATTCAAACTCCAGGTGGGTAAGCTTGACGGTCTTGTCAAACCAAATCGCCTCGTAGCGCTCGGGAATCAGGGTGAGGGGGCCATAGTTAAGAATTTCGCTATGTTTGGCGGCCTGGGGGATACGATCGGTGCGCCGTAGGAGTGCCCTCACCCGGGCTAACATCTCATCTAACTCGAAGGGCTTGGTCAGGTAGTCGTCCGCCCCGGCATTTAAGCCATCCACCTTATCCTGGGTTTGACTCAGGGCAGTGAGCATTAGTACCGGAATATCAGCGGTACGCCGATCTCTCCGAATCCGCTGACAGACCGTCAATCCATCCACCTTGGGTAGCATCAAATCAAGCATGATTAGATCGGGCATCAGCTGTACTGCCAAGGCCTGACCCTTCACGCCATCTCCGGCTTGATTGACATCATAGCCAGCCATCTCCAGGTTGACCGCGACCAATTCAGCGATCGCCGGATCATCATCAATGACAAGTATACGGGGCATTGTTGTTAGGTTGAATGATTTGCCAGTGATAACCGTCCCAAAGCACCTTTCTCGTCGCCAGGCCCCACAATGGGGATAAAGTTAACATTAATCTATATATACAGAGGCAGTTTAGCACCTGTATGTAAAGAGGAATGTCGGAATAATACAATTCCTCCACAAATTATAGGCAATACTGCAGGCTTTACCCAAATCAAAAGGACTCAATTACCATGACTTAAACTTTACTTCATATAGTTTTAGCCACGGATAATCCCGTGGAAGCCAGTCAGAACGCTTGCCGGACTTGGTTTCGACTGATCTGACTGATGTGGCCAAAGTTATGTTTTACCTAGTTCACAAAAATATAGCTGCGCCCCAGGGGCGCAGCTATATTTTTGTGAACTAGTTTAGAAACAGCTATGGCAATGAGCCACAGGGGTACCCGCAGTCAAAGGGGTAACCCCCAGGTTAGTCCGGTGTGTGTCTAACTATGGGTGTCTTGCTCGAAAGTTTTTTTGGGGCAGTACTCACGCAACCAGCAGCGCTCTAAAAAACTAACCCGGTAGGTAGACCAGAACC
>Ga0208465_1000346_pt1 | contig 13698 bp, 28 predicted proteins | sample LakMenEpi31Aug10_FD_150749 | JGI IMG/M metagenome (GOLD analysis project Ga0208465, IMG submission 150749) | Freshwater microbial communities from Lake Mendota, WI - 31AUG2010 deep hole epilimnion (SPAdes) | ecosystem: Environmental > Aquatic > Freshwater > Lake > Epilimnion/Euphotic zone ...
GTTTTGGCCAATATACGAAAAATATGGAACAACATATAGACTAAGATTAGATTTGTCAGGAAAAGCTTGGGACGATTATGATGAAAACGGAGTTCCATACTGGGAAAAGTTGGGTGTAGTTGATCCAGATTATTATGAGTGGGATTATGAAGATGAAGAAACAGGCGATGCTTTTAGAGTCATAAAAAATGTTAAGAAGGATTTATAATGTTAACTTTTAGATGCATGAAATGCGGTAATAATTTAGAATTTGAAACAGCAGATGGGGCAGAATGTAATATTTGTGGTAAAGGGACAATGTTAGTTTTAGTAACAGAAGAAAACAAAAATAGTATACCTTTCCCAACCGATCCAGCTCCTGGCTCACGACTTGACCCATCTAAAAAATGTCAGTGCGCCCCAGGATTGTGTCCTTGCGGAAAGTTTGTTGCACATTTGGTAACTGAAGCTTGGGATCCAGAAAACCCACATTTGTTTGGTACAGAATGGGATGATTGGAATAAGAAAAAAGAATCAGAAGGATAGCAAGTGTCTGATCAAAAGGTTATGCCTGAAGACATATGGAATGAGTTTAGTTTATCTTTAAAAGAAATAGCTATATCAGCTTCAGAAGTAAACGGTATATTTGTAGAGTGTGGAGTTCATCAGGGGTCTACAGCAAAAATTTTATCAGAATCTTCAGCATTAAAGAAAAAAGAAATTTATTTGTTTGATTCTTGGGAGGGTTTACCAGAAACATCCCAACATGATAATAACGACTTTTATCACAAGGGCGATTGGAATATAGACCTCAAGTTTGCCGAAAACAATCTTTATGAGTATATGGGGAATCCAAAAAGAATACATTTTAAAAAAGGGTGGTTCCCAGAAAAATTTAACGATATTAAAAGCTTAAAAATTGCCCTTCTTCATTTAGATTGTAGCCTATATGAATCTACTAAATTATGTTTAGAACATTTTTGGGATCAAATATCAGAAGGCGGATATGTAGTATGCAATTCTCATGATGGTTATTCTGTAGGTCCAGAAAAAGCATTTAAGGAATTTTTTGAAAATAAGAAGAACATACAGTATCTTTCTGCTGGATTAATGTTGGTAGTTAAATGACTTTTCAGTTAATATGGTTTGAAAGAAATTATCCTATACCTGGTGGAATTTCAGCAAGATCTAAAGAATTAGAAAAAAATGGTTTTACTGGAACGATGTATCCATACGGAATATTTATTGGGGACTACTTTACTAGAATTGCTAGAGAAATAGACCAAAGCAGTTCTTTTAATTATATAGTTGCGATTAGACCATATGTGATATCAGCACAGTATCTCCACATGATATGTTCATCTTTAAACAATATATCAAGAAACAGAATCTCAATAAACTTTTTAACTGGCTGGATATATGATGAGGAAAAAAATTTTGGCGGGATTTTGTCAGAAATTAACGATAAATCTAGCAATATAGAAAGATCTAACTATATGATAGATTATGCTAAAGAATTTAAAAGGATATCTAGAACGAATTTTTATATATCAACCACCAATGAAACCATATTTTTATCGTCAAGTTCTAATGAGTTTCCAATGATAATACCCTACTCTTGGTACAAAAGGAACAAATCTAAAATAACCAATGAAAAATATCTTATATCAGTAGCACCAATTATATATGATGAGCATAAAGAAACATCATATGACGAAAGGGTAGACCTATTTACAAAAGACGAGTTTTTTAGGTTTTTAGATGACTGTAAATCTAAAAATGTAGAGGGAGTATTAATTAGAGAACAATCGCACAATACAGAATATATTAATATATCTAAATATATTAATGAATACACGGCCACGAAAAGTGAAGCGGAAAAGTAGATAAGGTATAATACACATATGCAAGATTTTAGAGCCAGATTTCCAGTACTCCCAGAATTAGTAGAAATATGGGAGCCCAAAAAAGAGTATATAGAAAAAGATCTTTGGGTAATTAGAAATTTTTTGTCCCAAGAAGAATTAGATTGGCTAAATGCGGAGGCCAATGACCCTACTGGTTGGTACGATACTATGCGTTCTCCTTATGGCGGAAATGTAAAAAATAAATTTTTAGGTGCGATTCCAAATTACAATGAAGAAGGAGTTCTTCTTCCTCCGCATCCAGACTATCCTTCAAGGTTTGTAGAGACACCGCTTTTAAGAGGTAAATATGGAATAGAGAATAGATTAGCTGCTGTACTTCCCAAAGAATTTGTTGGAGCTGGAGCGCTACAATCTTTTTTTGAAGTTCCAGACGAGCAGATCAAAAAAGAATTAGGACATGATGTGGATTACGCAATGGACTGGCATTATGAAGTTTCAGATGAAAATCCACAACCGTTCGGAGAGCATGGAATGTTAACTGCATCATTTAATGTTTATGTAAATGATAACTTTGATGGTGGAATATTAGAATTTAGAAATAAGGATTATGTAATTAAACCAGAACCAGGAATGCTGGTAAACATTCCGTTGTATCCAGAATTTGAACACAGAGTTACTAAGGTAACAAATGGAAATAGGCATACCTTATATGGACGATGCTGGGATAGCCTATCTGGAGTACATTTATCTTCAATAGAAGATTGCTAATATATTATGCACAATTATTCACAATAATTTGCGAAAAAGTGAAGCGGAAAAGTAGAACAGGATATTGACAGTACCTGTCATTAATTGTATAATTATTAAATGAATAAAAAGATAATCGTATTAGCCTTAGCTGCCTTCACGGCAGCGTTTGGCACATATAAGGCTTTTAAAGATTTGGCGGAAGCAATTGAGGATTGGGAAATGGAGTGGGATGACGAAGAAAGAGATCATCTTCAGTCTTTATAAAGAGGGTAAATCCTATAAACAAATTCAGAAAGAGACAGGATTTTCACTTGGCACAATATCCTATCATTTGGGTGAAGGTGTGAAAGAAAAGGCCATGAATAGGCGCAAGCAGGATAGACATAGAATAACTCGATATATCCGTGAGGCCAAGACTGGCAAGTTGTGTATGGACTGCAGAGAAGACTACCCTCATTGGATTTTAGAGTTTGATCATAGGCCAGGAACAACTAAACTATTTACAATCGGGCGGCAGAACATGAGTAGAGATAAGTCTCTACAAGCTATCATAGACGAAATAGCTAAATGTGATATAGTATGTGCTAACTGCCACAAGAATAGAACATATTGGCGTAAGCTAAAAAATGGTGTTTATTCAGAAACTAAGGAGCAATACAAATGAAATGGGCAATTGGTATATTATTGTTACTTTTTGTCGTACTTAATTATTTTGCATGGTTACAGGGCAAGTGACAGAAGATCTTCCAGAAGATACAATAATAGATCTCAGTCAACCAGGAGTAGTTCATAGAATATACCCAAGCGGGAGGAAGCCAGGATTAATGGATCCTAACGTAGGTGGATTTCATGGGAGAAAAGAGGAGGAAGAATGAAATATGTAGAGCCAATAGAATTTCCAGGAATGGAAGAGGTAATCAACAATTTAGATTACTATAAAGATAAACTTATCAATGAATCTATTATTGTTTTTAGAAATGCAAACCTAACTTACGAAGAACAATCCTATCTCCATAAGGCTATGGGAGAGTACTTTGGATGGTACACCTATGTAAGAGATCAGAAGGTAGACAGATACATTGAAAACCATGAGACTAGAAAATTAGTAAATTTATCAAATGGCGATGACGTCATGGTTCCTTGGCATATGGAGTTTCCAGAGTATCAAACCTCTATTTTGGCAGGCACTTGGAATATGATGAAATTCACAACTGACTCTGAAAATGGCAAAACATACTTTTTAGATAGTGGTCTTTTATACACTCTGCTTCCAGAAGAATGGCAGGATTTTCTCTCTAATAGCCTTATAGAGGTTATATACAGAAAAGACCTTAAGCCATATTCTCCTATAGCTCAGCATTGGATTACAAAACAGCCTGTTGTAAGGTTAATGTTGCCAGAAAAAGATGAAACTCTTTATAGCTTAGTTTCTTATAATGGTCAACCAGCAACCATTGAGCAGAGGGAGTTATTTAACGAAATATTTGTATGGATCTGTGACTATGTAAAGAATAATGATGAAAATAGAATAGTTCATAGATGGCAGCAAGGTGATCTGTTATTCTCAGATATTTTTAAATTAATGCATGCTGTTACTGGAGGATTTAGCCCTGAAGATCGAGAATTTATCGGTATATGGGGATATTCAGGATCTGATATTGGCAGATAAAATGGGGCGGGATATAAGAAAGATAATAGTACAATAGACTAATGTCTATACTATGTAAATGTGATAAATCACCCTTGTTTCCAAGATGTAATAGAAATCCAGAATATTGCCCAAAAGTAGCTAAGGAAGCTATATGGGCTACAGAAAATTTATCAGAAGAATAGGCTATCTCTGATATCCCCCTCCATTTTTTCTCCTCTCTAATAGCCTTTTAAAGGCTTATAAAGTGGAGTATTGTGGAGTAAAGTGGAGAATCATACTATTAATTTAGATCCAATTACTATCATTTATATAACAAAAAGATATATGAGTAATTGAGCATATCAAATCATACCCCGTAATGTCAATTACAGCATATAGATCAAATTTTGTCAATAGATATAGGCCAAAATTTCCAGGATATTTAAAATTTCTTCGTAAAATGGCATATTGGCCCATATGATTTTGATCAATTTTGTCATATTTATATAACATTCTGTTATATTTATTGACAATTCTGATCTAAAATGCTACAAATTTCCAGGATTTTGATCAATTATCGTAAAAACAACATTTGGCCCATAATTTTGCACAACAAAAAACACATATAGCTAATTAAAGCTATATGTGCTATTGGGCTAGATTGTTATTTGCTATTATGATTATTTACATATGGATTTAACATATCGTATATATCTTCTCTTGTTCTTGTATCTTCAAAGGAGGATAGATTTACTTCCGCCGCCCCATATTTAGCAGTCAGCATATCATTTAGGGCATCAGCCATCATTAGACCTTCTGAGGTCTGACCCTTGTCCCATTCTAATTTCATTCTGATAGAGTTATATTGAATTAGATACTTGACTAACTCCATAAGTCTGTCAATTGTGTAAATTGTGTTATGTGTAATTAGATAATCTGCCATTACAGCAGGAGAGAATGTGCCGTCATTGAGAGCATCAGTCAATTTATCTGCTATCTTAGTTTCATTTGATTTTGCCATAGTCCGCCTTTCTTGTTAGCATTATATCAAAAAGGGTGAATCCCCGCAACCTTTCTTCCTGGTTTCCCACCAAGGCTGCAGGGATCCACATCTGGTTTACTTGACGTTCTTGCTGTCAGTAAATACTACGCCCTTCTTTGAAGCCTCTGCAATTGCGTTCTTTGCAGCTGCTGAGAAGCGGCCACGCTTGCCCACGGTAATTCCCTGAGCTTTTAGATATTCACGTGTAGTTGTTGGTGTTGACATGTTTTCATCCTTTCATGATGAGTTATTAATGTATATTATATATGAATTATGGGAATTTGTAAATACCCCCGTAAGACATATTTTGGGCCCGTTTGCCCTTAGCCTATGCCCGAAATGTCCATTTCGTCCGCCAAGCTTTAGATCTATTTAGTTGTATTCTTCTACTGAATGTGGTTCGATTATGTCATCGGTTTCCAATTCAGACCAGTTATGTGCCTCCATTGAGGCTGCTGCGTCCCATGCAATTTCACGGGACTCAGCGTTGATTGTGATAGAGTACCTGTGCACCTTATCACCATAAACAATATAATCTCTTCTAGTCATTTAGCCACCCGTCTTCATCCAGGGATACAAGGAAGTTGTTGTCTCGCATCCAATCACGAACACATTCTTCTAGGATTTCGCCGCCGTCATCCATGGTGAATCCAAGAGTATCAACGTCCTCCCAGAACTTATCGAAGATTTGTTTTAAAGTAATTCCTTCAGGAACTCCTTCATCTGCAATGTCTGTTTCAGCGAGGTCAGCGATTTGATTGTTATCGTAGATGTCTTTGATTATATCAAATACCCAAGTCCACAACAATGAGGGAAATGCCGCAACCTGTCCCAACATATCATTAATTTGTAACATCTGATTGTAGACGTCGTCCCTACGTGTTTGGTCTTGCAGATCTAATTCAGCCATTCTTCTTTGTCCTTTCGTCGATTGCGAATGCTAATGCATATGTCATTTGGTAAATATAAGTTAGAGCGTCTACTTGGCCTTCCCAGTACTTCCGCTCCATGGAATCAATGGCCTCTTCGGTCTCATCCTCCACACGCTGTGCTTCTTCCAGTTCCCGTTCTGCGTCAAGCATGAGCGTCTTCAGGTGCCCGTGCAAGATATCGGTCCCAGAGGACCCAGCGTCGACCTGCTTCTGCAGGTGTGGTTCTAGTTCTAGAGTATTCATGTTCATAGTATATCCTCCACCACTGACAAAAGGTGGCGGGTAGCAAGGAGTTGTCCAGACCAATGATTATATTCATAGTCTAATTCCTTACATGCTTTAGATTCAGGGTCTAATTCTTCCATTTCCTGAGAAATATTCTCCAAATCCTGTTCCAAACTAATTACATGTAGTTTGATATATTCTACAAGTTTAGTCTTTCTAGCAATATATTCGGATTCCATTTATTTCTCCTCATCCCATTCTAGATAATATTGGTCATTTGGATTTAAATCATAAAACTGATTAAATCTACCTTTGATGTAATTATCATTAGACATTTCTGCAAATCTATAATCTGCATACATCTGCCCTTCATCTAAATTAGATTGAACCCAATCTTCAACTAATTGTTCACCTATCTCTTGATAGATTGCATCTATAACCATTTGGTTTTCATTTTCTAAGAAACTCATGCTTCCGCCCTTTCTTTGGATTCCAATTGTACAGCATGGGTCTGACATTCTGCACGGTCCTCATCATTTGGCTCTCCATAGCCACAAGACGGACACATATCAAATGCACATGTCTCACAAAATGGTGGTTCGTCTGTTTCTTCATAGTCGCATTCACGACATTTCCAGTTATATTCATTTCCGTCTAACTGTTCACCACGAAGATATTCATGCTCCCCACCCCAACCTGTTTCTTCCTCATATGACAAGGTGAATAACAAACTTGGGTATTGTGCAGATAACTTTTTGAGGGCTTCGTCAGGAATTCCCCAAGCAGTATTGAAGTTATAATAAACTACTAAGTTATCTCCATTAGGAGTAGGCCCTTCCATATATGTATCAGGATACTTATCTTCATCTGATACGGCTACATCCCATTTGACACCCCATTCACGATTGTTAAAGTTATACCAATCATTAGTCTGAAACTTTAACCAATCCTTGAAATCTTCTTGACGAGGCGGCTGTCCAATATATTCCTCATCAGTTACACCATGGTCTACATATGAATAGATATTATGAAATGCAAATACAGGATTGCTATAAGTAACCTCTTTGACATTAAATGCTAAATCTCCAAATGATTCTACCTTATTGACAAATGGCTTATTCATCTGAGATACTAATTTATTAACTTGTTCAGGATTTCCTTCTATGGTCAATCCATTAAATACCCAATTTGGCATTTTATATTCCTTTCGTGATTATGGGTCCTATTATACATCCCCCCACTGACATTTGACAATATCTCACACGAATATGAGGTTTAGATCACAAATCTCACAAAAGCTCACAATTTCCAGCGAATATATTTGACAGTCGTAACATGTTTATGATACCCTCAGTTTTCTGCGGGCAACAAAAATCCTCCAGGATAAGCTGGAGGATCTTGAATATAACAAGGCTGCTAGCCAAACGAAAGGAATTTAAGTAAACGCTGCTTTACTTAGCCACTTGCGGATATCGCTAATAGCGGCACCTTGTTACTGAGAAGGCCTGGAAGACCTTCATCAATTATAACATATCAAACTGTGAGAAGTTTATTGATAGCGTACTTCTCGCAGAATTCAGACAGGTCCATTGTGAAGATTGCTTCATTGCTCATCCCACGAATCTTGTTGTCTGTGTTATGAAATGAATCTTCATTGTGAAGACTAAATGTCTGTTGAGCCCAGTCGACAATGGCAACCTTGTGCTCATTATCACCAATCTCATTTACGTGTAGGCCCCAACCAGTCTCTTCATTCCACTGGTCCCCTACAATTTGGCTAATAGCAATACGTGTAGCATATGAAGGGTCATTCCACCGTGCACGTGCCTCAATTACAGCATCCGCCAGACGTCCGAGCATGTTGTATCCTGCCCAGTGTCCATATAGTACAATTGTGTCTCCATTCGGCTGTACAAATCCGAAATTTGCTCTGTCACCCATTTGTTACTTCCTTTCGTCGTCGTTGTTTTTTGGGTTTGGGGGTCTCTTCAACCTTGTCCAATTCTATAATTTCAAAGGCCCAACTGTCAATAGCGGCCTTATTCTTATTTAAATGGTGTCCACAAAAGAATAGCTCACCATTAATTGATTTAGCTAAATACTTAGCCTGAGCTGGGCATTCAGCATCACATTTAATCCATCTAGTTAGATCCTCAGAGGTCATTATCTAATGTCCCAAATTCGATTCTGTCTGCGATGTCGTCCATGATTTGTCCTTCGCTGCCATCAATGCAATCTACTGCCCATGCACGAATATTGGCAACTATTACTTCACGAGTAAACTTAACGCCATCTTCAAAACCATCTTTGTAATCCATGTTACCTCCTTGTATAGCCTGTTGGCTGATAATCCGATTCTACTAGTATATCCAAATTATACTTAGAAATCAAGGCTGAAACCTTTTCAATGTTTCCAGTCCCTAACTCAAATACATTTGATTCAAGATAATACGGGTCTAATCCAGAAAACTCAGCCTCCCAGTAGGCCGCCTTGCAGGCGGCCCCAGTGGGTGCTTGTAGTTGATAATACATTATTCCCAATCCTGACTATCAACTAAATCAATGTCCCATGAATCGACATTAGTATCGAAATCATTTGAGTCAACTGAGAGACCGTCTGCTAGGTGATAACGAATATCAAAGTCGCTAACTTCGGTAATATCTACCTCAGTACTTCCTGATACTGTAAGAGTTACAGTCCAGTTCATAGTTTGCTTTGGTTCATGGTCAAAGATTACGCAGAGGTCACGAAGAACTTCTTCTTTCTCTACTGAATCTGAAAACCAATTATCAACTGTTAGATTATTGATAACTTGACCAATTTGCTTTTCTTGGTGCTCAATACGTTGCTCCAATAGATTAATTCTATTTAGAATAGTTTCAATATCTGTAGCCTTGTATAGAGGAAATGTATTTTCCTGTGTTTCAGAATTAATACGACGCACAGCAATAAATGCATGTGGGTTATACAGTTCCTGTGTTACTGTTTCCATTTTATTCCTTTCGTTGTTATGTGGAGTATTATAGCGGACCTGACTGACATTTACAAGCTTTTTTAAGGGATTTTAAAAATGTGACGTAAAACACAAAACCCGCCTTTAGCTGTTGCGGGCGCAGCTTGCGACCCCAACGGGATTTGAACCCGTGATCTCCACCGTGACAGGGTGGCGAATTAAGCCAGACTATTCCATGGGGCCAATTGGGGGCCCCTTGCGGGGCCCCGTCATTCTTAGAATGATTTTACAACTTGAAGAATTTTATTCTTCTCAGCAGTAATGATTGGGTCAAACCCTGAAGCAGAAGCCCACTTAGAATCTGATTTACCACGAGTAGAACGGAAATAATCCAAACGCTCAGTTAGAGCATTGAACGCACCCCATTTTGTACCCTTGATATTAGCATTAGTTGGTGAGTTATGATAAAGGTCATCAACGAGAACAACTTTATTTTCCCACTTAGTTAGTGCGAGTTTAGATGAATCCTCAGCAGGCTTTGGATAAATCTTGCGAACCAATTTAGAAAACTCTACATCGGAAAGTGATTGATTGAAAAGTGCCTGAGCCTCTTTTTCAAACTCATCAAAATAACCAAGAGTTAGACCAAGAGTTTCACGAGCAATTTGAATCTTACCTTCAGCAGTCTGAGTATGGCGAATCTTGAAAGATTGCTTTGATTGCTTCATAGCGAGATTGAGAGTGTTTTGGCATACAACACGAACAGGAGTAATCGCTGCCTGAACAGCAACAGAGCCGTCGTGTGATGTCCAAACGATAAGATACAATTTTGTCTTATCATTAGCACCTTGTGGGTCTAGCACCATTTCACGTGGAACAGTAAGAGAACCGAATACAACTTTGCCAGCCTTTAGAGAACCAGCAGATTCCCATTGGCAACGTGAATCGCCGTCAAGGATATTGTCAGCGAATGAAAATAGTTCTTCATTCTGAACAACTTTATATCGAGCACCGACAGTTGATAGAACATCAGTTCCACCATTGAACGGATTAGTACGAATAACTAATTGTGAATTAGAAGAATCATTCCAAGATTCTGGAATGAAATCAGTTACAGGAGAAAGCCGAACGTCCCAATTAGAGAGTTTAGCCTCATCGAGCATGAGTTGAGTAGTTACATTTTCGTCTTGTGCGAAAATACGATTAGCGAGATTGTGCCAAGCAGGCGCACCACGCAAGGCGAAAGCGACTTCGCCATTTTCTGTCTCAAGATTATGAGCCATTTTTTTCCTTTCGTTAGTTGATTAGTTCCTGAATTATACACTAGCCCACCGACATTTGTCTAGTTAGTTACAAATTGCGCTGCCGTGTGATCAAGCTCACAATTTAAGGGGTGTTTTGAACTTGACGTAACGGGGCCTTTGGCCCCACAGTTGTTGCGGGCCACAGCTGGCTGCTGTGATCAATTTAAATATTCGTTTAATACCTCCAAGGCAATACAATATCTACAATTACAATTTTCATGGTCCATTACTCTTTCCCATATGTCATGACGTACTTCATGAGCAGAATATAAATCTCCCATTATTTTTTACTCGCAGAAAATCTTATGTCTGCTTTATTGTAGACACACAATCCACATGATACGCATGCGCTGCCATTCGTGCTAATTAGTGGAATAGACTTATTATTCTCAGGGCACTTAGCACCAACCTTACCAGTCAATTCTTTCATTGTTGTTTCTGTCAGAGCAAAAGTCTTCCCTAGATAGGCAAGGCGGGTACCATGAAGGTCACGCAAAGACTTAGCAACATCTTTATTTTCATCATCAGTAGAGAAATATAAAGATAGGTTAGGAATATCTAGCAGAATTGGTACTGCAGAATATACACGAGTATAAACCCAAAATTGAACATCAGGGTGTTTATTGATAACAGTCTTCCATGCATAGGTATAGGTATCGGAGAAGAAATCCCCATCCCAGTGAATACGGAATAGTTTATCTGCAGAACGCTTATCGCATTCCGCCTTGAATTCGACAATCATCTCATCTAGAAGAGAGACCATTGTTTCAATATCTGCATTGCGTAGGAGCTCCCAGTTATGCAATAGCACAGCCTTTACTCCCTTATATACTTTTTCTAATTTGCCAGCATAGCAGACACTTTCGCAAATACTAGTAGCACCAGGGCAAGAATACTGCTTACCAGCAGGCAGGCCAAAAGTGTTCGCAATCGTGGGGGTCTTTCCATTAGGGGATACCGCATTAGCCACTTTCCTATCTTTAGAGCGTTTCAACATAGCAGGCATTATATCACTCCCAACCGACAAGAGATAGGAAGTCCATATCCATTTGATCAAAACATTCGGCACATTTGTAGCCGTCATTATAAAACTCTAAATCCTTATCATTGACATAGGTAGCAGTGCCACAAATCTCATAAAAATCGCAATAAACAGTGTTCATAGTTATCCTTTCGTTATGCCGATAGTATAACAGATTAGACTGACAAATTTCCAGCGACACGCCGTGTGTGTCTTAAATCACATTTGGCCCCCACTCTTTTGCGGGCCAAAAACTTGGCGGGGCGGGAATCTAGATGATTACACAGTTCAAACCCGCCCCAAGCTTTTAGATCAAACCTAATTCAATTCTAGTCAATTGCTTAGGTTTATATTTATTTACAGTTTGCTCAGGTAAAAACAAAGCGACAGTTTTCTTTTTCTTTATTTCATCATATACATACGCTTTTACATTACCAGAAAACCTTGACAGATTACTAAAAACAATTTCGGTCAAGTAATCTTTATCTATTCCTTGTTCGGAATAAATAGTTAGGTCATTTAGTTTATTCGCATCATAGATTTCAACACGAAAACGATTTTTCATTTACTTACTTTCTGTTAGTAGGGATATTAGTTGAGCAGTTTAGCACTTCACATACTCAGGTGAGGGTTCTTTTCCGCTAGAGTATTCTAACATAAGGGGCTAGATTTTGTCTAGCCCCCTAATTTATTAGAGATAACGAGCGATAGAATTGTAAGTTGAGGTGCTTACTGTTTCCTCATCTGTCATCTTGAGAATACGAATTGCGTTCTCAATTTCATCTACCATTTCTTTGTATTGCCACTCATGGTAAGTGTCAAAATCCTTTTCAGGTTCAGCAGGAAGGTCAATTATTCCCTTTGGTAGTGTGAAAGATACATTTATGTCGCCATTGTAGCGAGTATGAGCAGACAAGTCTGTTGCTTTAGCAATTTTATCAAGTGCTAACTTAGCAATCTCCTTGTTATACTTTTCTTGCGCCTTTGAGAACTTCTCCTCATTGGTTTTTTGGTTAGCCTTATCCTTTTGGATTTGCGCCAACTTGTTTTCAAGTGCCTTGATTACTTTGCTTGTAGCAATCTTGACATTTATGGATTTTCCATTTCTAGCCATTTGTTTTCCTTTCGTTAGTTAGTTGTTGGAATTATAGCAGAGCGCACCGACATTATCGGTGCGCCCCTATTAGATTACTTTGCGCTAGTCCAGCGGTCTTTACCGCTAACATCAAGCAGAATACGACTTACACCAGAAGGGTGCTTGTCAATTTTCTTGATTACGCCTGTGATACCACTTTGAGTGGTTGTGTAGGTTTGACCTACTGTTAGTGTATTGCTCATTTATTTCCTTTCATTGTTTGGTGGGCTATCTTACCATAGCCCACCGACATTTATAGCCACGCCTCTAGGTGGTGCTGTTCAATAACTGCCCAAGCGGGTGCTGTATCTAATCCTTTATAAGATACGCCTTCGGGCATTTTTATCTCTCGATCTGTTTCATCTTCCCAATAAGCCTCTAGTGCCTCAATACACGGAGTTACCATAGAAGCGGGAACGGGTGGATAATGATTAGCGGATAAGTGAATACCAATAGCGGTAGATAGGTCTAATCCTAAATCATAGTCCGCTAAATCATTAGCAAAATTACTCCCCATTTTCTAATACCTCATTTCTCATAATTTCCATTTCGTCAATAGTATCGGCAAGAGCCTGTAAGTCATCTTTGCTTAGTAATACTTTGGTAACTTTATCTGCGGTAGCAGAAGCAAGCATACCTGAATAAAAATAAATAGCCTTAGCGAAATCATCTTCAGACATTTCGTTGCGCTGTTGTGTAATAATGCGAGCAACATTTATTACTTCATCTTCCATAATAGAGTCGCCTACTGCCTCAATAAGAGCGGTTGCGGTTGATAACATTTGTTTCCTTTCGTTGTTGTTAGTGGGCTAGATTATAGCCTAGCCCACCGACATTTTTAGGCTAGGCAGAGAAGCG
>Ga0208465_1000348_pt1 | contig 13676 bp, 29 predicted proteins | sample LakMenEpi31Aug10_FD_150749 | JGI IMG/M metagenome (GOLD analysis project Ga0208465, IMG submission 150749) | Freshwater microbial communities from Lake Mendota, WI - 31AUG2010 deep hole epilimnion (SPAdes) | ecosystem: Environmental > Aquatic > Freshwater > Lake > Epilimnion/Euphotic zone ...
CGTAATAAATAGGTGTACGGTTTTTGGACCTACTAAAGGCCCCCAAGATCCGTCAACATATTCTACACCCTCTATTTCAAGTGGCAGGGCTAAAAAGCCTTGGGTAGTATTTAAATCTTTTATTACAAGTTTTGTTGCCATAGGACCACCAGAACCTGAAGAGATAGAGTACTGGATACTAAGGTTTTCAGAAGTTGCTTCAACTCCTCCATAAATCTGTGTCACATTGATTGGTGATAAAACTAATTTTCCATTTGCAGCAGTTAATGTTTGGGTGTCGGAATAAAAATTTGTTTTTAGGCTAAAGAGTTCTGTCCACTGTGTTCCAGTTGCTGTTGCTATTCTTTGAAAAACTGTTTTGTATGTTGAAGAAAATGGATTGTAATCGATTGCAATATCTAATGCCTGTATTCCTTCTGGAATGTTCATTATGTCAGCATGAACATTAGCATCCTGTGGATTTCCATTTGACCCTACAATTATACTTCCACGGTCACCTTGTGGACCTATATCTAAATCAAGACTAACACTTTCTGGGCCACCAAATACGGTTAGGTCGTCATTTGATAAAAGAATGTCTGCCATTAAGCACCTGAAGTTGCAGGCGTAGCACCTGTTACCTGATCTGTAATTCTTATTGTTCCAGTTAATAGGGTTTGAACAATTTTGTATTGACCACTTCCTGGCAATCCCGCTGGCTTTTGAACTTCTACGTCATAAACATATTCTGTACCAGCAATTAGCGAATCTCCTTCATTTGCCCCAGGCCTAATTGCACATTGAACAAATGTATTGTCGTCCGACACTCTAGCAAAACACTTTATAACCTGTGTTGCTGCGCTTCCACGAACATTTGCTATTGTAAACTGAGCACTATCAAATGGAGCAACTGTATCTGTTACACCATCTGGAGTACTTGCATAGTCTGTTTGATTATAAAATGCGCTTAAGTCAAAAACCGTTCCATCGTTCTTTTTCGGGTAGATACGAAACTCAAAGGTGTCACCCTTATAATAGTTAAAGTCATAGGTCGCTGGAAATGCCATGGTTTTATTATACCACGCTGACGTATATAGAATTAAGAATTACAGAGGCATCGAAGTCTGTCCTAATTTGTGGTATTGCTCCATTACCCCACATAGAAGTGTCTTCTATAAAAATCTGCTGAGTTGCAGAAAGGACATAGGTTCCCTGATACTTAAAAGATCCTATCAACTGAACAAATTCTTTATCCTTGCTTGCAAAATAGGTTCTTAGCCAAACCTCTGTATTGGGTGTATAGGTGGTTAATTCAAAGTTGTATGTTACGAATACTTGTGAGCCTTCTTTTATGCCGTGGAAGTTTAGGGCTCTTTGGTGGCTGTTCCAAAGACTTGTACAATCTTTAGGCAAATATCGCTCATTTTGATTTTTATCCTTTGTATCGAGTACAAGGGTGACCCACCCATCGTCTCCCTGTGATATACCAAGTTTTGTTGGTTTGTCAATAACATTTGTATAGGAAGCCCATCCTGCCTGTTGTCCCGAAGATGAAAGAGAACTTAAGCCATCTTTACCTGCTGGTCCTTGTTGGCCTCTTGGTCCTATTTTTCCCTCTGGACCTTCTGGACCTTGCTTACCATCTAAGCCATCTCTTCCATCTCTTCCTGCAGGTCCCTGCGGTCCTACTGGACCAGGAACTGGAAGAAAAGACAAGGCATTATCTGGTGTGTTAGTCGTTTGGCTTTGCTCTACTTGTGCAGCATATGAAGATTTTTTTGAAACGGGAAAGTCCATAGATTTAGATACGGCCATAAGGACATTATCTCACTCTATTGAGCAGAAATATAAGTACCGTTAACATAAATATTTGTATTTGTTGTTAACGCTACTGGAGTATTTTGCTTTAGCATTGCTTCCATTACTGGAGAGTTTGCTCCACCTTGCTGCTTGATATAGTGAAGATCAAGTGTCTGTGTATTAGGAAGGTGATCAGCATTTACAATGATATGCCCTGCCAAATCTGGGTTTGCTGTTTCATCAACAAATACCCAACCTGAGAAGTGGTTCATTGTTCCTGCTAATGGAGCAAATGGTAGTTCTAGGTTTAGTTGTCCCGTTCCAAAACTTGTGACGGTAGAACAATCAACTGCAATCCAGAATGATACTAGTTGTCCTTGCTTAACATAATGTGAATTATAAGTAGGATGTGTAGCACCAGAGCCAGTAAATGTTAGACCAGTTGCAGTAAAGTTTGGTGTCCATCTAACTGATTGAAAAGAAACATCTGCATCTGCTCCTGGTGCTGCAATGGTTGTCCAGTATTCAGTTCCTGGAGCATAACCTGCGTTTAATGGTAGAACTCTGTAATAGGTTCCACCATTGTAAGTTACAACATCTCCAATGTTATAGTCTGCTCCACCGTCGTATTCTCCAAGAAAATTCCAAAGTGCATCTGCTCCATTAGAGCCATCTGTTCCATCTGCACCATTTGTACCATTAGTTCCATTTGTACCATCTGTACCCTTTGCTGCAATTAAATCAAATTTAGATGTGTCAGTTGGAAATGTGCCAGCAGTTGTAATTGCCTTTGCATAATAAAGTTGTCCTTGATAAGTTACAAGATCTCCAATTGCATAACCAGCATTTGCCTGCCATGCGCCATTATAACTCCACAGTGCGTCTGCACCTGCTGGACCTTGTAAACCTTGCTGTCCTTGTGGTCCCTGCGGACCTGGAGCGCCTTCGTCTCCCTTGTCTCCAACTGCGCCTGGCATTGGAACAATCTTAATAACTGCCATTATAGTGTACCCCCTGGTGTAACATCGCCTAATACTTGTATGGTACCAATAACTGGAGTCCAAACAGTGTCTTCAATATCTTGTGGAATTATTACCTGTAAATCAAATGGCAACTGAGCCACGATAGATGAATATTTTAATCCCCAGTTTTTTGTAACCGATGGGAAGGCTGTAATATCAACAAATCCCTCTCCAGGCTCACAGTCCAGGGCATCCAAAACGTTACCAGATTGATCATAAGCAGTTGCTCTAAAAATCCATCCAGTAGTATCGTAATAATCTACTTCATTATCCTCATAGAACTCTACTCTCAGAGTCCCAGTATCTCCTCTAACAACGCTCCATTGCATAGTGACTGGATCAGCACCAAAAGCAAGAGAAGAGTGAATAGGCATACTGTGATTATACCATAAAAATTGACTAATACCAGGGTCGGTGGGTATAGGACAAACCAAGGTATTAGCCAACAAGAAAATTATACCATAAAGGACAAAACGGACATGATATAAAAAGTTTACCAAATTGTTACAATTGGATATGTCCGATTTGTCAAGGTTTGTCTTTTATGCCAGGATTGGGATGGTGTATACTTAAATATATATAAGAAAGAAAGATATCCTTATAGTTTTAAAAACTATCTTTATATATTATATATAGTATATAGCAAATTATTTTTTAGAGTTAGCAATATGATCAATTAAAATTTTATACATATCGTCTAATTTTTCTTCTTGACGATTTCTGAATTTAAGTGAATCAACTCTTTGTTCATCTAAAGCCATTTCTAGCCTTGAAACTGCATCTCTGAGACTGGATCCAGAATTTGGCTTAAGTTCGACGAGATAATGCTTTACGAGCCACTTGATTCCGAAAGCGATTGATGATACAATTGTAAGAATTGCTACAATTAACGAGGCCCAGTCTTGAATTGTCATAACTAGATTATTATAAGGGGTATTTTACAAAAATGAAAACAGACATACTTGAAACACTTGAGCATTCTAAGAATTTGATTATATCTCCCGACATGGATGGTTTTATGACCGCAAAATTAATAGAGCGTTTTAACGGTTCGAAAATAGTGGGTTCATACGATAAAAATATTTTATGTCTCGCCGACGGGATCAATCCAGAAGAATGCTTGTTCGTCGATTGCGATATGAATCGACAAGAGTATGTATCTCTCGGCAACCATATGCGACTCTTGGAAGATAATATGTCCGTCGAGTCGTTTAATCCGAATGTGCACTTCGGCGTTTCGACATATAGCGACAAGTTTCCTTTCGCAACCGCCTTTTTGGTAAGTTTCGCAACAGAGGTTGAAACCTCCAATACAGACCTAATACGCATGGCTTTTGCTGACTCAACTCTTAAAAACATGGAGAAATACAGCAACAACATGCGAAACTGGTCTGATAGGATGGATCATCCTGCAGTAAGGTACATAATAGACAATTCGGACATTGCAAGGAAGAATGATGCACAGGCAAGGTTTGATTATGTTGATCAATCATTTACATCAAAACGTTATGGCAAGCAAAGATACATGGATACCCTAAATAAGGCCCTAGAAGCGCAGGGGATGAAGTTTGAGAGACTAACTAGGGGTAGCAAGTACATATGCGATAAAGTTGGCATAGAAACGCTAATACGGTATAATAGAGATATCATCTCTTATGCAGAGATATTTACAGGGGAGTACTCTGTAACTTACGACCAAGAAAAGGAATGGGTATGACAAAAGAAGAAGCAGTAGCAATTATGTTGGAAAGCATTAATTCAGATAACCTTGCACTAGGACTACAGGCTGGTTTGGAAGAAAGTTCACTAAAGTCACAAATCGAACAGAGCCAACCAAGTCTTGGTTTTATGATGGCAAACATTTACGATAAGTTAAAAGAGGGTGGAGCAATTGCCTAAGTTTTATTACAAACCAGTACTTGAAAAGATCAAGGAAGCATATCTGGAAAATGCTCAAAAAGAGTACGAGCCAGGGTTTGATATTGAGGCAAATGTGAGACTTGTCATTGAAGCAGATACGCAAGAGTCGGCAGATCTATCTCGTTATGGGTTTGTTGATATTCGTATGTGGGAATTAGACAGTGAAGGTTAACCTTCTCTCCCCCGACATTTACGAGATTGAAGACTTTGTAAGTATCCAAGAGCAAGAAGAGGTTTTGCGCTATTGCCAAACCTTGGATGAGGCTGAGTGGTGGAAATCCGAAGATTTTGGTTGGACAGAGCAAGAGGCTAAGCAATATCAGCAAGGCTTCTTTTATGGAAAACAAAAATTAGGACCAAAGCCAAAGGTCTTTGACTCAATGAATGCAAACCTTGAAACCCTTTTTCTTGATTTGCATTATATGGATAAACTTTCGTTACAAAGACACCCAAGTGGAAACTTTATGGAGCCACATATTGACTATTGGAACAAAGCAGCAGATACCTATGTTAGATATGGGATTGTAGTTTATTTCAATGATGAGTATATTGGTGGCGAAATTAAATATCCAGATCTTGGGCTTGTGCATAAGCCAAAAGCCAGATCTTTGATATTACATGGTGGGAATATCCTACATGGAACCACTAAAGTAACAAGTGATGGCTATAGGTATTTTTCTACTTCTTTCGTTAGAGGTACCGTGGAAAAACCAGTTATCCTAAACAAGGAATTGTTTGGTGATGTTGAGCAATCAGATGGATCTAATTATCCTTAAGCGCTGTTGCGTATAAATTGTGCTATTTCGTGTGATTCGTTATGATATTTACCGTGAAATTTTGACTCAACTTGATTTGCAATAACAAACCTTAATTTTTGCTCAATCTGAAATAACAAAATTGCTTTTGCCTGTTCTGGAGTTAACTTTTGTTGATCGCTATCCATTTTTGCAACTACATTCTGTGCAGCAGGTTTCTGAAAATAATTTTACAGCCAGAGATGTATACTCTACTGGCCTGCCCATGTTGTCTGTTTCGATCATAGGCTTTGATTCTAGAGATAGATTTTCATCCCAGGAATTTTCTAGGTTATCTAAAAACCCAATTCCCATGTTATTCCTCGAATGGCTTTGAACTGTGAATTTCAGTACAAGTGCATGAGTCGCAACATTGCTTAGGCTTTGTTGATTCTTCAATTGTTTCAGTCATAGAAACCATTATATCATAATTCTGAAAATCTTTGCAAAACCCAAACCTTCTAAAATCTGAATATTTTGTCCAGATGTATGATACGTGTTATATAAGAATTACTTACATAAAAATAGTGCGCCCATATTACCTAGGCATTTTTGTCAACTCGACACGCCGATAACCCCTATACCGTTATCAAATTGTTATACTGGTGCCACCAAATGTGACTTACATCTCATGTGACCTATGCCACAATGTCCGTTTTGTACCCTTTGCCCCCCTCAATTTGTCAGACCCCCATGCTACACTTACAGTATCAAGAAAAAATGAGGTAAAGAAATCCTCTAAAGAAAGGTGGTCTAAAATGACTACACTTACACTATGTAAAGACCATAACCCTATGGTTTCCGCTATCTCTAATGTAGGAGATGAGCAATTTACTTTCTGCCAAGATTGTGAGCAGAACATTGAGCGTTGGTATAACGATACCGACCCTGAGCGTTTGCCTATGTGGACAGATTGGAAGGTGTCAGCATGAACGACACATTTCAGTTTATAGATGAGCAAGGTCTATGCGCTATGGATAACATTTGCTCTTTTTGTATCATTGTCATGGACGGGTGGGATAGATTTTGCCCTCGTTGTAAAGACTATAAGGGCGTAATTTCTCTCCCTGATTTTATCAATACCTATGGAAAGGAGGCACTCAGTAAATGAGTACCTTACTACGGCTTGACTCAGTATGTGGAAAAACACATACATTTGTAGATGTCTATGACATCAACCTAAACCCTCACGGCTCTATCTGTTGTGATAATTGCCAATCTATTCTCATGTGCCGTAAGGCGTGGGACTACCTATACAAGGAGGCTAAATAATGCCATACTATTCTTTTGATACTTTCATAACTATTGAGGCAGATAACTATGATGATGCGATAGATGTCTTTGACTATAAACTAAAAACAGGAATAAACAGAAGCGATGTCTATGTCGCAGAAATTGAGGAAATACTTAAATGACTAAACACAATGTGCTAATTTCGTATGTATGCGAATCAGAAACAGAATTAGAAGCAATTTTTGCTCTTAATAAAACACTTCGTCCACTAAGCGAAAACGAATTAGAAAAGTTTAACGCTTTTCATGTAGAGGTGGTATCACAATGAAAACACTTCAAGAAAAAATAGATTTAGTATCTAAAGAATTAGAGCCAATACTTTGGGAATTGTTAAATGAAATTGAGGAGAAATAAATTGTTAGTTATTCTAATCGCTATGACTTCATTTGCAATTGTTTATTGGATTCATAGTTAATAAAAAAGATCGCAGAAATAAAACTCTGCGATTTTTGCCTAGTTGATCTAGCGGGTTATCCACAGGCTGTGTATAACTTATGTGGTTAAGGTCACACTATTATTCCCCCGATTTACGGCGTGTCGCCTTGACTTTTTGACATTTCTATGATACCCTTACAGGTATAGAATTAAATAAGAAAGTATCTTGAAAGGATAACTAATGATAAAGAAAAATTGCCTCCTATGCGGTAAGTCCGCCCATGTATCCAAACGCAGTATCCCTGCCATATGTCCGAATTGTGTAGATTCTATGCAGCGTGTGAGGTAAATCACACAACGCCTTCGGCGTGTCGTCTTGACTTTTCAGCCTTTGTCTGATAGTCTTACTACATAAGAAAAACTAAATAAAGGACAAATTGGCTAATGAGCCTAAGCAAATAAATGTGATGTAAATCACAGTGAGCCTTAGCAAATAAGTAGCCAAAATGTCAGCCCCCCATGATAGGATAGTCTTATCAAATAAAGAAAGGAAGTCAATAAATGACTTACACTATAACACTCGAAACCTTTTCAGGTTCTACTAAAAAAATCAGCCTTGCCTCTAAGGGTGCGGTTGCTCAATTCATCTCAACTTATCCAACACAATTACCTGTTGGCGTATCCGTAAAAGTATCTTGCGACGCTTTAGGCGTTAGCGGAACACTAAGAGGAAAGGCGGTTCTCTAATGATAAACTCCGTCTTGACAATTCCTTGCGAGGAATGTAATTCATCAGGTCTAATCTTTTTTGGTAATGGTGAGGACTATGATGTAGAAACCTGCTCATGCGATTTTGGTATTGAGCAAGACAATTTATTAGACAATAACTAAAAGAATAGGAAATAAAATAAATGAAATCAATTCAACACTCTCTAAAGTTCGTCACCGAATTAGACGAAACAAATCCAACGGCTCTACGCCTGCTATCTCTTGATGAGGAAACTCAAATTAAATTCCTTGAAAGTTTGCTAAAAGAATTGTTGGCCCCTGCACTAAAGCCTGCTTTGGATGAGGTTAATAAAGGCAACTCTTGGGCGGTCCTAAAGGTGGCAGAATAATGAGCGACTATTTAGACTACATTGATGAAATCTATGAGGAATTAGTAGACGAATTCGGACACGAAATAGAAAGCGAGTGCACTCACAAATGATGACACGAAAAGACTACATTGAAACTGCGAAAATTCTAAATAAGTTTTCCGATAGTATTGATTCACACGATTTCGAAAATTTAATTTTTGAATTTAGTGAGTGGTTTCTTTCAGATAATCCAAGATTTGATGAACAGAAATTTTTTGATGCGTGTATGGATGGTCAAGAATTTCTCGCAACACTAAAATAAAAATAAATTCCTGAGCAAGAATAAAAACTGCTCAAAATTTTCCTAGCGGATCTGTCTAGCGTGTCGTCCACAGGCTGTGGATAACCTTACGTTACGTTGTGATTTTTCTCACACACTTTGAGCGTCTTATTATTTGAGATTACTCGAAAGTAACTTGAGATTTTTAGTCTAATAAGATAGACTTACATAGTAAGAAAAAATAAATAAAGAAAGTCTATACCCCTACGGCGTGTCTAACCGAAAATGTCAGACCCCCATGATAGGATAGAATTATCAACAAAAAGAAAGAGGTTGCTCATGTCAGCAAATGTCTATACAATAGAAAGCCTACTTGTAGGAAAAACTTATAAGTCCCGCACACTTACGGGAGAAATTATCTCAGCAGAAAAGTCTGATGTATGGTATAAAGATTGCGAGAGTTATCGTGTTCAGGTTCGCCCTCACTACTCAGCACCGCTAAATCTAAAAGATACCTACCGCATACTCGCAGTAAGAATTGGAGACTAATAAAAATGGGAAACTTATTTGATAAAAACGGCACTTGTTTTGAGTGCTATGACTCAGGCTCAATTGGTTGGGCTAATGGTGAGGATTTTGATACAGAGTTTTGCTCATGCTCAGAAGGTACTAAACTTGAAAAAGAGTATGCCGAATGGTATGCTGAAACAGTAATGAACGAATTTTATAAGGAGAACGCATAATGGAATACACTTACTCACTTACTACTTCCTATGACGGAAAATTAGTAAATACCCTGCGAGTATCAGACTTGCTCGAAGCCGTACATACTTGGAACAATTGCGTAGACTTTGGAGATGCTAAAGAATACGCTACTTATAATCTATCAGACCCAACAGGGAAAATGTATACAAAAACTTTTTATCGTAACGGAAATGTGAGTGTGAAATAATAATGGGAAGCGTAACAGCAATTGGATTAGCAGATAGCGTATTAGATTTAGAAACGCAATTAGCGTATCACTTACAAGGTAATCACTATCCACCAGTACCACTAAGCATGGTTCAGCCATGTATCGAAGCAATTGACGCAGCCTATGATGAGGACTATGACCGATTTATTGCTATGCCAGAAGGCGTATTCTATAAAGGCATGAGCCACGCACCAGCATGGGCAGTAATTGAACAGCACCACCTATCTTGGTTTATTGACCCAGTTGATGAATACGAAACTGAAGAAGATGCGGGATTTGAGTTAGGATTGGGATTAGAATAATGTCTGATACAATGGTAAGCATGGAATTGATACACGCAGATAATCTTACACCTGATCAAGTAATGATTGGTGATTTGATAAAAAATGGCGATGACATTGTTGAAGTTATTTTTATTGAAAGTGATTCAACAGGAGATAACTATGACATACAAACACAAAATGAATTTGGTGAAAAAGAATTTGTTCAGTATAGTTACACTGATCTAATTCCATTGTATGTTTTTATTGAAGAAGAATAATAAAATGATTTTGTGTGCTTCCCCGCACAAAATCGCCTAGGCATTTTACCTAGCGTGTCGTGTGAGATTGATCACGTTAAGACCGATTTGACATTTTTCCCGAAGTTTGCTAAGATTAATTTATGAAGAAAAATCCAGAGGAATTACGCAGGCTTATGGAATTGCGCCGTAGCAACGCTGCCTCTGCCGTACCAAATAAGAAAAAATATAATCGCAAAAAATGTCAGTCCCTTATGTTAGAATTAAAGAAAGAAAGAGGCCCTCATGACTAAACTACTAAGATCTAAAGATAGAAAGGTGGCTAACCTTGTCACACCCAACGGAAAGCAAGCAAGTATTGCGAACACATTCGGATTACCCGCAGGAAAGGCTTATTCATGTCCTGGCGCTACGAGTGTCTGCGAGAGTGTTTGCTATGCAGGCAAATTGGAAAAGGTATTCCCAACAGTAAAGAAAAACCTATTGCACAATTGGGCATTGCTTAAAGACGCAGACGGTGAGACCATGGTCCGATTGCTTAATGAGATGATCATTGATTTCAAGGCCGATTGTGTAAAGCGTGAGGCACCTATGCTATTTCGCATTCACTGGGACGGAGATTTCTTTAACGATACCTACGCATACGCATGGAAGATCGTTATTGATAAGCACCCCGACATTCAATTTTGGGTATACACTCGTGTGAAGAGTGCTGCACTCATCCTAAAGGATGTAACTAATCTATCATTGTATTTTTCTGCAGATAGTGAGAATGTAAAAACCGCCGTTGATCTTAAAATTAATAGTGGTGTACGCATGGCATACCTTGCTAAGAATTTTGCTATCGGTCAAGCCGATGTAAAAGAAATGATTGGTAAGCCTGCTGCTAAGTGCCCTGAGAATAATAAACAAATTCCACTTATCTCTACTAAAGGCTCGGCTTGCGTTTCTTGCTCACTTTGTGTATACTCTAAGAGTGACATAATTTTTTCTGCGACTAAGAAATGAGATAGCATGCAACAAATAATTATTTTATTTTTTACTGCAATATTTTTATATTGTATTTTTTCTGCACCGTTGTGAAACGGAGCGCCTAGCGCAAAAATTTTTCATTGTCAAGTTTAGACACGCTTTTAAGATGTAATTAAGGTCACACCCCAAAACCCTCACAGGATTTGAGATTTATGACATTTTTTGCTATACTTATTACATACCCAAAAACGAAAGGAAGTCCCCACATGACACTCCACGGATACACTTACCAAATCGGTGATTTATTCACAACCAGCAAGACAGGCGTTACAGGTCGTATCGCAGGTTTCACACCAATGTCTAATAAGGTTACCAGAGTTAGTCTAATCTTGGCAAATGGCGCACAACGCCTTGCTATGGTCAAGACCTCAAAATAATCTCATAATGTGAGAAATGTCAGAAATGGATTTGACATTTTTATCCCAAAAATGTTATACTTAGGTATAACCAAATAACAACCCCTAAACAGAAAAGAGAAAAATAATGTCAGTAGCAACAGCAACATACAAGGTAGGCGACCTCTACACAACACAGAAGTCAAAGGTCACAGGAACGATTACAGAAATCACTCCTAATCCAAATGGTCAGAGTGTTCGTGTAAAGTTAGATGTAAATGGCGCAGTTCGTTATACAACTTGGACGGCTAAGTAATCTAATTACTAATTCCTGAGCATGAATACAAACTGCTCACACTAAAATTGTCAGAGCAAAGTGCTATGATAGAACCCCCAACTAAAAGAAAAGGAACAGACCCAATGGCAAGAGGAAAAGCAATTTCGGTAAAGATACCGACACAAAAAGTCATCAAGGCTTTAGAAGTAAGGTTAGCAGAGTTAGAGTCTAACTATAAAACACAAGATGAGAACGAAGCAAAGTATAACAAGAAGGTAGAAGCGTGGAAAAAGGAAGTAGGCAAGTGGGCTATTGCTAACTTCTCAAAGGCTGAAAACCTACGCACCAACTATCGTTCTTGGAACAACACACTCAATGTTGATTTTGACATTGTTGCTAAGGAAGGCACTTTCCCTGCTGAGCCTGAAAAGGACTTTGAGGTAATTCACCGCCATACCTACACAGAACAAAAAGAGGAAATGGAAAACGCAATCCGTATCCTAAAGATGACAGATGAGGAAGTAGTAAATACCTCAACTTACAACGCAGTAGCCCGTTATCTATAATTAGATAATAAACCACCTGAGTATGTGGCTAAACTGCTCCACCCACTATCCCCTGCGTTCCACGCTATTTATAGCAAGTGTCCCCTGGGGATCTGGGCGACAATTTGTCAGACCCCTACAGTATAATTAAAAGAAACAAGCAGAAAGAAGGAAGCCCCCAATGGGATTAGATATGTACCTAAACGCAAGAAAGCACTTAGCCAAGGTCAATTGGCAAGCACTACAAAACAATGATGAACTATCTTATAACTCACCTGAAGCAGTTTATCCACAATTCAATGACCTAATGGAACTAACACAATTATCAGATGTCGCAACAGATATCTATGGAGCAAGCGTAGAGGTCACCTGTGCTTATTGGCGCAAGGCTAATCAGATACACGCTTGGTTCGTAAGAGAAATCCAAAAGGGTAATGATAACTGCGGTGAATACTATGTATCACAAGATAAATTAATAGAATTGCTTGCTTTGTGTAAGCACTCATTAGAATCAAAAGACCCAAGCCTGCTACCACCACAAGAAGGATTTTTCTTCGGCGGAACAGATATTGACGAATGGTATTGGCGTGATTTAGAAAATACTATTGAACAGTTAGAGCGTATCTTTGCTTTACCTGAAGTAGATAAGTTATCATTCTATTATTCATCATCTTGGTAATTGACATTTGTCAGTACCATATAGTACAATTAAATTAACCAACTAACAGAAAGAGGGCCCCCATGGACCAACCAACAATAACAACAGTAAATGCAACAGAAGATTATCTTAAGTCTCAGATTGCACAAAAGGATGAACGTATTGCAAACCTTGAATCACATATCTCAACAGTCACACAACGTTCGTACACAGAGGCTGCAGAGCGCTCCCGCATGCGTAACGAAATGCAAGAGTGGACCTTGGAAGCAATTGAGCACGGGACCATTGATGAAAGCACTGGCCAAGAAATTGCAGACATATGCGGATTTGAATTGTCGAAAGAATTCGAACTGGAAGTTACAGTTATGTATTCAATTACAGTTAATGCTCGTGATGAAGAGAGTGCACAGAATTTAATTCATGATATTGATTTTGATACCGTGTCTTATAATTCAGATGACATAACTTGGCTATCGTCCAGCGTTGACAGAATAGAAATTTAGTAGGGGGCTACTAATAGATCTGAGCATATCTTTAAACTGCTCATTCATCCCCCGCAAAAAAAATTGCCTAGGGGCCTGTGGATAACTTTGTCAAGTCGACACGCCCATTTATGATCTGTGATTAAGGTCACCCTGAAAAAAATGTCCGATTTATCCCTATCTAACTATCCTGATTTGCTTTTGTCAGCCTATCCTGCTATACTTGAAATTCAACAACAACAAAAGGAGAAAACTCATGGCACATGAAATCGAAACACAAAATGGTAAGGCTTCATTCGCATCATTTCGTGAA
>Ga0208465_1000353_pt1 | contig 13631 bp, 12 predicted proteins | sample LakMenEpi31Aug10_FD_150749 | JGI IMG/M metagenome (GOLD analysis project Ga0208465, IMG submission 150749) | Freshwater microbial communities from Lake Mendota, WI - 31AUG2010 deep hole epilimnion (SPAdes) | ecosystem: Environmental > Aquatic > Freshwater > Lake > Epilimnion/Euphotic zone ...
CTATCTCCCTATCTCCCTATCTCCCTATCTCCCTATCTCCCTATCTCCCTATCTCCCTATCTCCCTATCTCCCTATCTCCCTATCTCCCTATCTCCCTTGCGCCCATGGCCCTAAGAATCCAGCAGGTCCTCGATATTTTGCGCCATGGTACGACAGATGGCATCCAGGGGTAAGTCGTTGGCATCATCCCCAAAGGGGTTTTCAATTTCGATACCAATTTCCTCGATGCCAAACACGGCAAAGCTAATTAACCCCACCAGTAGGGGGGTAATCCAGCCCACCGAGGCCACCATTTGAAAGGGTAGGGCCAGGCAATAGAGCATTAACAACTGTTTCAGGTGGATGGAGTAGGCTAGGGGCATAGGGGTTTTGAGGATTCGTTCACAGCCCCCCAGGCTACTCACCAGCCCATCCAGGGACTCCATGCAGGTGGTCAATTGATAGGGGTGCAGTCGGCCCGCCGTCTGTTGTTCCTGCAGGTATTCCGCCAGCCATAGGGCGATCTGTAGGGGCGGGTTCTGCAGGGTTTGCAGGCGGGCAAATTGGGGGGCGGTCACCAGGCTGGCCAATTGTCGGTCGGGGGCTTGGCCGCGCAGGTGTAGCTTCATGGCCACGGCGAAGGCAGGTAGGAGATGGATAGCGTTGAGCTTAGCCTGGTGGTCGGCGGGCTGGGGGGCGGCGATCGCCACCCAGATGTGGCGGGCCAGGTTGCGACTCAGGTTAATCACGTTGCCCCAGAGTTTCCGCCCCTCCCAAAACCGCTCGTAGGAGGTGTTGGTGCGAAACACCAGCAGCAAACCCAGCACCAAGCTGGGCACCAGGGTACCGAGGATGGGGACGGAGACCGGCCACTGCCGCTGGTAGAGACCGTAAATCACCCCCGCGAAGGCCATGCATAATGTCGTCCTCGGTAAAACCGCCGGGATCACCGATCCCCGTAGGCTAAACAGTTGCTTAAACCAGCCCTGGCGTTGATCGGTTCGGAGCAGGGGAGGTTGGGAGGACGCGGGCAGGGACTGGAGGGTCATGGGGGCGGTTGGGTCGTGACTACCGGGTATTGTATAGCTCCCATTGGCAGATGGTGAGCTATACAGGGGCTATAGTGGTTTGCACAGGGGTATCGCCATCCCACCCCCATCCCACCCCCGTCGCCATGCCAGAATCCGCCCCCTCCCTCAGCCATCTAGATGCCCAGGGCCAGGCCCAGATGGTGGATGTCAGTGCCAAGCCCATCAGCCAGCGCCAGGCGATCGCCAGGGCCCTGGTGACGATGCAGCCCACCACCCTGGCGGCCATCGCCGCTGGCAACGCCCCCAAGGGGGATGTACTGGCCACCGCCCGCCTTGCCGGCATCATGGCGGCCAAGCAAACCGCGAATCTGATTCCCCTCTGCCATCCCCTGCCCCTCAGCCAGGTAGAAGTGGCGATCGTCGCCGACCCGCACCTGCCGGGCTACACCATCACCGCCACAGTGCGGGTTCAGGGCCCCACCGGCGTCGAAATGGAGGCCCTCACCGCCGCCAGCATCGCCGCCCTCACCCTCTACGACATGGCCAAGGCCCTGGAAAAGTCCATAGAGATTCAGTCGGTGCGCCTGGTGAGCAAATCGGGGGGGCGATCGGGAGACTACCAGGCGGAAATGGCGGTATCCTCGTAGACCTCCACCAGGGTCATGGTTAGCCCCACCGACTCCAGGGTTAGGTGACCCTGGCCCTGCACTATCTCGTTGACCCAATGGCCGGATCCATCCCGCCGATAAACCCCTACCCATGGTGCGGTTTGGGACACCAATAGGTACTCCTCCAGCGAGGTCAGTTGACGATAGTTGATGAGCTTTTCGTTGCGATCAATCCGATCCGTACCGGGTGACAGGACCTCCACCAACAGCTTGGGCCGCTCCTTAAAGTACCGTTCCCGATCATTGGGGTCACAGGTGACTGAGAGATCGGGATAGTAAAAAATATCGAGGGCAGGGATGTGGATTTTCATGTTGCCGGAAAAGACTCGACAGTCACTGCCCCTCAGATGGGCCCGTAACCGGCTGTAAAAATTGCCCGCAATCAGGTCATGCTCTTCACTTCCCCCTGCCATGGCATAGACCTGGCCTGCCACATACTCATGGCGCTCTGGGCTGGTCTGCTCCAGCGCCAGGTAGGCGTTTTTTGTGGGTAGCAAGTTGTCCGCCGGGGCAAACATGTCAAGGTGGTTGGGGAAAACCATACCAACGGAAGCGGTGGGATTTGAACCCACGAGGGAAGGTTTACTCCCCTACCTCCTTAGCAGGGAGGCGCTTTCGACCACTCAGCCACGCTTCCAAGTTGATGTCTTTGGCTAGTGTAGCAGAGACTGGGACTGGCCCACCAGCCCTTTACCCAGTTCTCTTCAATTGCTGGGGGCAGGGGGCTTACGGGGCTCCGGGTTTTTGGTACTATGGAAAGGCGTTTTCGCCCCCGGGGAATTAGCTCAGCTGGTAGAGCGCTGCGATCGCACCGCAGAGGTCAGGAGTTCGAATCTCCTATTCTCCATTCTCGCAATGTCCTAGGGCCTCCACTGGTGCATGGGGTCTTACCGCCAGGGGCCGCCCACCCTCCCCAGGCAACTGGGGCACGACCGGTAAGGGCAACAATCCCAGGAACTGGTTACAATGGCGGAAGCATTGCATAGTCATTCCTACTCTCCATGATTCCTACCGTTATTGAGCAGTCTGGCCGGGGCGAGCGCGCCTTTGATATTTATTCCCGTTTACTGCGGGAGCGGATTATTTTCCTGGGTCAGGAGGTGACCTCCGACTCCGCCAACCTGATTGTGGCCCAGATGCTATTTCTCGAGGCCGAAGACCCTGAGAAGGATATTTATCTCTATATCAATTCCCCCGGTGGCTCCGTAACCGCCGGCCTGGGCATCTACGACACCATGAACCACATTCGTCCCCAGGTGTGCACCATTTGTGTGGGGCTGGCCGCCAGCATGGGGGCCTTTCTCCTGGCCGCTGGGGAAAAGGGCAAACGCATGAGCCTACCCAACTCCCGCATCATGATTCACCAACCCCTGGGGGGAGCCCAGGGGCAGGCTACGGATATTGAAATTCAAGCCAGGGAAATTCTTTATCTGAAGCAGCGATTGAATGAGGCCCTGGCCAACAACACCGGTCAGCCCTTAGAAAAAATTGCGGAGGATACGGAGCGGGACTTCTTTATGGGGCCCCAGGAGGCGGTGGACTATGGCCTGATTGATCAGGTTATCGATCGCACCTCCGTGGGCAGTCGCCCCATGGCGGTTAGCTAAGGGGGGAGGGCTGGGTCTCCAGGTAAAGGAGAAATTCCAGCAGTTCTTCGTCACTGAGGTCGTGGCGCGATCGCTTACCGTAGGTGCGTTCTAGAAACTCCCGTCCCTGGTGGGTGCCCCAGCCCAAGCGCTGGAGTTCCACATCGGTTTGGGCGATGATATCCGACAGGTCAATGGGCGCCACCCCCATTTCCTCCAGGGAGTGCAGGTCCTGCCCAGGGGCTGGCTGCTCCCGCTGGAGGGTGGCCCTCTCTGGAGGACTGGCCAGGGGGATCGGCTCCAGGGTGGTAAACACCACCGGAGTTTCGGGGTGAATTGGGGCATCCTCCGGCTCCTCCACCGGAGCCGCCGCCACGGGCGGAATCGGGCTAGGGGCCGTGGGGGTGTTCAAGCTGGATAGGACCAGTTTTTCCAGGGCTCGGTTAGTGGCCAGGTCCTCAGCCTTTTCCAGGGTGGCTTGGGCCGCCAACCCCTGGGCCAGACAAAGGTTATCCACCGTTACACTGACCCGCACCAGGTAGAGGCCATCGTGAATATTCAGGAGTTCGGAAACCAGGCTGGCCTGGGGATAGGTTTGGCGGAGGCTGGTGATCAGGGCGTTGGGCACGGGCAAAACCACTTCTGGCCGGGTAGGATAACCGCTATTATGCTAGGAAACTGCAGCAGGTTACACTAAATCAATCAGGTATCCACCGGGCGAAGCCTGCCCTCACCCCCCAGTCATCAAGGGGTGGAGTAATGCCCCTCTATAATGCCCCTCTATATAGATGACCCAGTCTAGGGAAAGCTCTCCAACCCAGCCCAGGATGGCTGAAGGCCAATCATGCTAGATCGACTGCTAGATATTTCCAGTAACCTTGGGGTTGACACCCTACTGTTGTTGCCGGTCCTGATTGCCCTGGAAGCCATCCTCTCCGCCGACAACGCCATTGCCCTGGCGGCGATCGCCCAGGGCCTGGAGGGGGAGAAGCTGCAGCGGCGGGCCTTGAACTTCGGCCTGGCCATCGCCTTTGGCCTGCGGGTAATGTTGATTTTAGCGGCGGGCTGGGTATTGAAATTCTGGCAGTTTGAGGTGCTGGGGGCCGCCTACCTACTCTGGTTGGTGTTTAAGCATTTCACCAGCCCGGCGGATCAGGATAGTCTCCACCACGGTCCCCGTTTCCGAACCCTTTGGCAGGCTATTCCCATCATTGCCTTTACCGATCTGGCCTTTTCCCTCGATAGTGTCACCACCGCCCTGGCCCTGTCTAAGGAGACGGTGGTGATTTTGCTGGGGGGGGCGATCGGGGTCTTGACCCTGCGGTTTATGGCGGGGCTATTTATTCGCTGGCTGGAAGAATTTGACCACCTGGAGGATGCGGGATTTATTACGGTGGCCTTTGTGGGGCTGCGGTTGCTCCTCCGGGTGGTGGAGCCCAATCTGGTACCGCCGGAGTGGCTGATGGTGGCCCTGATTGGGGCGGTATTTGCCTGGGGCTTCTCCCGCCGTAGCCTGGCGACTGAGGAGGAATTAGTCCCAGAATCCGCCGCTACGGTTCCGACGGAGATCCCCGATCTGTCTCTGCTGGTGGAGTTAGAGCCCCACCTGGAGTCCACCAGTGGGGCAGAAGTTCTGCCGGTGGGGGCCACCGATCCCACGCCCTAGCCCCCCTCCACAGGGGCGAATGGGTCACCCCTCGGCCTATCCCTGGGGAGAGGTTGTTTGCTAAAGTGGCAGGGCAAAACACGCCATCGACCGTTCTAAACTATGGGTCTTAACCGGAAACCATCGCTAATCTTGGCCCTGGCCTCCGCTGCGCTGCTGGGGGCCAGCGGCCTGACCTTCTGGCTAACCTCCCGACGGCATTGGGATAACCAGGCCCTACCTTTAGGCGCCAGGGCGATTCCGGCCGATGCCCTGGCGGTGGTGGCCCTGTCCAGTGATCGGGGCCAGTGGCAGCGGTTACGGCAATTGGGTAACGCCAGCCGACGGGATCAGTTTGATCAGCTGGTGGGGCAGTGGCGCGATCGCCTGATCACCCAGACGGGACTAGACTTTACGAAGGATGTACAACCCTGGCTGGGGGAGGAGATCACCCTGGCCCTCTTACCCGGGGATAGCACCACACCCCCAGGGGATCCCTCCACCGCCCTAGGGCCGCCGGAGCAGCTGACCCGTTCCCCCTGGATAGCCCTAATCCCCATTCGGGATGGGGCTGGCACCCAGGGAGAGTTGGCCGATCGCCTGGTGGCGGCCCCGTCTCTGGCGGATAATCCCTACCGGGGCATCACCCTGCAACAACTGGGCACCGATCCCGAGAAACTTCTCTACGTAGCCGTGCTCAGCCCGGATCTGGCCCTGGTTAGTGCCCAGGCGGACCTGGTGAAGCGCGGGATTGATAGCTGGAAAGGGGGGCAATCCCTGGGGGAACGACCAGGCTTCGCCAAGGCCTTTGAACAATTGCCCGAGCCTGACCCCCTGGTGCGGCTCTATCTGGATGTGCCAAGGGCTGTCACCGCCCTTTCCCAGTCGGTGGAGCCACCCCTGGCCCCTAACCGGCTACAGGCCCTGCAGTCCCCCCGCAGTCTGGCCGGTACCCTCAGCCTCAAAAATCAAAAACTCCATCTCCAGGCTATCAGCTGGCTCGATCAGGGGCCGGCGGGGTTCACCACAGGTAATCGAGCGGACCAGATGCCCCAGCGGTTGCCCGCCAGTAGCCTGCTGATGCTGTCAATGGGAGATTTTCAACAATTCTGGCAGGACTTTAAGGCGGGCCAGCAGCTTTCCGCCCTCTTCCCCTTTCGCCCAGAGGATCTAAACCTGACCCTGCAGTCCGCCACCGGCCTTAGCCTGGAGGAGGATTTTCTACCCTGGATGGCCGGCGAGTTTGGCCTGGCGGTGTTAGCCCCACCCCGTCAAAACCCCCAGGCGGGTGAACAGGCTTTGCCAAACCCGGCCCTGGTGCTGATGGTGAAAGCCAGCGATCGCACCGCCGCCACCAGCACCTTGACCCGCCTGGATGAGGTGATCGCCAATCGTTACCGGTTTGCCATTGATGCGGTTGATCTGGGGGGGGTTGCGGTCACCCGATGGACCGCCCCCTTTGACTCCCTCACCCTGGCCCATGGCTGGCTGGCGGGGGATGTCTTGTTTTTCACCGCTGGCCAGGGCATCCCAGAATTGGTGGCCCCCCAACCGGGCCGCAGTCTGGCCCAAACCTCCGCCTTTCAATCCACCACCGGTGATGCACCCCGGCCTAATAATGGCCATTTCTTTATTGACCTGGCGGACCTGGCCAAGGCGGACAATCAACTGCTGCTCCCCCCCCTACCCCAGGAGGGGCTATTCAGCGTGGCCGGTTTAGAGGCCATGGGGGTGACGGCGACGGTATTGAGCGATCGCCAGGTCCGCTATGACATTAGCTTGAATCTGAAGCGGGGCGATCGTTCCCCTAGCCCCCCAGCCCCCTTGCCGCCCCAGCCGCAATAGGCCCTAGGGCACCCAGGGGACTACCAGATTACCGACTCCTACGCAAATTTCAGTACCAAAAGTCGTTACCATAAAGCTAGCCTGTACCCCCTAAGGTTCCTATGGATTTGATTGCTCTCCAAAGTTGGCTCGATAACGCCGCCTTTGCGGTGCTGTTCGCGACCATGCTGCTGTACTGGACCGGGGCCGCCTTCCCCCAGGTGACCCTGCTACCCAGCCTGGGCACCGCCGGTATGGCCACCGGCAACTTGACCATCGCGGCCCTGCTGTTGGCCCGCTGGATTGAGGGGGGCTATTTCCCCATGAGCAATCTCTATGAGTCCCTCTTTGCCCTGGCTTGGGGGGTGACGGCCATGCACCTATTAGCCGAGGCCATGGGTCGCCGCTCCCTGGTGGGGGTGGTCACCGCACCGATTGCCATGGCCATTACCGCCTTTGCCACCCTTTCTCTGCCCACCACCATGCAGGGCTCCGAACCCCTGGTGCCCGCCCTAAAATCCAATTGGCTGATGATGCACGTCAGCGTCATGCTGCTCAGCTATGCCGCCCTGCTGGTGGGCGCCCTGCTGGCGATCGCCTTCCTGTTTGTCACCCGGGGGCAAGCCGTAGAGTTGAGGGGCAGTTCCGTGGGCACCGGTAGTTTTCGTAGCCGTCAGTCCTCAGCCCCCTTACCCTCCGTTCTGCTGGAAACCAAACTCCCTAGCCTCAGTCTTGCCCAGGGAGATACCCTGGTGATGGAGAAACCCTCAGTCAGCCAACTAGCCACCCAGGCCCAACCCCTCTCTCTGCAACGGCTGACCCTGGCGGATAGCCTGGATAACATTAGCTATCGGATGATTGGCCTGGGCTTCCCCTTGCTCACCATTGGCATTATTGCCGGGGCGGTGTGGGCCAACGAGGCCTGGGGCTCCTACTGGAGTTGGGACCCTAAGGAAACCTGGGCCCTAATTACCTGGCTGGTGTTTGCCGCCTATCTCCACGCCCGCATTACCAAGGGGTGGCAGGGACGGCGGCCGGCCCTTTTGGCCGCCACCGGTTTTGCCGTGGTTTGGATCTGCTATCTCGGGGTTAATATTCTGGGCAAGGGATTACACAGCTATGGCTGGTTTTTCTAACTAACCCCCACCGGGCTTCCCCGTCGGTTGGCCGTTCCCGCCAGGGTATCTAACCCCAAGGCTAGGGCCCTATCTTTGCCCAGGGTTGGCGCTCACCATCCTTTTTTTCCCAGTCTGGCTTTTAATCCTCTGAACAGGATTATCCTAATAAGGACGATGGCCTAATATAAGAAGCGCATTGGATTTTTCAGCCTATGTCTGCTATCCCCTTGCGAATCGGCTTTAGAGTCCTAGAGTTAGCCCTGGCTGTAGGTCTGTTGGTGAGTGGTTGTGGTCGCTCCTCGCCTCCGGTTGATGCGGCCAAAGCCATACCCGTCCAGACGAAGACCCTAGAACCTGGCACCGTGGAGGATAGTTCTGAGTTTATTGGCGCACTGGAGGCCCAACAACGCATAGATCTAAAGTCTGAGGTGAATGGTCGGATCGCCCAGATTTTTGTGACCTCCGGTGATGGGGTGCGGCAGGGGCAGCCGATCCTACAACTGCGCCCTGATCGGGTAGGGGCGGAGGTTACCAGCGCCCAGGCGGCGGCTGAGGCGGCTGGGTTTGCCCAACAGGCGGCCCAGGCCCAGGTAGATGGGGCCCAGGCTAACCTGGCGCGGGCCCAATCCGATCTGCAACTGGCCCAGACCGACTTTAATCGTAGCCAGAGTCTAGCCAGTCGGGGAGCCATCAGTCGGCAGGAATTAGATGGGGCTCAAAACCGACTGGAGGCGGCTCGCGCGGCGGAAAAGAGTGGACAGGATAATTGGCGAGCCGCCCAGGCTACTTTACAGCAAGCCACCGCCAGCCTGCGCCAGGCCCAGGCCCAGGTCAATGTCAAGCAGGAGGACCTGGGGTTTACCCGAGTTGTCGCTCCGGTGGCGGGTCGGGTGGGAGACATGGCTCTGCGCCTGGGGGATGTGGTCACGGCGGGACAAACCCTGATCACCATTGTGCAAAATCAGGATCTCTTTCTCCGACTACAGGTGCCCAGCAATCGAGCCGCCCAGTTGAGCCTTGGCCTGCCGGTGGAATTGCTTAACCCCGATACGGGAGAGTCTCTGGCCACCGGGGCCCTGGGCTTTATTTCCCCCGATGTGGATGCCGGGGCCCAGTCAATTTTGGTGAAGGCCCGATTCCCCAACGAAGCCCGGATGCTCAGGGATGGGCAACTGGTCCAGGCTCGGATCATCTGGAGTACGACCACCGCCCTATTGGTGCCCACGGTGGCAGTAACCCGGTTGGGTAACCAGAGTTTTGTGTTTGTCGCTACTGAGCAAACCAATGACCAGGGGCAACCCCTTCAGGTTGCCACTCAACGGCCGGTCCAGTTGGGAGCTATCCAGGGGAACGACTACCGGGTCTTAGAGGGGCTGCAGGCGGGGGATCGGGTGGTGGTGACCAACATTCTTAAACTTCGGGATGGGCTACCGATTAACCCCCAGCCCGCCAGCGCCGTCCTGTCCTTGGGGCCCTAAGCGATGTTTCGCCCGAGTTGTTTGTTTAGGTTGCCCCCATGGCCCTGTTGTCCATAGCCGATACCTTTATTCGACGACCGGTTTTGGCCACGGTGGTCACCGTTTTGATTTTACTAGTGGGTGGCATAGCGGTTCCCTTGCTGCCCATCGAGCAATTACCAGAGCTGGCCCCGGTGCAGGTACAGGTGACGGCCTCCTATACGGGCGCAGATGCCGCCACCGTGGAAAATACCGTGACCAACGTGCTGGAGCGAGAAATCAATGGGGTGGAGGGGATGGACTATCTCACCTCCAGCAGTACTAACACCGGTCAAAGCACCATCAACATTGTCTTTCGTCCCGGTCAAGATAAGGATCTGGCCCAGGTGAACGTTCAAAATCGGGTGGCGGTGGCCCAACCCCAGTTGCCCGGCGAAGTCAACGATCTGGGGGTGACGGTGCGGGCCCAATCCCCCAGCACCCTGCTGGTCTACCGGTTTTACACCGAAGACGATCGCTACGATGGGCTATTCCTGAATAACTACGTGGATTTATTTATCCTCGATGAAGTGAAACGCATCAACGGGGTGGGTAACGCCCAGATTTTTGGGGCAGGGCGCTACGCCATGCGGCTCTGGCTCGATCCGGCGGCCCTGGCCAAGCAGGGGTTGACCCCAGGGGATGTGGTCAAGGCCTTGCAGGAGCAGAACATTCAAATTGGCGGTGGGGCGATTGGGGCCCCCCCCACCCCGTCGGAGCAAGGCTATCAGTTTACCGTACGTCTGCCGGGTCGCCTATCGGAAGCGCGGCAGTTTGAAAACCTGATCCTTAAGGTGGGGGCTGGGGGGAACCTGGTGCGGCTCAGGGATGTGGGCCGGGCGGAACTGGGTTCGGAGAACTATGGCTTTGACGTTAAGGCCGATGATCACCTGGCGGCGGGGCTACTGGTGTACCAACTCCCCGGCAGCAATGCCCTGGATGTGGCCAACGCCATTCGAGAACGGATGGCGGAGCTGCAGCTCAGTTTCCCCCCCGGTCTCAAGGCTGAGATCGTGTTTGACACCACGGAGTTTGTTCAGGTCTCCCTGCGGGAGGTGCTGGTCACCCTCCTCCAGGCGATCGCCCTGGTGTTGCTGATTCTCTTTGTCTTTCTACAAAGTTGGCGAGCTACGGTGATTCCGGCCATTGCGATCCCGGTCTCCCTGGTGGGGGCGATGGCCTTTCTGCTGTTGTTTGGCTTTTCCATTAATAGTTTGACCCTGTTTGGCTGCATCCTGGCCACGGGCCTGGTGGTGGATGATGCCATCGTGATTGTGGAGGCCATCACCGCCAAAATTGACCAGGGTATGCGCCCCCGCCTGGCCGCCCTGGATGCCATGGGAGAGCTCTCCGGTGCCGTCATCTCCACCTCCCTGGTACTGATGGCGGTGTTTATTCCCGTCGCCTTTTTCCCCGGCACCACCGGCAAGATTTACCAGCAGTTTGCCCTGACCATTGCCTTTACGGTGCTGGTGTCCACCCTGAATGCCCTGAGCTTTTCCCCAGCCATGGCCGCCTTGCTGCTGCGCTCCAGCGGATCGGACCGGGGTGGGAGGTTGGATTGGTTTTTCCAGCGGTTCAATGATTTGCTCGCCAGGGTGATTGAGGGCTATCGCCGCCTGGTGGGTGGGTTAATCCGGGCCCGTTACCTGGTGCTGACCCTATTCGTGGCGGGCCTGGTGCTGCTGGTGGGGATGTTTCGCCTAATTCCCACCGGCTTTGTGCCCCCCGAGGATCAGGGCTACTTTATTGGTATTGTCCAGGCCCCCGATGGGGTTTCCCTGCCCTATACCCAGGCGGTGATGGCTAAAACCAACACCCTACTGTCGGAGTTTCCCGAGATTAAAAGTACCTTCTTGATCGCCGGCTTTGGTTTTGATGGGGCCGCCCCCAACCGGGGCGTCTTCTTCGCCACCCTCACCCCCTGGGATCAACGACAGGGGGTGAAGGCCTCGGTGTTTGGTCTGCTGCCCCGGGTCAACCAGGCGCTCCAGCAGATTCAGGAGGCCCGGGTGATTGCCTTTAATGCGGCGGCGGTGCCCGGCTTTAGCCCCACCGGGGCGCTGGAAATGCAGCTGTTGGACCGCAGTGGCGGCCAGCTGACCATCGATGATTTCCTCGCCAACAGCCAGGAGGTGATTGCCGCCGCCAATCAGTCGCCGGCGGCGGCCGGGGTGTTTACCCAATTTACCGCCAGTGCGCCGCAAATTCAGGTGGAGCTGGATCGCGATCGCCTCAAGGCCATGGATGTGGATCTGGCGGAGGCCCAGTCAGCCCTGGGCACCTACCTGGGGTCTCGCTACGTTAACGACTTTAGTTTCGGCGGCCGTAACTACCGGGTGTTTATCCAGGCGGATGCCCCCTTCCGGGACAACCCCGCCGATATCGACGCCATCTACGTCCGCAGTAAGACCGGTACCATGGTGTCCCTGGCGGAGGTGGTGAACCGGCAGGAGCTGGTGGGGCCGGCCACCATCAACCATTTCAACCTGTTTCGATCGATTAAATTAGAGGGCCAACCCGCCCCCAGGGCCAGCACCGGTCAGTTGATCCAGGCCATGACCCAAGCCCATACCCAGGCCGCCCTACCCTCCGTAGGCCAGGCCTGGCAGGGTACCGCCAAGGAGGAACTGGCGGCGGGGGGAGCGGCAGCGATTATCTTTGGCCTGGGGCTGGCGGTCGTATTTTTAGTATTGGCGGCCCAGTACGAAAACTACGTCGACCCGATTATTATTCTCCTGACGGTGCCCCTGGCGATTTTAGGGGCCCTGATCTTTCTCTGGCTGCGGGGGTTGGCCCTCAATGTCTACGCCCAGGTTGGCCTGGTGATGTTAATTGGCCTGGCCAGTAAAAACGCCATCCTGATTGTCGAGTTTGCCAACCAGGCCAGGGCCCAGGGCCTGGGTCTGGTGCCCGCCGCCATTAATGCGGCCCAGCAACGGTTCCGACCCATTGTCATGACCAGTATTTCCTCCCTGGCCGGGTTCTTCCCCCTGCTGGTGGCCACGGGGGCCGGCAGCTCCAGTCGGTGGTCTGTCGGTTACACCGTGTTTGGTGGACTACTGGTGGCCACGGTTTTGAGTTTGTTGGTGGTGCCGGTGTTGTATGTGGTGTTAAAGGGGCTGGCGGATTGGCTGTTCTCAGACAAAACCCCACCCCCCGCAGCCGAGTTGCCCAGCGATCGGGGCACCCCTGATTAGCCTCACCCCTAGACCCTAACCCCTCGCCCCTTCTCCACTGGAACCCCTATGGATAGCCAACAATACCTGGATTTGATCACCCGGCTGGAGGAGATGGAGGCCAAACTTGAGGCCTTCATTCAGCAGGGGCTAGCGGAGCGGATTACCCGTTTAGAGGATGCCCTGACCTTGATTACCGACGTGGATCGCTACCAACGCTTACAAAACCTCCTCAAAACCGGTAAATTACGGGAAGCCGATCAGGAGACCCTGGCGGTGATTTTGCAGCAGGCCGCCGCCTCTAACCGGGAAGAGTTGACCCCGGAGGGGGTCAAGCGATTCCCCTGTAGTGTGCTGCGAGTTATTGATCGACTCTGGGTTACCTACACCGGTGGCCGCTTTGGCTTTAGTGTGCAGCGGCAACTTTACCAGGAGGTGGGGGGCAGTTTAGAAACCGCCATTGCCCAGGATGGCGAACTGTTGAAGAAGCTGGGAGATCGAGTGGGTTGGCGCCAGGACAACCAATGGAAAACCCTGGACGAGGCCACCCATAGCCTGGAGGACCCGGTGGGTTGTTATCCGGTGATCTGGTGGGACTCCCCCTACGGGGCCAAAATGGTAAATTACTTTTTGGTGCGGCTGCTCACCTGTGAACTTTAGGGGCGGTGAACCTTAATCAAAACGGGCCATGCTGGACTCGAACCAGCGACCGACCGCTTAGAAGGCGGTTGCTCTATCCGCTGAGCTAATGGCCCCCAGCTACCCTAGCCACCTATAGGGGGGTAGGGGTCAGCCAGAAGGCTTATCCTGAACAGGCTTTGCCCGTTACACCCGATCCTAATATTTTGGCCAAAGCGATAGCCTCTCCCATTGTAAGGCTATTCTTTACGCAGATCTCGTTCAAATCACCCCCCGGCCCGCCAAGATTGGGGGGAGTTAGAGGTATCGAGAATCTATTAACCCTTAACTTTTGGTGAGGGGCAATGTAGTATGCAGAGTGCAGAGTACCGATCTAGGATTTAGAGAACGCGTTCAGGTCAGAACTACGGCTAGGGCGATGCGGAGTAGTTCTTCACCAGCAGCCATTGGCAGGCCACCCCCATG
>Ga0208465_1000355_pt1 | contig 13542 bp, 29 predicted proteins | sample LakMenEpi31Aug10_FD_150749 | JGI IMG/M metagenome (GOLD analysis project Ga0208465, IMG submission 150749) | Freshwater microbial communities from Lake Mendota, WI - 31AUG2010 deep hole epilimnion (SPAdes) | ecosystem: Environmental > Aquatic > Freshwater > Lake > Epilimnion/Euphotic zone ...
CCATGAAGAGCAGTGTGCCGGTTTCACTTCTGTCCACTGAGACGGTCAATACCACCCATATATGGAACCAAAACTGCCGGCAGAATAACACTACCATCACTTTTCTGACCAGCTTCTAAAATTGCCGCCATAGTACGACCAACAGCTAATCCACTACCATTAAGTGTGTGTAGTAGTTGGTTATTCTTGCCATCTTTAAACCTAATAGCTGATCGCCTTGCCTGAAAATCGCCACATATACTACAGCTAGAAATTTCCCGATATGTGCCAGATCCGGCTAACCAGACCTCCAAATCATAGGTGCGAGCTGCAGAAAACCCCAAATCTTTTGCGCACAGTTCAATACGCCTATACGGCAATTCTAAGGCTTCTAATATACTCTCGGCATCTCGGGTTAGCTGTTCATGGGCTTCTAGAGAATTTTCGGGATGACAAAACCAATATAGCTCAACTTTGTTGAATTGGTGTAGACGAATCAATCCTTTAGTGTCCCGACCATAAGAACCAGCTTCACGGCGGAAGCATGGCGTATGGGCCACATATTTTAATGGTAGACTCTCAACAGGAATAATCTCATCACGATGCAGAGCCGTAATTGGAACTTCTGCAGTAGGTGTAAGCCAAAGATCATCTTCAGCACACTTAAAACTTTCATCTGCAAATTTTGGTAGCTGTCCAGAACCAGTGAGACTTTCACTATTTACTAAAATTGGTGGCATGACTTCATTATATCCGACTCCAGTATGGCGATCTAACATGAAGGAAATCAAAGCCCTCTCTAATCTGGCACCTTGGCCCAAAAGGGTCACAAACCGACTCTGGGCAATTTGTACCGAGCGTTTAGTATCCATAATACCTAACCGTTCAGCAATTTCCCAGTGCTCTTGTAGAGTTTCGCCGGGATTTGGTTTGCGAGGATTGCCCCAGGTTTTCACCAGAACATTATCACCATCTGGAACTAGCGAATCTGGTAGGTTGGGTATAACTTGCAATTGCTCTTGTAATTGCTCCTGCAATTCGTTTTCTTCTTTTATAAGGTTTGCAACTTGTTGTTTGATTAAGTTACCCTGATCCCGCAATTTGTTTACTTCTTCTGGATCACAACCATTTTTAATTTGTAGGCCAACCGCCTTACTAATTACATTTGCGGATTCCTGATTTTTGCTACGAATCTCTTGCAACTTTTTCAACTCAATTGTCAATTTCTGCATTTCAGCCAAGTCAATTTCTAGACCCCGGCGGGCCAGAAAATTTCTAATAACATCAGGATTTTCACGTAATGTGCGTTGGTCTAACGTTGGTCTTTCGTGATTGCTCATTTGCATTTTGGTTGACTTTTTAAGAATAGCAGGTTTCACCAACAACTGCAATTATATGGAACAGTTGGCGAAGCGTCACAGGCCATAAAACTCAAAATCATATTCTTCTTGCATCAGTTTCTCAACTTTCTCACGAACAAACTGATGATTTGACTTAGGTGCAACTAGGCGATAACCAACTCCAAGATGATTTTCTTTTTCACTGTGATAGAGAAAGGCCATTTCTTTATTGCGGCCATCATTTAAAATTTCATCAAATTCTGGTTCTCCCCTAAGAACAACTCTCACTACGCTTTTGACATCATATACATCTGTAGGTAATTTCCAGGATTGTTCAAATCTCTCCTTTTCTTTATCAAAATTCATATAAGATTCTTTAGAACGAACCTCATTGTCATAAATTTCCCACCATTCCCAGTTCTCAATTGAATCTACTTCTTTTTCATCTGCCCATTCACAATAGGCATTCAATTGTTCTTCAAATGTTGTATGTTTTAGAATTTCATCGGTAACTTTTGTAGGAGTTTGAAGAAGTTCAATAATTTCAGTTTGTATTGAAGACTTTCCAGATTTTGTGTAAACTTCTCTGGTAGCTTTTAGGTGCAGATTAATGCTCATCGCCAAGAAATTGTCAGGTAGTATGTGAACTTGTCGTAATTAACTTCAAACTCATCATTCCTCAAGGAATCTACAATAGCAATAACCAGATCATTCCATTCGCGGAAATTTTCATCATTATAGATGATGTATTCAAATTTTGAATTATCAATCTCTTTTTGAATACCATCAAGAATTTCTTTATAAAGTTTGGAGTTTTCAAGGCTCTTTAATTTTGCTTCTTGTGCTTTCATTGTTTTAATTATTTGGGGCCTGGGCCAGCATATCTTTACGGATACTTTCTACCAATTCATTAATCTTTCCAATCGCAGACCTATGCGCAGAATAAGAAGCCGACTTAGGTGAAATCTTTGTAACAAGATTGCGAATATGATAAAGATTATTCAACACTTCTCCTGCATTGTTTAGTCCAACTTTCGTCTTATATTTGGCAATAAAGAGGCTGACTTCTGTTTGGATTCTATTTTGTAGTCTTTCCTTCTCCACTTTACATTGTTCTAGGGTTCCAATAAAAGATGCACCCAAACGAGAGTAGTCCATATCCTCAAAGTTTAAATAATGACCTTCAATCTGAACATATTTGATTCCAGAATGGCTTGGTATAAATGGGGTTAACTCGCGGGATTCACAACAACTCTTGAACTCCTTAACCGTAAATGCAAGACGATTCAAGATGTATAGGTGAGAATTATTATTCATTCCAGGTGAGTTCCACATAGACTGAATATCTGGATCACCTGAGTTTGTCCTAACTTCAGTTAGTTCAATTGTTACTGGATTTTTCTCAACACCCGGTTCGTTATATACTGGTTTCCAGGTTCTACAGAAAAGTTTAAAGGCATATTCATCATCAAGATCGGCAAATAAATACTCTCCTGGCCATTCATTGTCCTCAGTACCCTTAGATGCAAGAATGCTTTTTTGTTCTTTAAAAGTCTCATCGGACATAGTATCACCCAGATCATTCACATAATGTGTAATTTGACGAGTGGGAGTGTGAACGTGTAGAATAGTTGAAAGGTCGGAAACCGTAAAGGTGCTCGTCTCTACTGAAATCCCGTCTACTTCAATGGTGTTGTAGCCTCTCGTAACAATATAACTGCCCTCATTAACAAGGTGAATGGCTTTTAATGTGACTGTCATTTTATTGGTAGCGTTGATTTTTCAAGAATAACAGGTTTGTTGCCGAAATGAAATTGAGTGTGCCAGTTCTAAGATTGTCTACACGAGTCTAAAGAATTCTTTTTTAGATAATTGCACGATTTGCCCAGTCACGTTAGAATCAACATTTTGATTCTCATCTATAACTTTAATTCCATTCAACCGCACAGAACCATTTTTTATTTTCCTTCTTGCATCGCTTGTGCTATCTACTAAATTGAGTTCCTTTAGCATATTCACAAAACGACAAGGAAATTCTATACTCTCAACCGAAATCTCTGGAACTTCTGCATCAGTTGAATTAGAAAGTACAAGAGATTCAAGATCTTTCATTGCTTTAAGAGCATTGTCTTTTCCATGAAAAGTTGAGACCACTTCTAGGGCCATTTGTTTCTGTCTTTCTCTTGGATTATCAGAAAACTGCTCAAGTTCACAGTTAGTTAATAATGTAATATAATCATTGACCAAATGATCTGGGATTTTCTCGAGTTTAGAGAACATAGAAATTGGATGTTCGCCAATTCCTATTGCATTATTAAGACTTTTTGACATTTTTTGAGTGCCATCTGTTCCAATAAGAATTGGCATCAACATACCAACTTGTTGAACAGATGAACCAAAATGTTTTTGAACATCCCTACCCAAACCAACATTGAATTTCTGGTCTGTTCCGCCTAATTCCACATCAGACTGTACTTCAAAACTATCATAGCCTTGAAGTAGTGGATACATAAATTCGTGCAATCCAATAGGAGTTTGAGCCTCAAGCCTGTTTGTGAAATCTTGCTTTGCAACGAGTTGTTGAACAGTCATCATAGACTGTAGTTCTATAATATCCGTTAGCCTAAGATTCTCTAGGTGATTAGAGTTGTGAAATACATCACACTTGTCCATATCAATAAAGCATGATACAGTCTTGATAAAATTATCAATATTTGCGTCTACTTCTTCTTTTGTAAGTTGCTTTCTTGTTGTTGACTTTCCCGTTGGATCTCCGATTCTTGCAGTAAAATCTCCAATAATGATTACTGGAGTGTGGCCTTCACTCTGAAAGGTTTGTAGTTTGCGAAGAAGGATTGAATGGCCAAGATGAAGAAAGTCCGAGGTTGGATCAAATCCCAGTTTTATTCTCTTTGGAGTTGAGAAGAAAACCTCAGGATTGATGGCGGGGAAAATGTCAGTGATGCCTCTCAATATGCTCATAAATCCTCAGTAGAGAAAACAACATTATCATTAGATGCTTTATGTTTGTTCATCAAATTAATAAGAAGTTTTTCGGCTTCTGTTGAGGTTTCATAATAATCAATAGACCACCATGAGCAGAGGGCATTAGATGCAGAAAATGTATAACGAAGAGGGTTGTTGTTGGAATAATACAAAACTTCTTTGGGGCTATCTTTTATTGCATAATGTTTTTTCTTCCTACGAATGTAGAAGACATTCTTGGTTGACTTTTTTGTAAATAGACGTTCCCAGAAATTGGTTCCAATTTCTTCTAATGCAATTTCATAGAAATAACAATTAAAGTCAAACTGTTCTTCAAGTGGTCCCATTGATTGGTTGTGAATTTAGGTAACTATAGCCCGAGTGGTTCTGGTTGTTTTTGTGGCGTGTGCCAGTTTGTTAAGTGTACTTCATTGCATATGATCGTGTGGATAATCTTGAACCCACATAAAAAAGTCATATTTTTTGGTGGCAATCATAGCGGCCTGATCTACATCAGAGGCCCAACAAAAAACATTGTAATACTTTTCTCCTTGCTTATTAACAAAATACTCTTCTCTAGGTTTTGAGCCATAAAGCGCAAAACCTAGAGGATTGTTAATATAAATTTTACCATCTTTAAATGAGACATGCCACATTTGATAACCCGTCTGATAGCCCGTAAGCGGATCTAGAAAGTGTTCTTCAATTTCAGATCCAGGAAAATGTTTTTTTGCATCTTCTGCTAGTTGTTTTGTAGAAAATAGACCAATTATTTTGTATTCATCTGGCCATGGTCTTTCGGTAAGAATGTAAAACATTTTCATAGATCAAGTCCAGGTGTAAATTAGATCTAAAAGTTCGTCAATTTCGTTCATTCCAAATTCACACTCTGGGACATGTTCTTGGTTTTGTATTTTAGCAATGCTAAGTTTGTCCTTAAAACGAATAATTAGGCACGAATTAACCCAACACAAATATTCATTTCTTAGGCCCATTATCATATCTCGGTGTTTATTTCTCTTTTTTATATGTTCCAACTGTTCTGGTGTTAATTTTTCTCTTTCTCTTTTTTCTGAGATCAGTTCAGAGAGATCTTCATATAGTCTCTGAATTTCATAAGACACTTCATCATATGGCGACATATCATTTCCATTTTCATCAAGCCTGATAGTACGCACACTATTTTCTGAGATAAATTTAATCTCAGAATCATAATTACTAGTCTTAGTTTGATGTTTTATTCCTAGCCCATCTGCCATCGCATAGAGCGAAAGGATGAAATGTAATGAGTAGTTCAATATTCGTCTCCTGTGTAGTTTTGTTTGTAAGTTGTCCAAGGAATCCACTGCTTAAAGCGGTTTCGATCTTTAATCCAATAAGCATGGCGCTCTTCCCAGGCTTTCATAAATCCCCAGGGCCACCCTACTGAAAAATCAACGAAACCAGTTACTCGCAATTTACCTGGTAATGACCAGGGCTTAGGTAATTCAATCAGGCATTCATCTGGTTCCCATCCAAAGTAAATAACGGGGCCGTAATCAGTGTTATAAAAATCTACAGTACCGTCGTCATATAAGCACCACCAAAGCTGTCGGTAAAGTTCCATGAAGCCTTCTAGGGTGTTTATTTTTTTTAGTCCATACCAAAGGATAGAAAATGCTAGTGACATCGTTTTCTACAAACCATTTCATTAAAACAGAAGCTGCATTGTCACCTTTCATCATTTCGTTGTACTGGTGTTCAGCTTCTTTAAACTGCTCTTTGTAGTGTTCTAAAGTATGATGATAGGCCATCTTGTTGTTTAATGGAAATGGGTTAGAATAAATTTAGCCATTCATCTTTAAATTGTTTGGCATAATAGGCACCGTTGGGTCCGATAACAAATATCGTAAGGTAGAACAGAAATCCACTTAACATATAAACGGGCATAATAATAAGACTGGGAATGATACGATATAATGGCCTGAGATTATTTGTCTTTTTGGCTGGCCATCTAACAATATCAATTAGAAGTGTTTTTGTCATTTTGGGTTGCATTATTTAATAATAGGAAAGGCACAGTGCGATGCCCAATGTGTTGCTTTTTCAGTCATTTTTTCTGGTGGTTTTCCATAAAACCAAATCGATTGCCAAAACATAGGATTTCCATGGGCATGATTGGCAGCCCAACCCCACCAACAATAACCATCCGCATCTAAATTTTCTGGTTTTGGTGGACCATCAACTTTAATTTCATAGTATTTGGCCATGGAGATTTTTATTTGGGTCAGCTTTTATAGTAGCACTGGTATGACGTTTCTCATATAAGGTGGGTCAGTTTAATTTGTGGCACACTATTGAAGAACTCCACTCCTTTCAACGATTTCTCCACATAAACCATTAACGAAATCATAGTCAATTCGGTCAGGAAGAACACATTCATTGTGTAAGACATGCTCTGCTTCGGTAAACAAGTCATTGGTCATATTGTGAACTTCTTCATAAGAAAGTCTACCCAATTTAATGTCTAAAAGTAGACTTGCCTCGCCAGCTTTTTTACGATTAACAATTATTTCACCGGTTCTCAAGCCTTCAATAGCCATTTTCATCAATCTCACACAATGACTAGCATTTTTTCCATCATAACCACAAATCCGTTCAATTTCAGAACGTTTTACGTTTCTATTAGCGAGCCAATCTTGATAATTACTCCATCTTTTTAAGTCCGCCCTGTATTGTTGACTAGAGCGAAGTAGAACCATATAGTCTTCACTTGCTCTAGTAATCTGCTGGGTCATTTCAATACAGTCTTCGGGTAATACACTTTGTTTTAGGACACCTTTCCAATCAACTTTCTCGTTAAGAATTTGATGAAGATCTGTAGACGGTTGATAGTACTCGATTCTATCTTTAATAAGAAGATAAAGATACTCAATAAAAGCCTCAATCTGTGTGGAGGTTAGGCAAGATGTTGAAACTCCATAATCTTCCCATTCTGGTCGTTTTGTTGGCGGTTTCAGTAGCCATTTACGATGAGTCTCCATCTTCTTAATCTGTGCTCTTGCATACTGTACGAAAGTGCCAGAAATTCTCTTTGACAGTAGTTTTTTTCTATTATCAACAAGTGTTTTACTCAAATCTGTAAGGAGAATGTAATCGTCTGGGTCTTGCCAGAGCATTTCAAGAATGTTAGGATTTTGTGATTGCAAAAGTCCAAGATAGCGTCTAATTTCATAGACCACTGTGTCAGAATTATCCAAATGTGGAAACAGTGAATTATCAGATATTTCATGTTCCCACCCTTTATCTTTTTGCTCAAATGTTTTAAAAGTAATGTAGAATCTTTTTGGGGCAATACAAATGCCCTTATAGTCTAAATCAGAATTTTCAATGTTTAAACCATAGGCATGACTTCCCGACTTACAGAAAAGAATCATGCCATCTTCAATTTCTTTACGTGTGATGTCAGTCATACTGTTTTTATTCACTTATAAAAGTGGTAGCGAAGTTCATCTAGAACTTCTATAATTCCTATTTCAGTAGTAAGAAGCTGTGATGGTATCTGACCATCCAGAAATTTGTTTGGAGTTTGTAGCCAATGTTTCATATTGATTGGATCTCCACCAACTAAGGCATGAAGATATTTATAAACTCGAAGAAAATCTAAATCGTCAAACCATTCAGTGAGTTCTAGAAATTTTCCAGCTCTTAGAGCAGTATTGTGTACGAAATTATAGTCATTCATCGGATTGTGCCGTGTATATAACATTTGCGGGTTTTTTATAACATTCAATATCTCCACGCTTTGCGCGTTCAATAATCTCAATGGGCTCTTCGGGATTATCCCAGTATATTATTGAATATAAATTAGTTGCAGGTGTAAAAAATGGTCTAAAGCCACTTTCAACAGGTTTACATAAAACATACCGGGTATTAACATGTCCAAGATATTCCTGAATATAATAGCGAGTTTTAGTTTTGGATTTATTTTTAGAAAATAGTCTTTGCCAGAACCAAACATTTACGGTCTCTGAGACCACCTCATATTTTCTTCTTCCGTGCGCACTAAAATTAAAGAGGCCGACTGGAATTTCTTTCATGCTTTATCAAAAAATGGTACAAAAATTAACGGTTTATTTTCTGACATATCAATTAGCTCTAGGGTTGCATTACCAATTATAATAAAGGCATCACTTTGCCAATCAAAGATGCCATAATCTCCATAAAAGATGGCGTCACCTGGAATATACCAAAGTTTATTTGGTTCAAAGTTAACACACGATTCATATAAACGTTGAACTTCAAGATGAAATGCTGTTACAAACTCCCTATCACTACAGGCATTAACATACACATCAGTAATGCCTTTCCATTGTGTTTCTGTAAGAGTGCAACAATACTCCCAAAAATTAAGAACAGTCTTCCAGTTTGAACCTAGATATTCTTCTAGGTTTACTGTGGAATCTGGAATGTGATATTGATACCTTAAAAGTTCTAATGGTGTTCTATTGCTCATAACATGCCCAATGCAACCCGTTCGGCATGGCCATCGTCAGTAGCCCAACAATAGACTGTGGAGATATTTCCATAGTTGTTGACGGTGTTCATTACTGGTTCATACATATGGCGGTCTTCTAAAAATCGCAAAACAGATTTCTCCGTAACTTTACCATTTACAACCGTTACTCTGTATGCGCGACAATTTTCTGGATAATCTAAAATAGAAACCGTTTCCCATTCTTCATAGTCATAACGATTAGCATCCGTGTTGTCTGGACACAAAAGAAGAGCACGTTTGGCTAATCTCTCTTCGGTGAATACACCAATGATTTTGAAATAATCACCAAACCTATCAGTTTTATAAAGGACGTAGAATTTCTTCATATCAAAGTTTGAATGGTGAGACAATAATACGTGGTTCTACATAAACTGGTCGGGTTTTACCACTACCGCTAGGATCGGTACACATAACCCAGGTGCCTTCTGCGCTAGACGGAGAGAACAACCCATTTGGATCTGCTTGTGGTAGAGTTGCCCCACTGATTTCATATCTTTCGGGATTGGTATATTGTGTGGATGCCGGTAATCCATAACCAATAGAGTTACACAAAAATACGGGCCGACCTGTAGTTTCCGGAACTGTATAAGTGTATGTTACTAGACCGTCTTGACCCCGCATTTCAATAAATCCTCTAGTTCGGCGATTCTAGCAGCCTGTTGTTGTTGTAGCGTGGGTGGTCTATATCTTGCACAGTATGCAGAACTAGCTTCTTCTTTTGTTGGCCAACTGAATTTTTCTAGAAACTCTAGGTATGTGATAGCATTAGGTAGTTCCCACTTACCTTCTTTATTTAAATATTTGTGACAAGTGCCGTCTTTATCCCATGTACCATACTTTCTTACTACCCACTTTGATCTCTCACGGTTGCAAGCTTCGAGATATATGCCGCTGGATGGATTCTTAAGAGGAATCCTAAAGACTACTGGTTCTCTTATGTTCTTAGAAGAGGGGTTTCTAATATATCGGATTAAATCCAAAATAGTATCAGTAGCATCCATTTTTTCCCACTCGTCGTCTCCGTCGTACCTATCAAGCTGGTTGGTATATGTCCAGCGCCAGCTACCGTCTCTATTATATTCTAAATCTCCATCAATAAGTCCCCAACTATTATCATCCAAAAATTGTATGATTTCATCGTCAGTCCTGGTGTCTTGTGTTTGGGAGTCAAGTTCTTTTAATAGAGCAGAGCGATATTGACCAAGAGACTGAAAACTAATGGCATAGGAATCGTCGGCAATTAGATTGCGGATGTTGCTGGTCATAATTTTAGTGTTTTGTTAGTTGATTAGTATTGTAAAACAAGTGGCCAGCCTCGGCATTATGAGTGTGCCAGTTGTTCAGGTGTCTATAGAATTATCTTCAATGTAATCGGTAAAAAAATGACAAGAAAGGGAAAAAGTAGTAAATAATAGATCTACACCTAAAAGGGAAGAAGAAGTAAACAAAGAAAATAATATATGGAATCCACCAGAAGAATAATGCATTCTAGTAGGGTTTTCATAATTTACCCAAACTAATGTCCTATCTTTAATGATACCAAACTGCAAAGTAAATTCGGTCTCATCTGGTAAACTTTCGTCATCAAATTGAAAGAGCTTTATCATGGTTTTATGTTTGTAATGGAAGATTCACAATAGACGAACTAAGGTGCCAGTTTTTGAATGGCGTCTGCCACAGCAAATGCTTCTTCTTTAGGTAAACAGATATGACTCACCCTTTTTTCTTGGCCGCTTTCATTTTCCCAATAAGAAATGGTAAACCCTTCGCCGCCCACATCGAGATGTGTATCTTCTACAGTGAACCAATAGTCACTATGAGGTTGAATGCGAACTTGATTGGTGATTTCAATAGTCATAAGAGTTTGTGGTGTTTGTGATCTGGAGTCAATATAGCATCGGACATCCCACCCATGGAGGGGAGTGTGCCAGTTTTAAAAGTGTTCATCGTGAGAAAATTCATCAATTACACTTAAAAGGGTGTAATAACCATCAAGAGAATATTCATATTCTGGACACCACTTTCGGTATGTTTCAATTTGATGAAATCTTATGTCAATTTCACTGAATAGTAATTGGTCAGTTAACATACAAACCGTTAGGAATTAATTGTTGATGCCGTTAATGTTTATCGGTGGTGAGTATTAGTCATTTTTTAATTGCCCACTCCAGGCAAACTCCATAATATTGGGTGGTGTTCCAGCATTATAAAGTTCAATCAATTTATCTTGAAGATCTTGTGTCCAAAAAGAAGTTTTATGTAAATACATTATATCGCCAGTACAGGCATAAGAGCAGTTAAGTTCTTTTTCAAGAGCCTTCCGGGTTTTTCTCTCCTCCGTAGACCTTTGTATGAATTCAATTTTCCAATCATTATTGGATCCAATTCCTTTGTCACTATTTAAATCCATTATATTGATAAAATATCTATGATGAAAATCGCACTCTTGAATATCAAGTTTTTCTGGAATATCTTCATCTCTTTCCATTAAAGTCATTCGCGCATTGACCTCAATACATTCATTCATCTTGGCTTCTGCATATTCTTTATTGTCATAGACTCCGTAAACATGGTAGCCCAGGTCAATGTCTTCACATACTAAGTAAAGTTTGGTCATTTCATCTATCCAACAAATTTTTAATGTGCCTCAATTAAAATCTATACATCCATTAAGTCTCCTCACCTCTCCCTGCAAATCATCAATTTCTTCCTGCATCCTTTGAAGAAGCATAATAAGAGATTTTTCACAAATTGGGCTGTGGTCATATTCTCTTAGATCGTTATCGATAGCAGCACAATCGTTGGGTAAAAATCCAAAGTGGTTAGGATGAAATTCACAGTATAGTTCGTAAAGTGTGCTCATTTTCAATCCTCGTATGGTGTTTTTTCAATTTGTATGCGAGTACAATCCATAGGGTGAATGGTCAAACCTTCACTATAGATTTTATCTTGATCTTTCGTACACGTACCACCACTAATTTCTAAGGTGTGACCATTTATAATTCTTATAGAGAATGCTGTCCTATTGTCGGCTGCAATGAAATTTACTCCACTATCAGTAGATTCTACTTTTAGTGCGGTCTTATCAATAATCATAATTTAAAAGGTTTCATAGAATAGTTGGGGGATTTTAATGTTTGTCGGTAGTCTTAAGAGTGATCTTATAAAGTGAGTTTAAGTGCAAGGTCGTTCGTAACGGGTGAGAAGTTCTCCACGGGAGCACTGACTTTCACCTAAGTAGTGAAAGGTTTCGTTGCGTGCAAGGAACCACTCAGTTGTATCGTCATCGTCACTCTTGGCCATTAGCAGATCGTCGTCAAAACCCAAGTGGTAGTTGTGGTTATAACTCCCGGCGACCCTTTTGAATTGATCCATTTGCAATCCGTCTGGGTACTTTTCGCTGTAGATCATTTTTATTCCTCGTAATAGGTATTCAGTTTGATCGTTTACTTAAACTAACAGTAACACTTTTAAGTTCATGGCCTATGATTTCATCGCCACGACTGTAAGCTGGACCAACAGTGAAATATGCCTCAGCTTTAGTGTAGCCTGGCATTTCTTTTAATACGGCTTCTTCTAGAATCTTTTTCAATTGAGATGCACTTAACTCTAGTTTGGTTGTGGCAAGTTCCTGAAAATTAATGTCCATGATTTTTTTTGTTGATTGAATTAATTATTGTGCGGGCTCATACATTTTTACAAACTCTTCAGCCGTAATACGATAACCATCCTTTCGGTCTTCTTGGTTATAAACCAAATAATCTCCTGCCTTGTAATTACTAACACCTTCTTTGGTCTTAATTTCTCCATCGCATGTTGCAATTTCAGCCCAGACTGGTGCGGTCTTAATGTATTGTCCAGGACTTATACAAGTATAGGTTAGAGAAAAGCTCTCTGCATCTACAGTATAAACCTCTCCATTATTTTCAACTAACCAGTCACCTTTCTTACATTGTTGTAGAGACCCCCATTTTTCATAACTGAATCCTGGAATTTCTAAGTTAATTTGAATAGCAGTAACTGCTTGGTTTGATCGCTTAATGTAACGGGTGAGTTGTGACATAAGAAGTTGTGTTTTTGTGGTCTGTGGTATTATTGCCCAGTTTTAGGTTGTTTGGCTGTTAAGTGTGCCAGTTGTTCAGGTGTCTGATTTCTCATACTTTCAACAAGTACAGTCAATCTTTCAATTTCTCTACAGGCATCGTAGACAAGGCGATGAGGTTTATCTGACCATTCGTAAGCATAATCTCCTTCTCCTGATATAGCACGTCTTAGGTGATATGTCATTTGAGTATGAATATTACAAGCGAATTTCAATCTCTTGAGTTCTTCCGGTGAAACTATAGTAGTGTTAATTTCTGTTTCGGCTTTTTTCATTGTTATTTAATAATAGTTAATAAAGGAATGTCATCACTTTTGACAAAGCGGAGCATAACAGGAACGCAAGAGTTTGTCAATAGGTACTAATACTACGTCATGGTATGCTGATAATAGGCAAGGGGCTTGACAAATTTAAACAGGTGTGTTATGCTGTTAAGAACGAAAAAATCAGATGACAATCGTAATTGACCTTTCCTTTCAAGAACGGAGAGATCTTGCACTCAACCCCAACACACCACCCGAAACTCTAACAATTCTTGCCCGAGATAAGAATTCTAGTGTTCTCTGGAGAGTTGCACAAAACCTCAACACACCACCCGA
>Ga0208465_1000356_pt1 | contig 13537 bp, 11 predicted proteins | sample LakMenEpi31Aug10_FD_150749 | JGI IMG/M metagenome (GOLD analysis project Ga0208465, IMG submission 150749) | Freshwater microbial communities from Lake Mendota, WI - 31AUG2010 deep hole epilimnion (SPAdes) | ecosystem: Environmental > Aquatic > Freshwater > Lake > Epilimnion/Euphotic zone ...
TGGCCACGCTGAAGCGGCTGGAGGCGCTGCAGAACTACCGTTACAGCAAGGACTCCGAAGCGATCACCGAGCCGCTGCCCTGCAGCTACGAGGATCTGGCTGACCAGGTGCTCTGCGGCTGGGGCGACGAGGTGGTTGACCCCGATGGCGAGGTGGTCGAGTTCAGCGACGGGGCCAAGGCGCGGATGTATAAGATCCAGGGCGCTGCCGCTGCGATCTTCACCGCCTGGGTGGATAGCGTCGGCAAACCCTCTGAGAAATCCGCCGCGAAGGCCGGAGGGTTCCGCGCAAAAAACTCATAGACGCGGCGCGGTTCCTCGCCGCTGCCGCGAAGGGTGACCCAGCCGACGATGGCAAGGATGCGGCTGATGCTGCAGCGGTGTTCGGCCTGGCGGTGCCTAAGGTAGAGCGGCGGCCGGAGACGTTCGGCCTGCTGGCAGAGAACGTCGAGGCGATCGGGTGGTTTATGAAGCTGCAGACCCAGTGGCGGATGGGGATGAATGGCCCTGTGGGGCTGGACTATCAGGTGTTCTTCCTGTGGGCCAAGGATGAGGGCGTGAAGCGCAGCGATCGGGTGTGGCTACTGGAGGATCTGCGGTTGGTGGAGCGGGAGTTTTTGGGGGTGATGAGGGCGGATCCGTAGGCTGATCTCAGGACTGGCGAACAGATAACCAATGGCCCGGATGAGCCTGGATACCGCCATCCGGCTCTCAGCCGAGGTGAAGGGCGGCGGGAATATCGACCGGGTGAAGAAGTCGCTGCAGGATCTGGGCAAGAACAGCCAGACCACGGCACGCGAGATCAGCACTTTGCGGGCGGCCACGTTTCAGTTCGCCCGCGCCAACGACAACACGATCGCCGGGATCCGCAGCAGCATTGGCGCATTCCGTGGACTGCAGGAGCAGGCCAAGATCGGCAGCCGCGAGTTTCAGCGGTACGGCGCCGAGATCCAGAAACTCGAAGGGAAGCTGCGGGGCCTTGACGGCACGGCCACCGCAGCTGGTGATTCGATGGGCCGCAGGTTGGCGGCAGGCCTCGCCAGCAGTCTGGCTACCATCGGCGCTGGCAGGGCCATTGGCGGATCGCTGGGCGCCGTGGTGGCGAGTGAGGAATCAGAACGGCGGTTGAGGTCGCTGTCGCAGGGGCTCGACGATTACAGCAGGGTGCAGGCCGCCGCCACTGCTGCTGCGCAAAAGTTCGGCACTGCGCAGACGCAGGCCAATCAAGAGTTCGCGCAGATCTACGCCAGGCTGCGGCCAATCGGACTGACGCTGGAGGAAGTCAGCACCGTCTACAACGGATTCAACACTGCGGCCAAGCTGAGCGGCACCACCTCAACTGAGGCAAGCGCGGCGTTCCTGCAGCTGAGCCAGGCGCTGGGCACTGGCGTCCTGCGCGGCGAAGAGCTGAACAGCGTCTTTGAGCAGACCCCCGCAGTGGTGCAGAGCATCGCTCAGGTGATGGGTGTGCCGATCGGCCAGATCCGCGAGCTGGCGAAGGAAGGCAAGATCACCGGCGACATCGTGTTGACAGCCTTAGGGCGGATCGAACGCGACGGCGCCCTCAAGCTGGCCGAGGCGATGAAGGGCCCGGCGCAACAGTTCCGCAACCTGCAGATTGCGGGGCAGGAGCTGCAGATTCAGTTCGGGCAATCGCTGCTGCCAACCACCATCGCGCTCACTAAGGCGGCGACCGGGCTACTGGAGCAGACCAGCAAACTGCCAGAGCCGGTCAAACAGATTGGAGCCGCTGCGGCCGTTGCCGGTGTTGCCGTTCTCGGCCTGACCACGGCGATGAGCGCCATCGGAGGGATCACCGCTGCAACGAAGGCTATGGAGGCCTACGCCGTGTCAGCAGGCGTCGCCACCAAGGCGCAAGTAGGTCTGAACCTCGCCGTGCTGGCTAACCCCTGGGTGCTGGCTGCGGCCGGCATCATCGCGGCCACCGTGGCGGCCTACAAGTTCATTGAGCCGTTCCGGGAGTTCGTCAACACCTACCCGGAACGGTTCAGGATCTTCTGGGGATCAATCGCTGCCGATGCTCAGGCGTCGTTCAAGCGCATCACCGATGCGGCCACGGCGATGGGCCAATTCCTGGCCAAGGGCGTGCAGAACATCGCCAACAGCTTCGCAACGATGTTCGGCTGGATTCGTGCCCGCGCTGGCGAGGCCCTGCGCGCCATCGGCGTTGACGGCCAGTGGCTGGCGGGCGCCATGCAGAGCGTTTCCACCACAATCGGCAACGTGTTCTCTGCGGCGTTTGATTTTGTGCAGTCGAGATGGCAACAGACCATCTCCAACATGATCAACTACTCCAATCCGTTCACGGCGATGCTCACCACGATGGGCATCAACGTGGGGGATGCTGCTGTAAGCGCGATGCAGACGGGTCAGCAACGGCTGCAGGCGGCTGGTGTGCCGAACACCTACACCGTGGGCGGTATCACCTACGACACGGCGACGGGTCGGCCTGTGGCTGGTGCTGCGCCTACGGCCGCGCCGCCTCCTGGGGCTGTGCCGCTGCCGGTTGTGCCCGCCCCGGCTGGAGGGGGTGGGACTGGCAGTGGTGGAGGAGGGGGTTTAAGCAGCAGCGCAGCGGCCCGCGCCACCGAGAGGGCGACCGAATCCATGGGCGCTCAAATCGCCAAGTCCATCCAGCAGGCGCTCAGCCTGACCCCGGCGCAAGCCGCTGGCGTGGTTGGCAACCTAATCCGAGAGTCGGGTCTTAATCCCCGGATCAACGAGGGCGGCGCCGTCGGACTGCCTCGCGGAGTGGGCGGCTACGGGCTGGCGCAATGGACCGGCAGCCGGCAAACCGATCTGGTGCGCTTCGCTGGCGGCGCTGCTGCGGCTGGCAACCTGCAGACCCAACTGCGGTTTATGGTGTCTGAGCTGCTGGGCCCAGAGTCACGGGCACTGGCGTCGCTGCGGCGTGCCACGTCCCCGGAAGAGGCAGCGGTGGTGTTTGATCGGGACTACGAGCGCAGCGGCATTAAGGCGCTGGGTGAGCGCAAGGCCAACGCTCGCAGGGTGTTCACCGAGATTGAAGGCACCGGACCCGGCGCGGGGCTGGGTGATTTCGCGTCGCAGCTGCAGGATCAGGCACAAGCCGCCCAGCAACTCCAAGAACAGCAAGCCGCCGCACAAAAACAGCTTGAACAGTTTAACGAAGAGCGGGCCAAAACTGCCGTTCAACTTAATAACGAAGAGGATTTGCTAAGGGCTACAACCGATGAGGCAAAGCGCCGACTGGAGTTTGAAATTGAGATTGACAACATCACTCAGCAGCACCTAGAGAAACTGCAGAGCCTAAAAACGATTGAAGAAGAGATCGCCCGGCTCGGCGGCGTGGCTGAAACCGCCGCCATCCGCGAAGGACTGGAGCGCGAAAAGGAGCAACAGCTGGCACTGGCTCGGCTCAGGGCAGAACAGGATCTGAACGAGATCCTGGTGGAGCGCCAGCGCATGATGCAAGACCTCACCCGCCAAGCATCTGAGCCGACGGTGTTTAACGTGCTGGAGCAGCAGAAGGCGCAGCTCGATGAGATTCTGCAAAGGTACCCCGCCATCGGTCAGGCGGCTGATGCTGCGGCCACCCTGGCGACCAACGGCATGGCGGAGATGATCGCCGGCACCAAGTCCGCCAAGGAGGTGTTCGCCGACTTCCTGCAGGGCATCGCCAGCGCGCTGATTGACACGGCAAAGAAGATGATCGCCCAGTACATCGCCATCGGCATCGCCCGGATGTTCGCCGGGATCGGTGGATCTGCAGTTGGCGGGTTCTCTGGTTCCTCTGTCGGCCCGTTCGGCGCTGGTGGCATCAGCCCCGCCCTCAGCTTCCCCACTACCGGCTTCGCCAACGGCGGCATCATGTCCCCATCCGGCCCGCTGCCGCTGAAGGCCTACTCTCGCGGTGGCGTCGCCAGCACCCCCCAGGTGGCCCTATTCGGCGAAGGCTCGATGAATGAGGCCTATGTGCCGCTGCCCGATGGCCGCCGGATCCCCGTGGCGCTGCAGGCCCCGGACGGCAACCGTGGCGATCGGATGCGCGAGCTGATGGGTGCATCACCTGCCGGCAACAACGCCGCGCCGGTGCTGAGCATGAGCTTCGAGACCACCACGATCAACGGGGTGGAGTACGTCTCCCGTGACCAGCTCGAATCGGCAATGGCCGAGACCCGCAAGCGTGCCGCCAATGATGGCGCCAAGCGGGGCATGAGCATGACGCTGGACAGACTGCAGCAGAGCCCAGCAACCCGTAGCAAGGTGGGCATCCGCTGATGGCCGCGACCTTCCCCGATCTGAAACCGAACGAGCGGCAGATGACGCTCGGCACCTACCCAACAAAGGTGTTCCGCACCATGGCGGGCACGACGGTAAAGCGCCGGTACGGAAACAAAAAGTTCGGCTATCAGCTGCGCCTCACCTTTGCTAACCGCCGCGATCGGGACATCCTGCAGGTGGTGCGGCACTACGAAAACATTGATGAAGACGATCGCTTCGAGCTGCCGCCTGAGACGTTTGCGGGCGTCACCACCACCGGCCAAAGCAGCAGCCCGCAGCGCCCCGGCTTGCGCTCAATGCTGCGCTCCCCTGATGGCTGCCTGTGGGAGTATGCCGGCCCGCCGTCGATCCAATGGGCCGGCAATGAGATCAGCAGCATCACCGTGGAGTTGGTGGCGGAACTGAACGTATGAGCACGATTCGCATCGCTCAGCTGTTCAATCTGCGCACCAGCAGCGGCACCCGGCACCGCTATCAGAACTATTTTGTCGCCCAGGAGTACACCTACCTAGGCGCCAAGTATGACTTCGCTCCGTTCCAAGTGAGTGGCGCGATGGCCAGCCTGGGCGGCGACAATGAAACCGTGCAGGTGCTGTTCCCCAACCTAGAGGTGGTGCTGCGGCTGGTGGAGGAAGGCGACGGCAACCGGCTGAGCGAGTTGACCCTGACCACCCTCTGGCTTAACGCTACCGGCGCAATCGCCAACCAGTACGAGGATTATTATGTGGGCTCAGGTTCCGGGTTCAACGATGACACGGTGGAGCTGCGGTTCAGATCAGCGATGGATTCAGTCGGCAGCAACTTCCCGGCACGCACACTGACCAGCCAGAACGTGGGCATCCTGCCGCTCAATGCGGAGCTCTACCTGAGATGAATGATCTGATCGGCTTGGCGTATCGGTGGGGCTGCCGGCCTGGCGATGGCAGCGGATGCACGGACTGCTTCCAGCTGGTCTGCGCAGTGCGGCGGCAGCTAAGCCTGCCGGATCACGCGGCGCAGTTTGAGTGGGTCTACCGGGAGCACACAGCCGAGACGTTCGGGCTGCTTCACCTGCGGCGGCTGCTGGCCTCTCTGGCCGATCCTGTGGCCGCGGCCCTGCCGGGCGACCCGATCTTGCTGGGCGGCACTGCAGCGGCGCTGGGTGTGGCAGTGGATGGCGGGGTGATGTTCATTGCCCCTGGACAGACTGTGGTGATGGCGCCGCTGCCGCAAGGCGCCGGCCAGTGCTACCGGCTGCGATGAGACGACTGCTGCCCTATGAGCACCAGCTGATTGAGCAGCTGGGCGTGAGCCAGGAGGACTACCTGGACTTCATCGCGGCGCAACAGAGGGACTACAGCCGCAGCATTGAGGATCAACAGGCGGAAATCCAAGCGGGCCCCGGCGCAGTCGCCCTTGCGCTCACGGTGGTGGGCATCCTGTTCCAGGTGGCCAGCGCCCTGCTGCTGCGGCCATCGGTGCCGAGCGCCGGTCGCAGTCCGCGGCAGACCCGTGAGCAGCGCTTCGCCCCACGGTTCGGGTTCAACAGCTCTCAGGAGCTGGCCCAGTACGGCGAGCCGCTGAATCTGGTCTACACCAACACCGCGCAGAATCCACGCGGCGGCGTGCGTGTGGCCACGTCGCTGGTGTGGTCCAGCGTCCGCAGCTATGGCAGTTCGCAATTTATGCAGCTGCTGCTGGTGGCCGGTGCTGCCAGTATCCGCAAGATTGATTGGGACCGGGTGGCATTCGGCCAGCTGCCGCTGCGGGAGTTCGCCGCATCCAAGACCTGGCTCTATTTCAACCAGAGCGGCAACGCCAGGTTCAACCAACGGCAGATCGGCGATGACAGCGACCCCTCCCGCGAGGGCGCCGCGCCGGGTGATGACGTGTGCCGGATCATCGATGGCGCAACTCGCCGCAGCGGCTACAGCCAGGCATTCAGCCCCAGCAGCTTGACCAGCTGCGGGACATTCAATCCGATCCCGATCAACGTCCAGCTACAGGAGCGCAACAGCAAGGGCGACATTGTGACCGCCAACAACGGCATCACCCTGACCACCAACGGATGGGGCGCTGGCGGCAGTGGTCGCTACACGGTCGGCACACAGATCACGCTGGTGTTCGCTAAGACCCAGGACAAAAAAACCAACATCGCCGAAGAGGCCGCCCAAGAGCAGCGCTACCAGCTGGTGAGCAGCCTGGACCGCGGCAGCACCTACCAGCTGGGCACTGCCCGATTCGCTCTGCTCAGCATCACCGACAACACCAACCTTGACGACAACGAGGTGCGGGCCACGTTCCGCTGTATCGCTGCCGGCCGCACCCCGTCAACGCCCTACGGCGACAGCAAAGCGCCGGAAAACGGCGCAAAGGATGATGACTTCTACACCAAGGCACTGTGCAAGGCCGACAGCGCCGCGTATCAGACGGTGACAGCCTGCGAGATAGTGTCGTTCTCAATGCGGGTCAAGCTGTTCCGCCGCATCCAGGGAAGGCAGAAAAAATACGGCGACAGCGAGCCCGAGGGCTATAAGGCCAGCGACAACGGCATTAAGCCCCGAATGGCGTTCTTTCGGGTGCTGTATCGGCCGCTCAATAGGTCTACTCAGGATCTGCTGCCGCTGATTATCGCCTGCCGCAGATCCGCCGACCTCGACCATTTCATCAGCCTGGACTTCCGCGCCGGTAGCAGCGGCCAAAAGTGGGAGTTTGAGTTTCAGCCGATCAGCGACCTGGCGGCAGAGCGTGCACAGAACGGCCAGCAGCAAGTGGCCTTGATCGAGAACAGCGGCAAGGGCGAGAGCTTCGCGCACGGCGGCAATCAGTTTCGATGGGTGGGCAACCTGAAAGACATCAGCTCAGCGCTGAAAGATCGCGGGCCGGTGCTCACCAACGAGTGGGATCTGTTCAGCGTCCGCAGCGACACCGATATTCAGTTCAGTTTCGAGGCGGGCCCAGAGTTCCAGATCACGGCCGTTACAGAGCAGCAGCTGGGATCGACCGAGGGCAAATACAGCCGGATGAGCACCATGGCATTCGGGGTATTCTCCGGCCGCGGCGTGCAGGATCTGCGCAGCATCTCGGCGTTCGTCACCGAGGGCAAGGATTCCTGGGTGGTGAATGATGACGGCACCTACAGCAAGAGCGCTAGCAGCACCAGCTGGGCGCCGGACATCTTCGCTGACACGGTGCTGGACAAAGAAAACGGCATCGGCCGGTATGCCAAGCCATCCGGCGTGGACTGGCAGAGCCTGGCCCTAAGCAAGCGGTTCTGCCAGAGCAGCGGCCTCGGGTGCCAACTGTTCATGGATCCGCTGATCGCTGAGGTTGGATCCTGGCGGCAGTTCTGGGCCGAGGTGGCGCCCTACTCGCTGCTGGAGTTCGGCAAGATCGGCGGAAAGGAAACGTTAGTGCCGGCAGTGCCGGTGAACAGCAGCGGCCGTGCCAATCGCCGGGTGAACATCTCGGCGCTGTTCACCACTGGCAACATCCTGGAGGGCACTTACCGCGAAGAGTTCCTCGACTACGGCGCCAGCGTTCAGGATCTGATCGCCACGGTGATCTACCGGGAAACAGAGGAAGATGACGTGTTCCCGCGCAACGCCAGCGTTGATGTGCGGTTGGTGGATGCCGTTGAGGATGCAGCGATCCGCCAGACGTTCGACCTATCGCAGTTCGTTACCCAGCGCAAGCAGGCGGTCCTCTACGGCAAGCTGCTGTGCAATCAGCGGCGATGGGTGCGGCGCGGCATTGAGTTCCAGACCTTCCCCACCGACACACCGGTAAGCCCTGGCGCCTACATCTACGTGGACGTGGGCCTCAATACCTGGGCCCGGATGACAGCCGGCGTGGTGATGCCTGGCGGCGTGCTCAATGCCCCGCTGAGCGATCGGCTGCACGATGGCACCTATGCGGCGCTGGTGTATCGCAGCGGCGGCAACGTCCGCTCGCTAGCCAGCGTGACGGTGGCGGACGGCAAGGCCAATGCTCTGCGCGATGACGTGGGCGCAATGTTCGTGCTGGGCGCCGTCACTGATCGCAGGCGGGTGTTTCGGGCAACAGAGGTGACGATGAGCGAGGAAGGGGAGGTGACGGTTAAGGCGCTGGAACACCCCTGCGAGACGGTGGACGGCAACCTGCTGAGCCGGGTGGCTAATTTCAGTGACGCGCTGTTTGTGGTGCGGTGAATAGCCTGAGTGCGCAGGGAGGCGTCAGCTGATGGGTTACTACACAGGCCGAACCGGGGGGCTGATCTTCAACGGCAAGCCCGTTGCGAAGGTGCAGAACTGGTCTGTGGAAACCAGCGTTGATCTGCTGCCCACCGCTGACCTAGGCGCCGATGCGCGGTCGTTCATCCCATCGCTAAAGGGCGCAACCGGCAACGCCACCCTGATGTACTACCGGCTGGAGCCGGGCGAGTCGGCGCAGAAAACGCAGTTTACCGCACTGCTGGCCAAGATCCACAAGCGGGGCGCCATCACCGAACAGGACCGGGTATTCCTGGAGCTTGACGTAGACACCGGCGGAATTGACGACATCAAGATGTACGCCTACATCACCAGCGCTGTGATCGGCTCGGCGGTGGGTGAGCTGGTGGTGGTGCCGATTCAATTCACGATGGACGGAGACTTTGACGAGGCCATCAACCAGGCCAACTGATGACGCACTACCTCGGCACGAAGGGCAACGTCAAGCTGAGGCGTGGCACCAAGGCATTCATCGGCCGGGTGTCTGATCAGATCATTCCCGACGATGTGAACACGTCGCTCAATCGGCTGTCGTTTGATGGGGCGATTAACAATATATTGATTGGCGATCGTGTTGATATTACTACAACTGATGAGCGGGGGCTAGTGTGTTTTGCAGCTTCAGTATGGGGTGAGTCAACGGAAGTACCAGTCGCTGGCCTTACTGCGTTAAATGGAGCGCAGATTGTTACATTGAATGGGCTTCCAATTGTTGCGCTTGACACTCAGGTTATCAGCCAGCCGAGTGTGATAGCAGGAAAAAGTTTTACCGCATACGTGCATGTTAATGCTGTAGGTGGCCTGCGGTTCTTCCCGACCTTCACCGATGCGGTCAACAACGTCCGCGCCAATGAGATTCCGCTGGCAGCATTCACCGGCGACCCGCTGCAGATCAGCGTGCGCGTGCGTGATGTGCAGTTCAACCTATTGGGATCGGTGGAGGGCTACGAGTTCAACACCGACCGGCAGACAATTGACGCCACGAGCCTCAATGATCGGTTTCGCCAGCAGCTATCCGCCGGCCTGATCAGCGGCGCTGGGCGGATCGAGTGTGAGTTCAACTATCTCACGATCGGGCTTACTGAGCCGTCTCTGCTGCTGCTGCAGCTGATCCAGCGGGTGGAGATTGGCAGCGAGTTTGATCTAGCCCTGTATCTGACCGACAAGGACATTGATCCCACGGTTGATACGGTCTTCTACAACCTAACCGCCGTAGTGAATCGCTCCGGTGTGCAGGTGCGAGCTGGCGACATCGTGCGCTGCGCCATTGATTTTGTCACCACCGATGAAATACAGCTGGTGTATGGCAAGCCAGCTAACTATATCCTGAAGGAGGATGACGACCGCATCGAGCTGGAGCAGTCGCTGGACTACCTGCTGCAGGAAGTGGACGACTGAGCCCGTCCGTAGCCTGAGCCTGTGGACGGTCGCGGTGAGGCGCACCCTTGGCTGATCAGCGGATAACCCAGCTCACGGCCCTGTCAAAGGCGGGTGCGGCGGCTAATGATGTGGTGCCCATCGCCGACATCTCCTCCAGCGAGACCAAGAAGATCACGCTGAAGGATTTGGTTGCCGCAGGCATCGACCTGGTGGACGCAGGGGAGATCGACCTAGCCAAGCTGGATCAGACCAGCTACACCAAGCTGGGTGCTGCGGCGATCAGCGATGGCGTGCTCACCGCCGCCAAGATGTCCGCCGATGCGGCAACAGCCGTTGCGGTCACAGCCCCCAGCACGGAGAACCATCGCGGCCGCGGGTGGCTGCACAGCGGCACCGGCAATCTGCAGGTATGGGACGGCGCAGCGTTCCAGCAGGTGGTGATGCCCACCGCCGGCATCGGTGATCTGCAGGTGACCGCCGGCAAGCTGGCTGACGGTGCTGTGACTACCGCGAAGGTGTCGCCGCTCGGTTCGGCCGCCTATGCCGCCGGATCGGTGAATACCGCCGCGCTGGCGGATCTGAACGTGACCAGCGGCAAGCTGGCTGATGGGGCGGTGCTGGCCGACAAGATCGGCACGGGTGCTGTCATCACGGCCAAGTTAGGCGCCGGTGCAGTGACCTACGACCGCATTCAGAACGTCTCTGCTACCGATCGACTGCTGGGCCGCAGCTCTGCCGGTGCGGGGCCGGTTGAGGAAGTGCCGCTGACTGCTGCTGGCCGCGCCCTGATCGCTGGCGTGGATGCTGCAGCGCAGCGCAGCACACTAGGCCTGGGAACGCTGGCGACAGCATCCGGCACCTGGACTGACGGATCGACGTTCGCAGGCACCAGCTCGGGCACGAATACCGGCGATCAGACCATCACCCTCACTGGTGAGGTAACCGGCACTGGCACTGGGACGTTCGCCGCAACGATTGCCGATGGGGCGATCACCGAACTGAAGTACGCCGCACTGAGCATCCCCACCGGCGCGGTGAAGGATGAAGCAATCACCGCCGCCAAGCTGGCGGATCAATCCTCTGCGGTAGTGAGCAACGGATCGCCATCAGGCGATGGGGCATTCATCGGGCAGCAGTGGTTCAACGCTGCCACGGGTGTGGAGTGGACATGGACCGATGCAGGGTGGCAGGAACACCAAGCACCGACCATCCCTGAATCTGGTGTTCCCGACCTGAACGCCAGCAAGATCACAGCCGGCGAGTTCCCGACCGATCGCCTGGCGGATGATGCCGTGACCGGCGCCAAGCTGGCGGATTACAGCGTAGGGAAAATAAGCGAGGCGATTCAAGTTGCTGATTACATCAGCCAGCTGTATTTCAACCCATTGGATAAATCCTTCTTCATGTGGGATGGCAACGTCTGGCAGCCGATCGGGATCAGCACCGGCGCGGTCAAGTTTGCCGGCACCTATGACGCCTCCAGCAATAAGGTGGCCAGCACCACCGCCGAGGGCGCAACGCTGGGCCTAGTGGTCGGCAACGCATTGCCTGCCGCTGCAGCAGCCAACACGGGCTACTACCTGGTGGTGAGCAAAAGCGGCACCGGCACCAGCCCGGCGCCTGCTGTTGCGCTGGCGCCCCCGGACCTGCTGCTTTCCACCGGCACGGCATGGGTCGAGGTGGATACATCGGCGGGCTATACCACACTGACCGCCAGCGGTGTGAATTTTGTCCCTGCGGGGCAGGTCGCTGCCACCAACGTGCAGCTGGCGATCGAGGAGGTGAGCAACGAATGCCGTAACGCCAGCAACCTGTCCAGCGGCACCCTGGCGGTGGCTAGGGGCGGCACCAACCTAGCCAGCTACACCAAGGGCGATCTACTGGTTGCCAGCGGCGCCACGACTCTCGCCAGGCTGACGGTCGGTGCCAGCGGGCAGGTGCTGGTGGCAGACAATAGTACGGCTACGGGGCTGGCGTGGTCCAACAATATCAGCGGCAATGCCGCGACCGTCACCAACGGCGTTTACACCATCGGCGCGCAAACCATCGGCGGGGCCAAGACGTTCTCCAACGCACTGGTGAGCAATGGCACCTTCACCGCTAACGGCACGGTGTTCAGTTCCGGCATCCGCACCAATACCACCACAGGCGTGAGCGCCAACGTGTTCCTGAACACCACGAATGATCAGATGCAACGGGTCACATCATCGCAAAAATATAAGATTCACATTGAGACAGCACCACTGGCCGAAAGCCGCCGGATCCTGTCGGCTACTAGGCCGGTGAGCTACCTGCCCAACCCAAAGAATACCAGCGACGATCCGACTGTTAGAGTGTGGGGATTGATCGCTGAAGAGGTTGCAGAATATGCGCCGGAGATGGTGATGTGGGGCCTCGGCGGGGAGGCGGAAGGCGTGAGCTACGACCGCTTTGGCGTGCACCTGATCAATGTGGCGAACGACCATGAGGCCAGGATTGCCGCGCTGGAAGCAGCGCTGCAGTCTCTATCCTGATGGATAGGACAGGAGCCCCGATGAAAGACCAGCTAACCCAGCTAATCGCCGCCTACGGCGTGGCCCACGCCAGCGGCAATGCCATCCTGAAGCAGCTCGCTGCTGGCCAGCTGGATGCGTTTTTATCAGCGGTTGAGGTTATCCGGCCTGAGCCGGCTGCGCCTGAGGTGGTGGCTGCAGAGGTTGAGGGCCAGTGATCTACCCCGCCAAGCTGGACATCACGATCCTGCAGAACTCGACGTTTCGGGCTGTGTTCCGAGCGCTGCAGAAACAGCAGGCAATCACGGCGTTCACCGTCACCAGTGGCAACCCGATCTTCACCGTGCCGTGCCACGGCCTGATCGCTGGCAACAAGGTGGTGATCGTGCCACCGGGCAACGCAGAGGCCACACTGCCGGCAACGACCACGCCTGAGCCCCCGGACGTGCCCTGCGGGCTGGAGCTTAACCAGGTGTATTTCGTCTCGGCCACCGGGTTGACCAGTAGCGCATTTACCGTTTCCGCCACCAATGGCGGCAGCCCTATCACGGTGGCGAACACCGCGCTTGGCACAATGGTGATTGCCCAGCCGATCGATCTGACCGGCTATGCCGCTGACGCGGATGTGAAGGGGCTGATCGATGATCTACAAAAGGCCACCTTCACTTGTGCGCTGGAAACCGCTGCTGACGGCCTGGTGAGCATCGCCATGACACCTTCAACCGCCGCCGGGTTGGAGGTGGGCCGCTACGGGTGGGATGCCTCGCTGACCAGCGGCGCCGGTGAGCGTTACTACTGGCTGCAAGGTGTGGCAACAGTGGCGAAAACCTATTCGAGGAACAGCTGATGACTACGCTAAATGACGCTTCTCAGATCAAGATCTCCCTAGTCGATGATGGCCAGCAATCCGTAGCACTGGCGGTTGTCGTGCCCGGCATCCAGGGTCCCAGCGGCACAACGCTTGAGAATATCCCGCTAAGCAAGCTGGCGCCAGGCGCACTACCGGCGGGCGTCACCGTGGCGTCTGCAAACATCGTGGACGGTACGATTGTTAATGCTGACATCAGCAGCAGTGCAGCGATTGGCCTGTCCAAGCTCGCCACCGGTGCATTGCCATCTGGTGTCACCGTGGCGTCTGCAAACATCGTGGACG
>Ga0208465_1000357_pt1 | contig 13513 bp, 21 predicted proteins | sample LakMenEpi31Aug10_FD_150749 | JGI IMG/M metagenome (GOLD analysis project Ga0208465, IMG submission 150749) | Freshwater microbial communities from Lake Mendota, WI - 31AUG2010 deep hole epilimnion (SPAdes) | ecosystem: Environmental > Aquatic > Freshwater > Lake > Epilimnion/Euphotic zone ...
AAGCGTGAGGGATCGGGATTGAGATCGCGCTCGATTTTGGGCAGGTTCTCGGCGACCCATCGCCACTGGGCTTGAGTGGTCGGAGTTTCCGCCATCTCAAAGCCCTTGTCGATGATCACCTCATGGACCGGCTTCTCATCAGAGAAAGCGGAGGGTGAATCGGATCCCATCATGAAGTGCCCTGGAGCGATGGAGACCATCGGCAGGTTGAGGGCGGAAGCGGAGATGCTGTGATTGGAGGTAGTCATGGTTTCTGAAGAAATGGAAGATGGACGGAGGAGGCGGCAGGGGCGAATCCCGATGATGGGGAGGGCGCAGGCCTTGTTGACGCTGCCCCGGAGGGTGGCGCGGCAGTTGCGTGGTTCGTCACTGATCCAGGAGCCACCGCGCAGCTGCCGATGGGCGTCAAGGGCTGTCATGGTGTTACCTCCCGGGGGAGGCACACCACGCGGAATCCGATGAAACTGAAGGCACCGCCGCACCGGAAGGGGTAGCGGAAGGCCGAGTCGTAGCTCCCGGGATAGAAGATCCAGGAGCCCCCGCGCAGTAGCCGAGAGGAGTCAGGGGTTGTCATGGTGTTTCCTCCCGGGGGGAGGCACACCACGCGGAAACCGATGATGATGCTGGTATCAGCAGGCAGGGCGCGGTAGCGATGGGCCGAGGGGCAGTCCCTGGGGAAGTTGAACCAGGAGCCGCCGCGCAGCAGCCGAGGGGTGTATAGCGCTGTCATGAAGGAGTAGACATCAGAAAAGGGTGCAGGACAGGGGTGATCAGGAAGGGGTCACAACAGGCGCCTCTCGAATGAGCCGCAACAGGGATTCCCGCTGCCGGCGAGTTTCGGCGTCACCGGCGGCGCAGGAGGCGGCCCAGGCGGCGTCACCGGAGGCGGCACAGGAGGCGGCCCAGGCGGCGCAGGAGGCGGCCCAGGCGGCGGCCCAGGCGGCGCAGGAGGCGGCCCAGGCGGCGTCACCGGCGGCGTCACCGGCGGCGCAGGAGGCGGCCCAGGCGGCGTCACCGGAGGCGGCACAGGCTTCTTTCTCCCAGACGTTGCCAGAAGCCAGTAAATCCATGCCATTAATAACTGGGTCAATAACGGCCTGGATTCCGGGCCGCTGATGAGGGAGATTTCTTAGGGTTTCACCGAGGAAGACCCAATGGATCAAGGAGAGGTCTTTACCGTCCATAGCCACGGCGTCGGCAAAGTCGAAGAAGAATTCCTTAGCTTCCTCAAGCGGAAGAGATTCAAAGATGCGTTCCGCGATGCGAAGAATGGACTCAGTGAGCCCAAATCGCTCCACAGCAGGAGTGGGGTCGCCTGAATAAGTCAAGCACCCGATGAAGCAGCCTTTGCCGTCTGACCAGTAATTACCCTGGACGACGGCATCCGCCGTGATGCGTTCGCGGACCTCCTGTTTGAGGAGGTCGGTGTTCTTGGTGAGGGTGGTCATAAGAAAAGAATTGAGAGGAGGTTAGCCCGCATGCCATGGCTAGCAAGTCGCCCGGCACGGCTCTGTAAGAGCGCTAGGACACGTAATTGCTTGATGGTCACGGACTCCAGGAGAGGTCGAGCGACGGCCATGGAAGGGGCCGCTGGATGGATTAGGGCCCCACCCGGGTGGATGGGGCCTGGATGTACCTCAGAAGGGAACTTCCTCTGAGGTGGGCTCACCCGAGAAGGGAGCCTCGGGCTCGCTCATTGGAGCGGGGTTATCCAGCCTTGCGACGGACTGGAAGGACACAACGATCCATTCGGTGTTGCGGGTGCTTACAGGGCCTTCTGGACCGGCAACAGTGCCGTGCCAGGGGCGCTCGTATGCAGTGATGCGCACGAGGCGATCGTCTGTGTTGAAGAATTCACCGATGGTCTCAGCGAGTTCGCCGTATGCGGTGAAGAACTTCCGGGCGCCGAAGACCCTGGAATTGGTCTTCTTGTTGAAAGTCGCAAATTGGGCACCAAACTCAATAAAGGGCGTGCCGCCGTCAGTGAAGCCCCGGCGAGAGCCCTTGGGGGGAGTCTTTTGGAGCCAAAGGATTTGATTGAGCTGTTCGCCTGAGGACTCCAGCTCAGTGATTCTCGCCTTGGCGGCTTCGAGCTCAGCGACGAGCTCTTCGTAGATGCCAAAGATGGGCTGTTCTTCGGGAGCCTCAGGCGCCACGGGGGTGGCGGTAGAGGAAGGTTTGGACTTGGTGGCAGTGGACATGGGGATTTCTGGTGAGGGGTATTGAGCCGCACAACAGGCGGTGTGCACTGCTGATTTGGCTCAGTGAATAGGACTAAAGGGAGGAGTGCCAGGTATGACACCCCAGAAGATACATCAGGCAGCCGCTCGCCGCAGCTGGCGAAGCGTTTGCTGATTATCGAGGCAGAGGGTGCGTGCTGTGGTGACCGCGGCGACCATCTGCTGGGTGATGGTGAGGCCATCTTGCTTGGCCCAGAGGGCATCAAGGATGACCTCACGGAGGGCTTCGATTTTGCGATCGATAGAGCCTTGGAGGACCCGCCCAGTGGAGGGGCAGGTCCAGATGCTTGCCCTTGCGAGCAAGCGTAGATCAATAGACAGAGAATGAAGGTTGTTCTCGGTCATTGAGGGGTAGCCCGGTTGCTAACCGGGGCGAAGGGATGTGAGCCGTAGACAGCAGGTGGCACTGCTGAGAAGGCTCACTAAAAAAGCCCCACCCGGGGGATAGCCGGATGGGGCGGGGTAGGGGGTGCCAGATGTGGTAGTAGGCGCTAGAGAGGCTCTCTTGCAGGGACGAGGCGGAGGGCGGCCTCGCCAGGGGAGTCGCCTGCGTCGGAATGTGGTCCGCAATACCCGTCTTCGTGGGCATTCAAGGCGATATTCTCGACTTCGAGGCCTCTAATGTCGTCGTATACGGCTTCAAAGCCAGCGTCGTAGCCGCCTTCGTAGCCATCGACGATGACTCGCATTTCAGGAGGATGCTTGCGTAATAACTGGATCAACTCTTTGACGTTCACAGGTCACCAGGGGGGAGGATGGGGAAGAATAGCCCCACCCGGATGGTTCCGAGCGGGGCGGGGGTAGGGGGTGCCAGATGTGGCACTAGATGTACCAGCGGGGATCATCCTCCTCTGGGGAGAGGAGCATGTCCCCTACGGGCATGAAGGAGGAGGAGGAGAAGAGATTCCATCCGGCGTTGTAGTCGGGATGGGATCGGTAGTCTCCATCGGTATCGATAGCACGCATGTGCATGCATTCGATCGCGGAGCCCATCCAGGCGTGGTTGATGCTCATAATCAGTTGATGACAGGGATTTCGGCTACTTGCTCACGGTAGGACGTGTCGAAGAAAGCCTGCATGGAGTGGTCACCTGTGGCGTGCTCACGGCGGGACATTTCGCGGAAGACCTCCATGAGGCGGTCATCCACGGATGAGTCTTCCGTGAGGCGGTATTGGTCGGCGAGCTGGTCGGCTAGTTGATGGAGCTGGAAATCGGAAAGGGATGTAAGGGACATAGAAACGAAGAAGGTGGTGTCCACTGCTGAGTGGACTCAGTGAAAAAGCCCCACTCGGATGACTCCAAGCGGGGCGGGGTAGGGGGTGCCAGATGTGGCACTAGTGGTCCGAGCAGGTCACGACTTCAGTGTCGAAACCTTCGATCTCCCAGCGGCGGGAGATCGTGCCGGCAGCCTCGTGGCTGACGACCGGGACCTCCGTGTAGAGGTCGCCGTTATCGAGGTAGACGTGGACCCATATTTGGGTAGCCATGGAACGAAGCAGTGGTGTGCACTGCTGAGAGAGGTCACCAGAAAAGCCCCTGATCCAGTAAAGGACCAGGGGCAAAGGGATCACTCGGGGCGGAATCCGAGTGATAGGAGCTGACGCCAGTAAGCGCGTGCCTCGAGAAGAAAGTCCTTTTCCTCGAAAAGGTAGCTAATTTCAGGGTCTTCCGACTCAGGCACAAAGAAGCCATCTGGAGGCGGAGCGGAGCTGGCACCGAGGTGACCAGTAACAATCACTTCCGCGTAGGGATCGCCATCACCTTGTGCTGGCTCAACGCGAAATGCAACCGTTGCGACACAGGTGCCGCGATCTCCGCACCCAGGTAACAGCTCAAGCTGTCCAGGGGCGGGGCGATTGGTGCGGAGCGTCAGGGTATGAGTAGTAGACATGAATCGAAGCAGTGGCGTGCACTGCTGAGAAGGTCCAATAAGAAAAGCCCCACCCGGATAATTCCGAGCGGGGCGTGTGAGGTCAGGCGGATGCGCCACGGTGGGCCAGCCATGCCATGACGGCAATGGCGGTAAAGGTGACAAGAGCTTCGGTAGCCATTGAGGTTGCTGCTGCAATAGCAGTAGTTGTCGGGCGCTTATCTCCCGTGAAAGCGCTATGCTTCTCAACAGATAGTGTGCACTGCTGAGTTGTTTCACTGATGATGTGATCACGAGTAGTGCAACCGCGCTGCGTGCGTGAGTGTGTGCGAGTGGGAGCGGGAGTGAGAGTGTAGTGTAGGGAGCTAGGGAAGCGAGAGATAGCAGGTGCTGCAAGGGAAGGGGAGGATAAGAGATGTAAGGGTAAGATAGAGATAGTGAGGGTAGAGTATAAGAGTAGAGCGTAGTATAGGGAGTGTAGCAAAAGTATAGAAAGGATAAAAGGAACCAGGGAGGCATAGCGCATGCCGCAGCTATCGCTGCTGCTGCTGCATCCGCTGCATTGGCGCTAGCTGCTGCTATGCATTAGCTACGCGACCTGCTGCTACGCGTTGCGGCAAGGCACGTATCCCCCCTCGCTGCTCCGCTCGCGGCGCTTGCTACCGCTGCTGACAGGGGCGCTACATGCCTAATCTTTTTTTTTCCTCCCAGGTTCCCATTTTGCGTGGGGGGTTTTTAATGTATGGGGCGCGCCGCAAAAAATTTTCAGAATTCCATAGGGGAGCTTGCTTCTGTTGTTTGATTCATGGGGTGAAAGGCGTTATAATTCACAGTGCGCGACACAGCATGCAAGCGCAGCCAACCATCGGAGCAGCCCCAATGACCGATCCAAAACCCCCGCACCCAATGGAACTCCCTGATTGGTGGGATCACTCCTGGGCCGTGGAATCCGCAGGAAGAAGCGCAGGAGGAGGGGCTACGCAAGCGCAGCCAACCATCGGAGCAGCCCCAATGACCGATCCAAAACCCCAGCACCCAACGAATCCCCCTAATTCGCCGGATCACTTCTGGGCTGTGGAATCCGGACGACAGGGCTGGCGTCGCCCCACAGAAAGAAGCGCAGGAAGAGGGGCTGCTGCGGTGCCTGGCGGCCTGTCCGCTTTCGCAGGGCGGGTCCCTGGGCATGACGATTCACGCCTGTTCCCCGTTCCATGGGCTGAGGCGGCAGCTCCCATCAAAGCAACCCCTATGACCGCAAAGGCCGCGCTGCAACGAGCTCGCGAAGAAGAACTGGAAGAGTGCGCAAAGTTCCTGATGGAAAAGGGGCAACAAAGGCTTGCTGAGGAGCTCCGCGCGGTCCGCCGCCCACCAGACACTAGCGAGGCCGCCGATGCCGCACGCATGCGCTGGATACTGCAAGGGAATGGCTATTTCATGGAGGAAAGAGGGTTATGCGGCCACGGAACCTGCAGCAAGAACGAAATGAATAGCGCTCGTAAAGAGATTGACGAGCAAATGGCCGAAGACGAGTCACGCAAGGGCTGATTCAGGGAAAACCTGGCGCCCCGTGTCCCCGTAAGACAACAAAATCAACCCCGATAGACTGGTCTGACAGCAAGACGCGCTCGATTCGTGGTGCAATCAGGGTTTTTTGGTTCTCCAGGTCGCTTGCCCGACAGGTGGAATGGGCTCGAAGTAGCAGGGCGACGCAAATTCAAGACCGTTGGTGGGGGAGTTTTTGGCTTACCTCGTCCAGACGGGACAAGACAGGAAGTAGCTTTCCCCGTCACGGAGGCCTACCTGGGTGGAAATCGCAGCATCGAACCGATTTCTGTCATCCCCTACGAACCTCCACTGGCTGACCGCGGAAGCGTGGCCCAAGGAAGGTGGTTTACGCCCTCCGAAGAGGAACTAGGACAGCGGCCAAACAATGTTTCTAGCGTGTCGCGCCCCTTTTACGAGCCTGAAGACACCCCAGAGCGAACTCCCTTAAAAAGCTCGCTGGCAAGCCTAATTTCGGGGATTGCTGATTCTGTAACGGTCGTCGATCCCTCGATTACAGGGAAAAACACCAGGAAAGAGCTCATAAGCAGGGGTGAATTCTTGACCCCCTCCCCTGCTGAAGCGAAGCGCGGCTACCCGAAAACCACGTCCCTTGGACTTAGCTCCCCCGACTCCAGAAATCGGAGCCTTGGACTGGACCAAGACCCCGCCCGGATTGATTTCTACCGCGAATTCCTCAGTGAAGCCCCTCGGACCCCGTTATACAGAGATCGGGTGTCCATGGATTACTCGGGAGGGGCGCCAGTCGAAACATTTCCCATCGACTGGAAAACCGGCCTTCCGTCAGACACGCCCTTAGCAGCCAGGGGGCGCTATGCCAGTGAGTCACTGGAAAATGAACGCCTTTCGGGCGATGCGTTGGGGTTTAGGTCTCAAGATCCTGGGACGATCTCGCTGCGACAAAGAGCAATTGGAACTGAGGCGGCATTGAACTCCCTGGAACCAATCGTCGTCGTCGGCGCTGATGGGATCGCAAGGAGAACAATGATAGACCCGCAAATCGCTGTCGACCAGGCAACACCGAATCCGGATAGCACTGCCGCGTTCGAGCGAACAAAAGACGTCCTACTTGGAGAGCGCGTCAGGGAAATTCAAGAAGAGGCCAAAACCCCAATAATGCCGAGATCGGCGCTGATTCAAGCGTGGCGCAACGGTCGGTTCAAGCCCCTCTCGGAACCAGATGGAACCCTTATCGGCCATTTAGACGGCAAGCCAATCTTTGCACCGATGGATGGCGACGAGCCACTCACGATGACGCGTGATATCGCGATGAGAGGCCCCTATGGTGACTACGTGAAGCAGGTTCCTGAGCAGGCATACAGGGTCGGCCTTCCACTAAATCGAGACGACGACTTCATCAGGGCAGAGCTAAACAGCATCCCCCAGTTACAGGTCCGGACAAGACTTGCGCCGCAGGCTGATCGCCCTGTAAGCCTTGCTGCTTTGTTGACGAAGTCTGACGAAGGATTTGAAATTGTCTCGGCTGACACCCCCTTGCTGAGTGTTTCCCCTGAGGGATTGAAAGCGCGTGTTGCCATGCTCAGGCAGCAGTCTGCCGACATCGACAGCGAGACGGGTCGGCCAATGAATTCGTTTGGAGGTCGGCTTGACGTCTACAAAGATGGCCAGCTTCTTCAATCGATAGTGCCCGAGGTTGACCGAGGCGGCACTTACACAGGCCGATTCCTGCCCTTGCAGGAGCGGGCGGAGGGGCCTTCATTCCTTATGCCCACGCCCCTTGAGCGAATCAGGGGAGAGGAATTTGGGTCACGACGTGGCGGAATGAGCCAGTACGAATCGGGGTTCGAGGGCACATTAAATCGGCTTGGCAAGGGGGCTTTCATGCAAAGCCCGAGGACTGCCGATGGGATCAGGGACGTCATTGCTCCGATGCTTGCGAGTGGACGCCTGACAGCAGAACAGATCCAAGGGGATCCAAGGCTGTCTCATCTGTTCCGACCGGGCAGCCACGCAAGGAGAATCCTCGAGCAGGAGGTATTGGGCTCCTCCGGCGGGGCCCGGCGAGACCTCCTTGCCCCCCTCACTGGCGCGGCGACGGAAACCCCCTCGGCAGGGCAGTCATCACCAAACGAATTCTGGAAGACCTGGAGACCTCAAGGCTTCGAGCGGTCCACGGCAGCACCTCGAGTGGACCCGAGAGTCGTGCAGCTGGGGATCAATCTCAATGAAGCCCATCCTCAAGCAGAGGCCGCCAGGAGGATACTGCGTCAATCGGGCCAGATGTCTCTACCAGTGAGCGACTTGGGCGGCCAATACACTCCAAGCTACATCGACGAAGTGGCAGACTATATGGCGCGCCGGGCCGCAAGCGTGCCACGCGCAGGAGTCGGAAATGCATCCACCCAACAGGGAGAGTTCTTCCCCGCCTCACGCGTAAATCCCTCTGCCTCGACTTACGGGAGGGAACAGATTGAACCCTCCATCCGCCCACTAGGCAGAGATGAATTGCCGGCCACGCAGGAAGAGTTGGAAAGTCTCGGGCTACTCGCTCAACTCAGAAGCAGGAACAGGGTTTTCTAGCCAAAATGATTCCTCCTAGACTACCCAAAGGCGAGTATCTGCAGTGGCGTTTCAGCTCACAGGGCCAGGGTCGAAGGGTGAGGCTCGTCAGCGGACCCTTAACTACGCGCTTGCGAATGCGGCTCGCAAGCGGACAGAGCAAAACGATACCGGCAGCTTCGGAGATACGGGCGCCATTACACACACCGCCGGATTGCCGCAGAAGCAACAGTCTCGCACCTTTGATCAAGTTGGCGGGTTTGGGGAGTTCGGTGAAGCTGCAAAGGATCCGAAAAACAGGAGGTATTTCGAGGACGTCATGGGAGGCCTAGCAAATTTCCAGAACTTCATGAATCCACCCCAACCAGGCCCTTCCGCCTAACACGCCATGCTCCCCCTTCGACTTGCAGGTAACGCACTCAAGGTCCTCTACCCGGAATTGGCCGCTGGCGAGCGTGTTTTCTCTCGAAAATTTCTCACAAACACTCTTGCCAACGAAGGGCCCAACCTCCTCTTTGCTGGAATGACTGGCCTCTCCCTGCCCGGACAGGACGGGGCCACAGGATACGAAGGCGCGTCATTCGGGGAAAGAGCCGGTGCTGCAGCATTTGACGCGGCCACCTCGATTCCCGTCGGGATGGCGGGACGGCTACTTGGCGCGGGCCTGGGCGGAGTGATTGGCCGTGCCAGGAAGCGCCCACTGTCTCCAGACTGGCAAGCGCGCATCCAGGGCGTGGCCGGCATGGGGGCCGAAACAGCGCTCTGGGGGTCTGGTGTTATCCAGAACCCCTTCACCAATAGCGCCATCGAGCGCTACAACCAGGCCGCCATGGCAGCACAGGAGAACGACAAGCGCGCCTACCGCGAACAGATTCTGGCAGAAGCGGAACAAGAGCGGCAGCGCCGGACCCAGGCACTAGCTGGCTATGGCGGGGCTGGAGCAGCGCTGTCCTCGTATGGCTTCGAGGGCTTCCCTGGCCTCGGGGGACTTGGCTGATGGAGTTCCCGAAGATCCCGCGAACGGGGCTGGGGCTAAGAGATATCGCCGCTCACGCCTACCGGGCCTCCACTCGGATCAACGGGGAAAACCGTGAATTGAGCCCCTTCGAGGTGCTCGCCCAAAGGCCCCAGTCTCTACATGCAATCCGCCAGGCCATGGCAGGCCTCCCCGGCGGGTACAGCAAAAAGCAAATGGAGGAGTTCGACCGTGAACGCCTCGAGGATCCGGTTTTCCGTGATCAAACAGTCCGATTGGGCGAATACCCCGACTCGATTCCAAAGAAAGACGGGATTGCCGCAGAGGCAGCGCGACGAGCAGCCCAAGGAGCAGGAATGCTTGCGGCAGACGCCACCAGCCAAGGCGCGCAATCCCTGTGGTGGTTCATCAACGCCTTCCAGGCAGCTTCATCTGCCGCAGGGCAGCAGGCTATGCATCATTCCCTCAGGGGAATACCGGGCGCGCCGAAGACTCCGTTCACTCGCCAGCACTACGCAGTCTCCGCGACTTTCCCCCTCGTCCTAGGGGCCAGCGCCGCAGTCGGGAACCTCTTCCGGCAGCCTGGATATTCGGCGGTACTCCCTGATGAGGAGGATCGAACTGAGTCCTCCAATCCACTCATGGAGGCTGGACTGCGCTCGCTTGGCATGACAGGAAGCCTGCTGCCGTACAAGGATTTCATTCAGGAACGACCAGACGTTTCCAGGGACGAATACGAGTCCTACAAGGCCTACCTCCATGGAAACCCCATGCCCGTGAAGGTCAACATGGACGGGATTCACGGGGCGGAAGTCAATCTATTGGGCAGGCCGATCCCACTTTTGACCGGGATTCTCCCCGTCGCGGCTGGCGTTGCCGGAGGGGCCCTTGGAGTGAGAATGGCAGGTAAGCGGCTGGCATCCAGCGGGAGGGTCAATAAATTCGAGGCCCAACAAAGGATGGACGATAAAATCGGCCAACTCCGCAAGCAAGCACTGGAAGTGGATCGCGAGATCGAGAGACTGGATCGCATGTCTCCCACCTCCGAGGATTCGCGTCTATCCGGATGGGCCACCTCTGTCAATCAGGAGCGCGAGAGGGCTGAGCAAAAAAGCAAGAACCTCAACAGGTTGATCTCTAAAACCTCACAACGGAAGAGACAGGCTCAGAACCAAATAGAAGATGCACTCTTCCTCGGAGGCGTTGGCGGCTCAGCTGCCGGACTCAGTATCACGGCTGCCGGGGCCTCACTGATGGAGCAGATGCGCAGGGCGGCCAATGCGGAGGAAAATCGCCAGAAGCAGTCAGAAGAATTGACACCCGTGGAAGCGTACTAGAATTGAAACCGGGCACCTTTTCCCATGTTCGATCCGTTTAACCCAGGAGCGAGTCCGTTCAGCAACGCCTTCGAGGGCGGCGGATATCGCGCCTTTGCGGGTAGGGAAGACCAGATGGAAAGACAAAAGCTTGCACTGGAGCGTGCCCGAGAGAAGAAGCGCGAACTACTTGAAAATGAATACAAACAAGGAGAGAAAATGGCCAAGGAATACAAGGTGCCATTCCAGCCGAAGGATTGGGTATCGTCTGCGGCCAACGCTGCTTCAACTGCTTTAGGAATTGCAAAGGAGCAGGGATTGTTCCGGCCAAAAACTGACAACACTCGGCCCATAGAGACGACCTTCAATATGTCGAGGCGGAATGAGGTTCCACAGGCAGTAAGGGATGTAACCTCTGATTTTCTAAACACGCGTAGCTCTTGGGGCTTTGACCCCTCGAAAGCCTTTAACCCATGAGTTACTACTCCGCCGGCAGAGACGATCGAATGCAGTCTCAAAAGCTCGCATTTGATCGAGCACGCGCCGCTAGGAAAGCACGCTCCAGCGCCTGGCCTTCCTTCGACAAGGACCCCGCCTACAAAAGCAATATCTCCAGCAGTTTCAATCCATTTGACAATAAGTTTGGCAGCTCCCAGTTCAAATACAGCGGCGCCAAGGACAGCTTCGCGCAGGACTCACTTGAGGACTGGCAAAAAGCCTACGAGGATGACGAACACGACTTTGCGCTCGAGGCTCAGGAAAGAGGCTTCAAACTGCAAGACAGTACCTCCAAGATTGCGAAGGAGGCCCAGGAGGAAGCACAAAAGAGGGCCCAAGGACAACAAAGGAGAAGAGGAGTCCTCGGACTTGTCAGCTCTGCTGCAAGCTTTATCCCAGGCGTCGGGCCTCTCATCAGTGCCGGTATCAATGCTTTCTCCTAACAGGCCACCTATCGATGCTCACTAGAATCAACACAATGAGGAGCCCTGAACAATGCCGCTGCCCGCTCTAGCCGCAGGTGGCTCATTCCTGTCTGGATTGTCGGGACTCATGACCCGCCAGGGGCTGATGGCTGCTGCGACCTACGGGCCACTCATCTTCCAAGCAGCAAGCCAGCTGAATAATCCCGATCCCACGCGTGATACGTCTGACAACATAGGTGCCGCAGTGGGCAGCCTTGGTGTTGGAATTCCCGGGGCGCTCCTTGGCTCGTACCTGGGCAGGAGGGGCGGGCGATCCCTTGCTTACCGCACTGGTAAGCCATTGAATCCAGACATCCCCGGAGTGAGACTCGGTGGTCAAGTGGGGGGAACCATTGGCGGGGCCCTCGGCGGATTGGCTCTTGCAGGGGTAGGGGCCAACGTCGGTCAAGGGGTGGCAGGGTTCACAAAGGGGGACGCCCTCTCGCAGCAGATCAGGATGAATGAGCGGCTGTTCGAGTCTCAGGCGCGACTCCAAAGAGAAGCTCAGGAGGCTTCGCTTCCTTTGATGCGCAGTCAGCAAGATTTGGCGTTACGCGGGTACGCAGATCAAATGCTGCTTGAAGAGAGAGCCCGCGGACTCGATGCCTATCGCTCTGCTCTTTACGGGGTAGTCAATCGGCCACCCGTACAGGACAACGGGTTCTCCACCGCTCTCGCTCAATACGCTCTTGGGGGATTCGCCTAATGGCATACATCCTGCCGCAAAGCACATTCGCAGACCTAACAAGGGGACTGCCGGGCCCGCAGATTATCCCCGGCGCTGGTGGGTTCGCCGCCGCCCAGCGGAGCAGAGATGAGCAGGACGCCGAGCTCAGAGCGAGCCAGCTGCGTCTTGATACGGAACTGGAGTCCGATAGGTGGAAGCACGAGCAAAGCTTGCGAGAACTTGCACCCGGCAGCGCGAAGTCGGCCAAGCCTAAATTCAGTGATCGCCTCTTTGCTCTTGCCAATACAGGTGCGTTAGCCAATATCGCTAATGCTGTAGCTGGCTTCCCTACCGAGGGGGGCAAATCCCTGATGAATGCATATCAGAAGTCCATAGAACAACGACCATCCATGACTGACGTGGGGATCAAAGCACTTCAGGACGCAAGCGAGATAGCTGCCAATGTCAACAACTTGGGAGCAGCCGTGCCCCTTGCATTTCAGGCGGATCTAATCAACTCAAACAAGGATCTATGGACCGCACCTCGACTCTCCTATTTCCGGCCGGGCTAGCATGACTGACAAGTCTGGCATCCGAGGAGATTAGGCCATGGTTGGGAACTTTCTCTACGGGGTCGGCAAAGCTATTGACCCCAGCCAGTCGACAGCGGCGCGAAACGATCAAAGGAGGCTGCGGCTGGAAAAGGAGGCCGAAGAGCGAACGCGGCGAGCCCTGGCCCAGCAGGATTTCTTTGGGCAACTGAGAGGGCTCACCGCAATTGACGAGCAAAACGCAAACAAAGCGTTCAACCGTGGGGAGCAAGGCAAGGATAACGATCTAACGCGTGGTATCGCAAAGCAGGCTAGTGAAACCGAGCTGCTGAACCGGATCATTCCTGTCAAGACGGCATCGACCATACAGATAGGCGAAGGCAAGGGAGAGCAGGACAGAAAGACCATAGTGACCGCGGGGCAAGCAAGCGAAAGTTACGATGCCACGCAGAGGAAGGGTGCTACGACCGCTTTTCAGGCTGTGTTCCCCATGGTCAACGATGGGGTCCTGGCACAGCAATCTAATCTTCTCACAAACGGCCTTCAGTACGCGATCAATGCTGAAGAGCGGGAAAGGGAAAGAAGCTACCAACGAATGATGGAAATGCAGGAAAGAATGAGACCCAAGCTCGGAACAGTGCTAGCGGCAAACGCACCAGCGCTGCTGGGGACGGTTCTGGGGATGTTCGGGGCGTAAACAATGGCTCCTAAAAAGTCGAACAACAAGAGCAACTCCTCTAGCAAGAGCAACTCCTCTAGCAAGAGCAAGTCCTCTAGCAAGAGCAAGTCCTCCAGCAAGGACAACCAGAAGTCCGCTGCTGATCGGGCGAGGGCCTATAAAGAGGCG
>Ga0208465_1000358_pt1 | contig 13455 bp, 16 predicted proteins | sample LakMenEpi31Aug10_FD_150749 | JGI IMG/M metagenome (GOLD analysis project Ga0208465, IMG submission 150749) | Freshwater microbial communities from Lake Mendota, WI - 31AUG2010 deep hole epilimnion (SPAdes) | ecosystem: Environmental > Aquatic > Freshwater > Lake > Epilimnion/Euphotic zone ...
ACGTTTAGTGGTGCTTTACGCTTACCAACAAATGATACTGGCATATATTTCTCTGCAAGTGGAAATTCTTCACCTAGAATATCAGTATTTGCAAATAGTCTGTACATTGATGCTAATGGCAGCCCTGGGGATATCAATTTCCGATCGACTAATTCAACTCATACTAATCTGAAACTATATTCAGGTAGCAATCCTGTTTCCGCCGAATTTAACTCTTCTATCTCCTTCGGTGGAACAAATTGCGTAATAACGAGAGATGATGCAGACATTATCGCATTTCGCAGATCAACTTTCGCCCAACGCCTCAATCTCTACAACACCTTCACCGATGCCTCCAACTACATCCGTCAATCACTCTCTTTCACCACCTATTCATCCACTGTCCATGCACAGCTAGCAGCAGAAGGTGCTGGCACTGGGGCGGTCAACATACCGTTTGTTATTACGCCTCGCGGTACAGGTGCGTTTATCGTTGGGTCAATGCCCGATGGTACTGCAACAGGCGGGAATGCTAGGGGTGCTAGAGCAGTTGATTTACAGCTAGAAAAAACAACAGCGTCACAAGTCGCAAGTGGAGCAAATTCTTTTGTTGTTGGATATGCTAACACGGCATCGGGACAGGGATCAGGAGCCGGAGGATATAATACATCGGCAACTGGTTTTGGTTCATTTTCTTGGGGTAATGGGTGTACTACATCGGGAAATTATGGGATCACACTAGGGCAAAGTTTGTCGGCAACAGGTTATGCCTCTTGCGCTATAGGCAGAGAAAATTCCGCGACCGCAAATAGTTCTTTTGCAACTGGCAGAATGTCTACTGCGTGGGTGCAAGGAATGATTTCATTTGCAAGTGGTGGCAGATATTCAAACCCAACTCAGGGAGATCAACAAGGAGGCATTTTACCATTATTAAATTGGTCTGCTGGTGCAAGTAGTGTCGAATTACTTGCAAACGCTACTGATAGATTAACAATACCTACTAGATGCTCTCTTGGATTTGTAGTTGAAATTTTAGGAATCAAAAATAAAGGTGGTCAGGCAGTATTTTTTAACAGGCAAGGTATTGTTAAAAACGTATCTGGAACAACTTCAATAGTTGGCACTGTACAAACGATTGGAACTGATATTAACTCAGTATCGGCAGCAATATCCATAACTGCTGATGATACAAATGATTCTCTAACTATTGCATGCACACAACCGACCGGAGAATTTACTGGTGCAACAGGCGTAGCTTTAACAGATATTATTACACTTACAGGACATCCATTTGTTAATGGTGATGAGATTTGCTTTTCGTCACTAAGTGGTGGTTCAGGATTGTCAACAAATACTAAATATTTTGTTCGTGATGTGTCAGGAAGTACATTCAAGGTCACAACATCTTTTGTTGGTAATACTGCAATAAATTTCACGACAGATATTACCGATGCAACGGTTGACTATATTTGGTATTGGCATGGCATTGTTAGATTCAGCAGAATCAATTTTGGATTGTATTAACAGGAGTTTTTATGTCTGAACTTGTTTTGAAATTGTCGAAGGCCCAAGTCGAAGTAGTACTAAAGTCTCTCAACCAAGTTTGTCAGGGTGTTGAAGCGGCAAGCGTTATCTTGCCAGTCTTCGCGGAAATCCAGAAGCAAACGAACGAGCAACTTGAACCTAAACAAGGTGAATAACCGTGGCAAACAAAACCGTTGTTTTTAACACTCAAGTGTATGCAGGAACGGCAGGACTAACGCTACTGCTCATTTCACCGACCGATGGAAGCATTGGCAACGGTGCTGGTGATACGTTGACTGCTGGAAGCAACGGTTTGTTTAGTTGTGTTGTCACGGAGAACATCACTGGCTGGTGGCATGTCGTCGTGAAGAACGGGGCAACTGCAATCCTCGAAGGTGGACAGGTTTATTTTCAAAGTAATACGCTAGGCACTTACTACGTTGATGGATTCTTTAACGCTGGTTCGTCAACGTGGGATACGCCGTATGCAAGCCATAAACTAGCAGGTTCATTTGGCAAGCTCATGGATTTGCTACGCAAAGCAAACATGGCTGTTGAAGCAACAGTGCTTGCAAGTCCAACACCAACCACAACGACTTTTAATGTCTCGGGTCTTAATTACCCGACCGGTGCTTTTGAGCACGCTGTTTTATTCTTTGCCGATGACTCGACGCTAGCCGAGCAGAATAGTCCGATTTTGACGTTCGTCAACAATGGCAACGGTACGCAAACCATTGTGCTAGAAGAAGCAAGGACGGCAGCACCAATCGCAGGTGATACGGTGCTTATTGATGCGACGAGTCACGTTCATGCTATTGCAGATATACAGGCAGGGCTTGCGACAAGCAGCGGAGTTACAAGTGCGTTCACGGAGATCAAGGGTGCTGGCTGGTCGAGTGGCACGGATACGCTGGAGAAGATCGCGGATGTTGCTGGTGCAAGCGTTACGGTAGCACCACTATCAGCAACGAGCCCTGATCGCATTACACAGAGTACCGTGCAAACACTAATTAACGATACCTCGGCTGTTGGCCCAATTGCGATTAAAGATAGCAGTGGCAATGCTGTTAGCCTCTCTGGATTAACACTCAAGGTCTGCATCGAAAAGATCGATGGTACGGTGCTTGCTAACCTAACGCCAACGATCAGCGGAGCGAGCAATAACCAAATTACCTTTACACCGAATGCTGACAGCGTATCGAAGACGGGCACGTTCCGCTGGGCGCTGCGGCAAGTTAGCGATGGGAAAGTGTACGGGCTCGGTGAGTTTGTGGTTGATCCAGCAGCAAAGATTTCGCCATGAGCATTATTCTTTGTGTCTGTGGAAATCAGCATAAGCGATCCGAGCAGTGTACTCGCTGCCGTAAACCGACGAGAAGCTCTCACGGCAAAACGACAGCTGAGCGTGGCTACGGTCACGACTGGAGAAAGCTATCGGAGCGCATTCGCACCGAGGAGCCGCTTTGCAAAGACTGTGAATCTGTGGGTAGAATACGACCGGCAACTGAATGTCACCATTTAATTAAAATACGGGAGGCTCCAAACGAAAGACTAAATCTTGGCAACGTGATTGGGCTATGTCATGAGTGTCACCAAATTAGAACAGACCGGGGAGAATAGGGCATGGGCGGGATAACAGGACGAAGCGGTGGAGCAAGAAATCGAGGCAACTTTGATTTGTCTGAGCAAGACGGATTGCCGGAAAAGCCTACTAGCATGAGCGAGGCTCAAGGCGAAGTTTGGGATGAACTCATGGATCAGCTTCCGCTCGAGGCACTGCGAAAGATCGACAGGCATTTACTTTTCTTGCTTTCCTCGCTGATTGCAGGATCTCGTAAGCTTAATCAAGAGTGGCTACTCGATCCAGCTGACAGAGATATCAGAACAAGCTACATGCAAACACTGGAAAAGATTCGCCAGTTATCAGGCCTATTTGGCTTGTCGCCAGCAGATCGCAAGAGGATTCAGATTGCAGAGCCTAAAGAAGAACAAGATGATTTAGCGGAGTTTATGTGATAGCTGAAATCACCGCTGACGATAAAGTCGAAAGCTATATCACCGGAGTGCTGTCTGGCACGATAACGGTCGGTTCGCTCGTACGCGCAGCGGTAGAACGTCATGTTGCTGATTTAAAAAAGCAAGACAGCCAAGAGTTCCCCTACTACTTTGACAAAGAAGCTGCGGAAAAAAAATGCCAATTCTTTCCTAAGATCTTGCGGCACAGCGTTGGCGAATGGGCAGGAAGACCATTTCACCTTGAACCTTGGCAAGCTTTTATGGTGTGGAGTATTCACGGCTGGAAGCGCCTTGACGGAACAAGACGCTTTCGCAAAGTCTATATCCTTGTTGGTCGCAAAAACGGCAAGACGCAGCTTATGGCTGGAATAGCTCATCAGCTAGCTATTGCAGACGGCGAACCTGGGGCTCAGGTGTTTTGCTCGGCTACTAAGCTTGAACAAGCCAAAGTGCTTTACTGCGAAGCGGAACGCATGGTTCGCCAAGCACCTTCACTTAGCAAGCATGCCAAGCTAACAACGAACAACCTTGCCTACCCAGGCACAAACTCGTTTATACGCCCGCTTGGAAGCGATAAGCCGTTTGACGGACTAAACCCGCATGCTGTCGTATTCGACGAACTGCACGCTTGGAGACAGCATCATAGGGCATTTTTTGACACAATGGTCACCGGCTCGGGCGCTCGCCGGCAACCGCTACTGTGTGTGATTACGACCGAGGGTGATGGTGATTCGGAACTGTGGATCGCGGAGCGAGACTACGCCATCGATGTCGTAACCGGCAAAATTGAAGACGAATCAGTTTTTGCGATGCTGTACTGCGTCGATCCAGAAGACGATGCTTTTTGCGAAACCAACTGGTGCAAAGCTAACCCAAATCTTGGTGTATCGGTCAAGATCGACGACCTGCGGCAAAAAGCTAAAGAGGCTCAGCACAAACCAACTGCCCGTAGCCAGTTCCTTCGCTATCACCTAAATCGTGTTGTTAGCAACGTGGAATGGGGAATCGACTCGCAGCTATGGAGCATTGCTTCCCAGCATGAGCCTAAAGATTGGTCAAATGCCGATTGCATCACCGCTGGCGTTGACATTGGTGGTCGCGATGACTTGGCAGCAGTCGCCTACTGCGCTCGCTTTCCAGACGGCTACCACGATTTACCAGACGGCACGCAAAAGCCTATCTTTAAATATGACTTTCGCGTTCAGTCGTACCTTTACCCAGACAGTAAACGCGATTTAACCCAAGCACCTTGGTATGACTGGTTGCGTAGTGGCAGGCTCATTAAGAACGAGTTTGTTATTAACGAGATCAAGAAGAAGCTGATTCTCGATGCTAAAGACCTTGAATTTGCGGGAATAGCTTATGATCAGTACAATGCTCAGCAACTTGGTGAGGATTTAACCGCTGAAGGTCTACGGGCAATTGAGTTTCGGCAAAACTTTTTGATGTACAACGAGCCTATTCGTGAATTCCTGTCGCTGCTTAGCGGCGGGAAAATCATGCATGACGGCAACCCGATTTTAGCCTGGGCCGCTAAAAACTTGGCGATAAAAAAGGATTCGGCAGATCGCTGGATGCCCTGCAAGAAAAGCAGCAAAGACAAGATAGATCCAGTCGTTGCTTGCTTCATGGCGTTTAGACTGGCAATGCTCGCACCATCGCGGCCAAAAGGTAATTTGTTTGTGTTTTAGAGAGGTTGCATGTCAACACTATCACGACCATTTCAGTGGCTTGTCGACCTCTTTACTGGCAACGGCAGTGACGGGGAAAAACGGCTGTCTCAGGAACAGGCGATTAGCTACGCGCCCATCTGGTACTCCGTCAACAAGATTAGCAACCACATCGGTCAACTCCCAATTCATTTCTATCGTCGCATCGAGATGCCCGAAGGCGATGTGATGGGATCCGAAAAGGCCGTCGACGACAGTCGCTACCAGTTGCTGAAAAGCCGGCCGAACACCTATCAGACAGCGTTTACGTTTAAGGCTCAGCTAATGAGTCACGTTTTGCTCTGGGGTAACGGCAGAGCCTATATAAATCGCAGCGGTAGGAATATTCGCGAACTGATTCCACTGTTGCCAGACAGAACGATAACCGTCATGATCGATGGGGAAAAGTTTCACCTGACCAAGCCGCAGGGCTGGGACAGGCTAAAGCTTTTTGAAAATCCATCCGAAGAAATGCGCGATGTAATCATTCTGGCTGATACTGATGTGGTACATATCCCAGGCTTTGGCTTTGACGGAATTGAAGGCTTATCGCTACTTGCTGTCGCAGCTCGGTCATGGAACGCCGGCATCTCGGGCGATAAGCAAATTAACACGCAGATGACCAAAGGCTTTAGCGGCAAATTTATGCTCGAAGCGCCTGCTGGTGCTTTTAGAAACGAGAATGACGCTAAGACGTTTATGGAATCTTTTAACCGCTATCACAGCGGGCCAGAGAACGCTGATAAAGTTGGTTTGCTGAGAGAAGGCATCAAAATGAACTCGCTCAGCATGTCAAATCAAGATGCTCAGTTTTTAGAAAATCGCAAGTATCAGCGACAGGACGCTGCGCTGTGGTTTTTGCTAGAGTCTATTTTGGGTGACGACTCGAGCGTGTCGTACAACAGCCTTGAGCAAAAGAATTTAGGCTACCTTAGCAATTGCTTAATGACTTGGGTTGTGAAGTGGGAGCAGGAACTCGATGCCAAGCTTTTGACATCGAGGGAGCGCAACAACGACACGAACTATTTTAAGTTCAACACGGCAGCACTTCTGCGAAGTGATTACAAGACAACCATTGATTCGCTGGCGATTGCAATCCAAAACAGGATTCTCAATCCAAACGAAGCTCGTGCAGTGCTAGAAATGAATCCTTACGAGGGCGGCGAGTATTACATGAATCCTGCGACAAGTTCAGGCGCGGATCAGATGGGCAATGCAGCCGAGGATGCTGAGGATGAAAATGACCTTGAGGATAGCGCTGAAAGCGACCTCGTCGACAGCCCGAACGACAAGAACAGCAAGGCGATAAAGTCTCATTTAAGTCACCTATTAACTGTTGAGAAAAATAGACTTATTGATGCCAGCAAGTCGCCTAACAAATTCCTAGCCTTTATGGATAAGTTTTATCCTAAGTTTGAAGAAACACTGAACCGTGGCATAGCCCAGTACTGCGACAATTCTAAGATTGCCATGCAGTGGTGCAAAGATTCACGGCGACTGTTAATGACTATCTGCGACAATGTGACTGCAGAAGATTTTGAAGCCAAGCTAAAAGAAGAGATTGCTGCTTGGGATACTCGGCTAAATAAACTCGTAAAAGAGGTATCAAAAAATGTTTAAAGTAGACGGTAGCGAAATTTACCTGTACGACATTATCGGCCCATCCTGGGCAGGTTACATTGGCTCAGAGGATGTCATCGCGGCGCTGGCTGAAAACAAAAGCAAGCGAATGACCATCCGCATCAATTCGCCAGGAGGATCCGTCGATGAAGGAATCGCCATCTATAATGCCCTATCTCGTCACGCAGCTGGTGTTAATGTTGTTGTGGATAGTGTCGCTGCATCTATTGCGAGCGTGATCGCTTTAGCTGGTGAAACAGTTGTGATGGCAAGCAATGCCAAGTTGATGATCCATGATCCATGGACATTCGAGATGGGTAACGCCAGCAAGCTTCGCAAAACAGCCGATGTGCTAGATCTTTACACCAATGGTCTTGTTGACATTTACAAGAAGAAGACAGGTCTTGGTGAATCAGAGATTCGCGACATGATGGCTGCAGAAACGTGGCTCTCCGCTACCGATGCCTTAGCTAAGAAGTTCATTGACGGCATCGACGGTGAAAGCCAACTATCGCCGCAGGTTCCAAAGGGAATGCACAATAACGTCCCTAGCGATGTGGGTCAGGCAACGATTTCTGCTGGCACTCGCACCCGGGACATGGCAAAGATTGTCAATCGCCTAAAAGAACTAAAAGTGCGGTCAATTTGACAAACAATTAAAACTGCTTATATTTAAACCAGTCACGACATAACCATTGCAACTAGTTAGCGGCATAGGTGGAGTCGAAGCGTTTATCGTTTCGTTTCACGCAAGTGCCGCTATTTTTTTTGGCACTTGCTGTATTTTTCAGTAAGGAGCCATCACAGTGGCTAATTCCCAGAAGTTACGCGAACAGATTTCGGCAGAAGTCGCCAAAGCTCAAGCAATCGTTGCTTTGGCTGAACAGGAAAATCGCGATCTATCCGCCGAGGAAAAGGCATCGATTGATCAGATCACTGGCGAAACCGGCATTGTTGACCAGTTGCAAAAGGATCTTGAGCGCCAGATTCGTCTTGAAGCTAAGGCGAAAGAGATCTTGAATGTTCGTCCTGTTGTCCACGATCAGAAGCCAGAAGTCAAGATTCCAGCCTCGGCTAAGCGTCACAGCAAGCTGAAGGCATTTAAAAGCGATGTTGATGCTTATGCTGCTGGTCAGTTTATTCGAGCTGTTACAGTCGGCGCTCCAGATGCGAAGCAGTGGTGCAGTGACCACGGCATCGGTATCCAGGCTGCTCACAGCGAATCCAGCAACACCGCTGGTGGCTATCTTGTGCCTGATGTGATGGAAAACGCCATCATCAACTTGCGTGAAGAGTACGGCGTGGCTCGCAGTGCTTTGCGAGTTTGGCCGATGAGCAGCATGTCGCTTAACATTCCTCGTCGCCAGAGCGGATTCACCAGCTACTTTGTTGGCGAAAACTCTGCTGGCACTGAAAGCGACATGTCGTTTAGCCAAGTTCGCTTGGATGCGAAGAAGCTTATGATTTTGACTCGCTTGTCGAGCGAACTCAACGCTGATTCGATCATCTCGCTAGCTGACCTTGTTGCTAACGAAATGGCACTGCAGATTGCCAACAAAGAAGACGAATGCACCTTTAACGGTGACGGTACTTCAACCTACGGCGGCATTGTTGGTCTTAAGAGCGCGTTGGCTGCAGGTGCGGTTTATACCTTCGGCACTGGCGAAGATGTGTTTGCTGATTTGACCACTGCATCCTTTACCTCTGCTATGGGCAAGTTGCCACGCTTTCCAGGCATTCGACCTGCTTGGTACATCCACAGCGCTGGCTACTTCGCTTCGATGGCTCGTCTTCTGGCTGCTGCTGGTGGTAACACCGTGCAGATCCTTGAAGGCGGCGTTTCCCAGGTGCAGTTCATGGGTTACCCAGTTATCTTTACTCAGGTTCTTACCAGTGCCTTAACCAGCACTGCTTCAACCATCTTCGGTTACTTTGGTGACTTGTCGATGGCTGCAGCCATGGGATCTCGTTCTGGCATCGAAATCGTAAGCGATAGCAGCCGCTACTTTGAATTCGATCAGGTTGCTATCCGCGCTACCACTCGCTTCGACGTTGTGGTTCATGAAACTGGCACAGCTTCGGTCTGCGGGCCAGTTGTTGCTCTCAAGTTTGCTGCCTAAGTTTTGCTCTGCTAGTTTTTGACAACAACCGTTTTTTCTATACGAGGTTTTTATGATTCAAGCTCAACGAATGACCCGAGCAATCTTGGTAGCACCAAAGAGTTGTGCAAGCAACACGACCACGACTGCTAACCTTGATTGCCAAGGTTCTGATTACGCGACGATTGAGATCGCACTTGCTGCCGAACTCAATACCAACGCAACAGGCCCAACGATCTCGCTGCTGGAAGCAGACGACACTAACGCAACTTCCTTTGCTACCTTCAGTGCAAGCTTTGAGCGAACCGCTGAAGACTGCACCGCAACAAAGGTCGTCGTTTACCATGTCAACCTGAAGGCACGCAAGCGATATCTTCGCCTGTCGTTTACTACGCCAAACTCAAGCAACGATGTCATCCTGATGGGTGCAGTATCGAATCTTGAGAAGCAAATTGCTCCAATTTCAACAAGCCAAATGGGCGATGTTGTTGTAATTGGTTAATGCCCGTGGCGTATGCTGCGGTCGCCCTCCAGTAAGTGATAGCCCTATCTTACTGGAGGGTTTTAGGGCTGGGCTATTTTAGAGACACAACATGCTTGCGTGGCACGGGCAGCTACTGCAGGATGCGTGGGTTGCCTCGCATCTGAAGTATAAACGAAGTGGTTTTTTTGTTGATATTGGCGCTCACGATGGTGTTGAGTTTTCTAACACCTACGCTTTTGAGCGCAACCTAAACTGGAGCGGGATCTGCATAGAGCCTGTTCCAGAGATCTTTGACAAACTGGTCGTCAATCGAGAATGCAAGTGCGTAAAGTCGCTAGTGCATGAGCGTGATGGTGTGCGATTTCCTTTTGAAGTTAGCGGCATCAATACGATGCTCTCCGGCATCAATGAACAGTGTAAAGATCCCATCTACATGGAATCTAAAAGCTTGATGACTATTTTGGCTGAGTGCAATGCACCGAAGGTCATTGATTACATTTCGCTAGATACCGAGGGCTCAGAACCAGACATCTTGCGAGGTTTCAATCCTAACGAATATCATGTGCAGTGCTGGACAATAGAGCACAACGGTGATGGTGAGCGGGCGAGCTTTATTGCACAGTGGCTGAGCGGTAATGGTTATCTGTTTCGATTTGTGAACTGGGATATTTTTGCTGTAAAGGATTGGGCTAATCCATGAGCGAACAAAACGAGTCAACTGAGATGCGAGTGTGTGCGTTTATGACACTACCTCGCTACGAAAATGTGCTGTGCAGAAACACTATCCAGTCGGCACTGCTGCGACTGGGAATACCGCTGCACACCGCACAGGGTGTGTTTTATGGTCAATGCATGCAGAGGCTATTTGATGCTGCCATTGATGTTGGTATCGAGGTCGCACTAACTATCGACTTTGATTCAATGTTTATGCCAGAAGACATCATGGCGCTGCTAAGAACGCTGGCAATGAGGCCTGACATCGATGCTGTGGCTTCTATGCAAGCTCGCCGTGGCGGACATTTTCCACTGATGACAATTAAAGGGCAAACGGAACTCGACTGGGATGGTAAACCAGTGCAGGTATCGACAGCTCATTTTGGATTGACTGCGATTAGGCTGAGCAAAGTGGCTAAGATGCCAAAGCCTTGGTTCTGGTCAACACCAGGAACCGGCGGCGAGTGGGAAGACGAAAGCGGCAAAATCGATGACGACATTTACTTCTGGCACAGATGGAAAGAATGTGGGAACACGCTCTACGTCGATCCAGCAGTAAGAATTGGTCACATGGAAGAAATGGTTGCTGTGTTTGACGACAACTACCAAGTCGTCCACAAGTACCCGAAAGATTGGCGAGCAAGCAGAGAGCCTGAAGAAACTTCAAAGGGTGATGAAACGCCATGAGCGACAAAATGAAGCCACTTCAAAATGCACTTGAAAATTTGGTGCTAAATACTGCCAAGGCGGCATATCCTCTTGAGGTGGCTGAGCTCAAGAAGCAACTTGAGATCGCTGACGACGATACGACTCATGACGAGCAACTTGAAAAGACTATCAAAGCCGTCACCGAGCAGTTTGAGCACGATACGGGTCTAAAGCTTACCAACGAAACTTGGACTTACACGCTCGATAGGTTCGGTGGCGACTACATTATCATTCCTATTAGGCCGATACAGTCGATTACCTGGATTAAGTACTACGATAGCGCGAATGCTCAGCAAACGCTTCCTACGAGTATATACGCGCTCGACGGGGCAACCGGGACAGTACCTGCTGGGAACAGTCGCATACTGCTCAAGTACAATCAGGATTGGCCGACGACGACCGATAGGTATGATGCTGTCGAGATTAAGTTTGTTACTGGCTACGGCGCTGCTGCAACTGCAGTTCCGCAATCGCTCAAGCAAGCACTTTTGCTGCTGGCAGTGTTTTACTTTGAGCATCGAGGTGAGCCTATTACCGAGGCGTTGGCCGGTTATCCTGCTTACGAGCATTTAGTTCGCCGCTTTATTAGGCAAAGCTATCCATGACAAATTACCAAGGTAAGCGGTTTGCCATTGGCTCAATGCGCGACCGGATTGTTATTGAGGAGCCAGACATTACGCTCGATAGCGAAACAGGTCAGCCTATTGCGTCTTGGCAGATCTTTTTGCAGAGCGTTCCTGCTGCTTATCACAGCGTCCGAGGCGGCGAAAACTTTCGTGGTGGTCAAGTGGAAGCCGGGATATCAGCAGTGTTTACCATGCGTTACCAGCAGGATATTTCGCCACAGATGCGAGTTCGTTTTGATGGTGTGATTTACAACATTGCTTTTGTCAGCCCAGTCGTTGGCAGTAAGCGTTACCTAGATCTCTATTGCCGAACGGTGAATAACGATGGGATCTAGAAAGCCATTTACACGAACGACTCAGCCTAGCTATAAAACTGGCGGTCAAAGCCGTTTTAGTGCAGCAATTGATATTAGCGATCTTACTAAACTAGTCGAGCAACTCGATGATTTGCCAGTTAGGGTTAGTCGCGATGTGTCTGATGTTCACATGGATTATGCAGCAAGACTAGTTGCCAATGTGTTTAGATCTAAGATGCCAGAATCTAAAGCATCAGATCGGGCAAAATGGTCTAGGCTACACGCACAAGGCAGAAAGTTTGCCAGTTTTCCAAGGACGCGATCAACCATTAACTATGTGATTCGCAAATATGGCAAATTTGCTGTTACGGCATTTATTGGGCCGGAGTATCCACATGGAGCAAAGTCTTACTTTGACTACTACGGCACTACCTCACGCCAGATGTCATTTTGGGCTGTCGATAAGAACGATCCTAAACGTTATCGGGCTAGGCTGAAAGCGAAGCGCCGGCTATCGCAGGAAGTGCAAGATGCTACGGATGCTATGGTCAAAAAGATCATGGCAGAGGGCATCGATCGCTCGGTCAAAATGCATATGGAGGGTAACGTAAGTGGCTGACGTTGCATCCGCAGTACGAAGCTTTTTGCTCAACAACACCGGAACAGCGATTACCTCGCTAACATCAACACGAATTTATCCCGATGATTTGCCACAGGGAGCACAGCTTCCCGCTATTGTTTACAACAAAATATCTACCAACCATGAGCATGTAACTGCTGGTGGCTGGGGCTTAGCGGGATTTGCTACCTGTCGTCTTGAGATGGAATGCTTCAGTAGCACTCGGGCTCAGGCAAACAGTTTGGCAGATTTGCTTAAAAACAATATAATTGGTTCACTTCGAGGTGTTTACGGAGGCATCAATTTTTTTGACGCAACCGTAGGAGCTGGGCAGCGCACTTTTGTGGAACAACCAACGGATGCTAGCGACGAAAAGCGTTATGTTTCGGTGGTCGAGTTTTTGATTTCTTTTTACGATGCCTAGTTTTGATCAAGGAGATTGAGTATGCCAGTTACTGAAACTCATGCAGATACAGGTGCAGGCGCAACGGTGAGCTTTTCCAGCACCACCTTTGCTGCCAAAATCCGCAGCATGAAATTGCCAACTTGGATGGTTGACGATTTGGAAAAGTCAACTTTGGACAACACGACTTACAAGTCGTATGTTCCAAGCGACTTGGTTGAGCCAGGAGAGGTAAGCATCACCTGCTTATTCCCAACTAGCTTGACATTGCCAACAGTCGCAGCAACGGTTACCGAAACCTGCACCATCACCTTCCCGCTGCGTAAAGTCGCTTCCACGACCACGACCAGCAACGAAACGACTGCAGCCAACCTTGCAGGTACTGGCTACTTCAAGTCGTTCGATTTTCCAACGCTTCAGCTTGGCACTTTGCAAGAAGCTACGTTTGTCTTTAAGTTCGACGGCGGAACTGGGCCAACGTTTAGTAAATCCGCCTAATTAAGGGCTAGTTTATGGTCAAGGTAGAACTAAGGCCTCACAAGGGAGTGATGAACTCCCCGCTGGGGCCAATTGAAGTTGAGCACAACCAGTGGGTCATCATGGCTAATGGTCTACAGGTTGGGTATATTGGTAAAGACGCTGGATCGCCACTGAATTT
>Ga0208465_1000361_pt1 | contig 13287 bp, 10 predicted proteins | sample LakMenEpi31Aug10_FD_150749 | JGI IMG/M metagenome (GOLD analysis project Ga0208465, IMG submission 150749) | Freshwater microbial communities from Lake Mendota, WI - 31AUG2010 deep hole epilimnion (SPAdes) | ecosystem: Environmental > Aquatic > Freshwater > Lake > Epilimnion/Euphotic zone ...
GGGAGTTGCACGCAACCCCAACACACCACCCGAAACTCTAACAATTCTTGCCCGAGATGAGATTTCTGGTGTTCGCGGTGGAGTTGAAAGAAATCCAAATTCAACAAGAGAAATCGTTCAAACTGTAAGAGCCTATGAGTTTTACAATAATTATGAATAAAGTCTGCTGTTTTCCCCCCTCTTTAATGTATCATTAATGTATTGTGATCCGCCGCTCTTATAATTACTGAACTCTTCGGCATCGTTAATGATTATACCAAGATAGGTGGGTTTCAGTATATAAATCTCTCGCTTCTTATTATTAAGATTTAACTCATATTCGTAATTAGTAATTTCAGACAAAACTTTAGAACTTTCAAGTCTAAATGTACTATTTCTATCGGTATATTCAAAATAATGAGAATTACCCAAAGCTCCACGGTTGTATAGAACGAGTTCCACTTCTTCTGAATTATCAACACTTAATGTGGGGATTGCACTATTAGGGACATCAGAAAGTTGATAATAAAAAGCACTAATATTACCGGTTCCAAATTGATCTTGAATGCTAGTAACGCGAAAATTGCCATTAAAGATATTATCGGAGACGTTCCTTATAATGATCTCATCGCCGACCTGCAACCCCTGAATAGCATTTGTTAAAGTAACACCTGCAATATTATTAGGAACAACACCATTTCCGCAAAATATTTGTGAAATTTTCTTTGTACTTACCTCGATAAAATTCCCATTGGTTTTCCAATTCGGGGTCATTCTAATACCGGATGGTAGCACTATAATACCATCAGAATTTTTGATTTCATTTGTCTCATAATGATGAATACCACCATGTAGATTCTCATAAGAGCCATACTTATCTAACATTGCGGAATCAAAAGAATTATTGTCTAGTGGCCATTCCGATCTTACATCTAAAATGTTATTAGACAGAAGAATAACCCAATCAAATGACGGATCACTATAGTATTTTTCCGCAACCTGATCCGGCCTTTCGTTCCCGATGATATTATATTTTGTAAAATAGACTAAATTACCGAAAATATCCTCTCGCAATCTACCCCGTCTGAATAGATTTTTAATTTGAATATATTCAGAAATACTTGAAGTAGTTGAGGGATTAATGTAGTCTAGATTTGGAATTGTTCTGAAATAAAAAGACATTCTTAGTATCCTATTGAAACGTTAGTTTTATCGTCTTTAAATTCATCGTGATTGTAGTCATCAAAATAAACCGGCTCAAGTTCTTGAAATTGCATATCTAAAGAATAAGCAGACATGGTGGCCTCGTCATCATCATAAGTCATATACTGATTAGACGGAGTATAATTAACCGCGAAATTCTTTAGAGCACAAGTTTTGATCTTGTTTAAAGATGTGTGTTCAGGTCGCCCCTTCCTTTTTCCATTAATGTATCTAATATCATAGACCATCGGGGTCTTTAGAAATATATCTGCAACACCCTGGCGTGGTGCCATGCTTTGTTTAAACACTCTTATGATCTTTTTGACAACTATTGCCTCGGCCTCTTCTCTTGGTGTTAGATCAAACCTAAAACTAAACGGACGCAATTCAACATTTTGAAATAAAAGTTCCATATTTGGGTTCAAAATTGCCCCGAAGGCTCTACTGAAGAAGTTGTTATTAGAACTAATCGCCATCTTTGACATTTCAGCTTGGATAAACGCCTGAACGGCTGGATTAATGTTTTTATTTTGTATTAGATTGGAAAATTCGCCAATTATAGCGGTTGGATCTTCATTTTGAGCAGTTAGAGATACAAAAGAGGCAGCTTGTTGTATTGCATCTAATGGCTCTGCACCCCAATTTACAATATTGCTATCCATAATTCCACCCTGAATTGGTAATCTTATGGTGCTCCTGGTTATCTTTTTCTTATCCTCACTACCATACCTTTTGAGTCTCTGCAGCCCCTCAGTTGTAAAAATTCTCGGCTGATATTCAATAACCTTAAATTCAATAAAATCTTGGGTTGAATTTTTATCAAAATTTAGAGGATATGATAAATTTTGACTATTCTTAAATCCATTACTTTCAAAAGCTGTGGTTAATGGATCAATACCGGTTATTTGTATGGATATATTTCTAGCCTTCGTTGCATCACTCTGTTCATTCGATGCAGCTGTGTTATTGAAGCCGGGGAGATATTTAAACTGTTCGGAAAGGGGTGTAGAGCTATTTCCCAATTTTTCTTTTATAACCGCAGTTCGTTGTTTTTCTGCTTCCTTTCCCACAACATCTAGAATACTTTTCTGTACTTGTTCTGGATAAGTTTTTAAAAGAGCCGAAGGTAATTGTGTATATTTCTTATCTCCATCAAATTCAGAATTAAAAACCGCAGTCTTTCCGCCACCTGTGGTGTCATAAACGGTCATATTTGCATTATTTTTGGAGTCTACCTCAACAATGTAACTTCTACTTTGCTCTTTTATTGATACTATTCCAAAAGGATTTTTAGGCTCAGATTGAGTGGGAACCCATTTAACCTTTACCGTAAATGGTTTAGAGACTAAATCTGCCATTACTCATAATTCCCACTATATGTTATTTATTCTGGAATAAATATAGGCAAAAATGTTGGTATCTGTAGAAAATATTCTAACTCATGTGGCTTGATTCTGTAGAATTTACTTTGTATTCTAGAGAAGTTATAAGTTCTATAAACACTCTCAACATATTGTGGAGCCCGTTCCCAGTGAAAATTGAAACCTTTATAATATGATCTAGTAGATCCGGTTAAAAGTATAACCGGAAATACGTCATAATACTTCCCCTTTGTGACCGCAATATACTTAAAGGTGTAAAGTCCGTGTCTATCCATTGCTTCTTCTCCACGACCCAATTTCTGTAATAACACAATAACCAGATTGAAATACTGAGGTGGACTTAGATTGGGTGGAAGTTTCTCAACGAAATTTTTTACTGCATAATATTCGTCGGTCTCTTCTATTAAGGATGGAGGAATGACAACATTTGGATCAGCTCTTTTGAAATTATCTACAATTGCCTTTATTCTGGTTTCACTAGCTTTTCCAAGTCTAGAGAAGAATTTCCTAAGTGTCTGTACTGCCGATAGTGCCATTCTAGCACCCGAGTTTAATTGTATGGGAAACTTCATAAGAATAACTCGTTTTCTGTGATTTTGATAAATTCTAGACCATTTTCTTTACAGAAGTTTTCGGCTGCTGACCACTTTGCCAGATTTTTCTGATAAGTAGTCATCTCATTCAAATAGGTTTTAGACTTTTTGCGAGCCGAAGGTTTAGGGGGTTCCGTTTGTCTTTTTGGTTTAATTTCAATAATGTACCTCTTTATAACTCCAGTCTTATCTCGTATTTTTATATAAAGATCTGGAAAGTATCTTCTTATCTTATTAGTAGTTGGGTCAAAATATTTGATTATTATAGTCTCACTACTCCACTCTAATATTTCTGATGTCCTATCGCACCAATGAAAAGCCTTGAGTTCATAGCTACTTCTATAAACAATATCATTTACATCCCCAACATATTTTTGAGGATTGATGGGTCTGAAGTAGTTCTGAACGTATTTTTTCTCGGCCAAAGCTAAATAATATATAAGCAATTAGTAATATTTATGTCATTAAAAGGCGATTATAACCCTAAAAAAATTAAAGACATAAAGGCCACACTTCTTAGGCCAGCATTAACATCTCATTTCGCTATTAAGATACAACCACCTCCAGATTTAATAAAATTTCTACAAAATGAAGCTAGATTTGGTGGGCAATTTAGTCAGACATATTTAGATAATTTAGTTATACTTTGTGAGAGTGCAACACTACCGGGAAGTACACTATACACCCACGAAGTAACCAACGATTTTCCGGGTGTTACCGAGAGGATGGCATATCGCCGGCAATATGATAATCAATCGTCTTTCACTTTCCAGGTGGATCAAAACTATGACATTATTGAGTTCCTAGAAGGTTGGAAAAACTTTATAGTCAATGAAGATGATCAGAAACTATTTAAAACTCGCCAGGCTTCTTATAGAATGAAGTTCAAAAATCAATATGCTGGTGAGATTGCCGTCACAAAATTTGAACGAAATCAGGGCGTTAAAGAAGATAAACAGGCTGATTCTAAAATACTTAATTATACATTCGTTGATGCCTTTCCTATTTCTATTGATTCAATGCCTGTTTCTTATGAGACAGGAACAGTATTAAAGTGTTCGGTCAATTTTACATATACGAGATACGTCAGGCAAAGAATCCTGGGCAGTCCAACTAAATAGATTAGAAATTAATAATGGTTAACCATGCCTTTACCTTCTTTAGTCGTTCCAACTTATGAATTGATTCTACCTTCTACTGAAAAGCCTATTAAGTTTAGGCCATTTATTGTAAAGGAAGAAAAGCTCCTGCTATTGGCTCTTGAATCTGAGAGTAATATTGAAATCACAAATGCAATCAGAACCATCATCTCAAATTGTGTTCTAACTAAAGGTATTAAGGTTGAAACTTTACCCACGTTTGATATTGAATTTCTGTTTCTTAATATAAGAAAGAAATCTGTGGGCGAGACAATTGATCTTACAGTTTTTTGTCCAGATGATGGAGTGACAGAAGTTAAGATTCAGATTGATCTGGACGAGGTTCAGGTCCAAAAAGATCCCAATCACACTAAGAATATTAAAATCGGAGATAAATTTGTTCTCGAGATGAAGTACCCATCACTCGACCAATTTATCAAGAACAATTTTGATCTTGAAAAAATTTCATCCAGTCAGACCTACGATATGATTATTGATTGTGTTGATAAACTGTGTGTAGAAGATGAAGTTTATGTTTTCTCTGATTATAGCAGAGATGAATGGGTTACGTTCTTTGATGAATTGACTAGTACAGAATTTAATAAGATTCAAAGTTTCTTTGAAACCATGCCAAAATTAAGGCATGAAGTTGAGGTTACAAATCCTGTAACTAAAGTAACCGAAAAAATCGTCCTGGAGGGGCTAACAGCTTTTTTTACGTCACAATGAGGTATAATGATTTAGAAAATTATTATCGCCTATTGTTTGCTCTTATTGAATTTCGGAAATGGCCCCCGGACTTTGTTGAAAATATGATACCATTTGAACGAGAAATCTATGTAACTCTACTTCAACAGCACATTGAAGAGGAAGAAGAAAAAGCTAAGCAGAAGTAACAATGGCCCCAAATTCTCCAATCAATCCAAATAAAAAACCCGGTCCAACTATGACGGGGGATCTGATTGAAGAGCTATTGTTTAAAATTAAACAAGAAGAAAAGGATAATCCACAGGCACCTCCACCGCAAGTATCTAAGGCCCCGCCACAAATAAAAGTCAATAAGAATAGTTTGCTGCCAAATAGAAAAGTAAATAACGGTAATTGCTGCAACTGTTGTGATGATATGTTGGGAATGCTAAATTTTATTAGCAACTCTGCTAATAACATCTTAGATGCCCTTAAAGCCGAGCATCTACTAGACAAAAAGAAAGTCGAGGAAGTAAGAAAATCCCAAGAAGAATCTGAGCGAAGAGAAAGAGAGAACCTTCTTGAATCTAGCGGTAGAAAAATGTCCAGGGCATTTTCGGCTGTTTTTGCCCCAATCAAGAATGTTCTAGATACAATTCTTAAATTCATTCTTTTTACACTATTAGGTAAGGCATTAACAAATATCCTAAAATGGTTTGCAGATCCCGCTAATAAAAATAAGGTCAAGTCTTTAACGAGATTTCTAAAAGACTGGTGGCCGGCAATATTGGGAGCTTTTGTTCTGTTCGGAACAAAGTTTGGTCTTGCCATTAGATCTACAGTTAGGGCTATTACTTCTACTGTTTTATTTCTGAAAAAATTAGGCATTCCGGGTCTATTAGCCCAGGCAAAAAAATTTGGAAAAGCTGGTCTAATTGCCGGAGCCGTGGCTGGCGCTGGTGTACTTGCATATGAACTTCTTAAACCTAAAACAAATGAAAAAGTAAAGAGCGGTGAAACAATACCAGCTCCGCAATCTAGATCAACTCCTTTAACCGTTCCGGGGCTTTTCAATGGTGGTTTGGTTAAAGGTATCAACTTTATGCTACCAGAAGAAAAGCATATTAGCCAAATTGGTTTTGCCGAAGGTGGTCATATTGACGATGATACGGGTATGAGAATAACCGGAGCTGGCCCCGATACTCAATTAATCGCAGCCCAGCCCGGAGAAATTGTTATATCAAAAGCTGCGGTAGATAAGTATGGGGCCGATACATTCTTAAGAATGAACAAGATGGCTGGTTCTACCAATCAGCCGAAATTTGTCAATAATATTCAACTAGCCAAAGAAGGTGGTATGGTTGGTGGAATGAAAAATCTTCCAGGAGAAATGTTTAGTGGTCTAAAATCTGGAGGAATGAATATTATTAATGGCCTGAAGAGTATCGGAATGCCAAAATTAAATAGACCGGCAAAGGCTTCTAAACCTAGCGGTCTGCCTAAAATAAGTCCCGCAGATTACAATGCTCTTTTGGCTATTTCTTCTGCCGAAGATTCAGACCCTCAAGGTAGAGCCGATGTTGCTCAATCAATATACAATCGTTTGTATGCTAGTTCAAATTACAAAATGAACTTTTTACAAAATGAAGGTAAAAGTACGATTAAAGATATTATAACAGGAAGCAATCAATATGAACCAACTTTTAAGAATCGTGGTGATTGGTTGAACATTGTTGATAGAAATAGTGCAGCCAAGGCTCTTGCAAATTCTAAAAAAATTGATATATCAACCGCAAATAACTGGCTAAATGAAACAGAGAAGGCATTAAAAAATAGTCAACTTCAGGCTAATGCTCAACGTCATGTTGAGGGTAGACCATCATTTTTTGGAATGTCCCAGAAGAAATTTATGAAAAATGATGATGTTCTTAGAAAAGATCGGCAAGATAATTTCTTTACACATTATCCTGCAGAGAAAAGTCAATATAGAATAGAAAGAGGGAATATTGCTGCACCTATTCCCGAGCAGTTTTACATGCCAACGGGAAATGAACAATCTTCGGTTCAAACAAAAGGTTTACAACTTGCTAGAAATTCTCCCACACTAGCTCCACCTAAACCTAGAGTAAAACCGAATGCTGTGTCCATTACAGAATTGCCTGCAATTAATCTGAAAGCCGCCACACCTATGCGTGGTTCTGCTGCACACTCGGAAGTTCCAGAATTCTCTGCAATACCAGATTATACCGATAGGTACGGAGAAAATGGTACACTTGCGGTTAGAGGTATTGTTGCATAATGGGATCATTTTCTCGGTCGCAATTTATTCCTAAAAGTGTCACAATAAATCCAGTATGCAAAAATGATCCATTAGTCGCTAAACTAAAGGATACCAATAATACCATGCGTAAAATTGACGCATATGTTTTATTGGGTCTAAAGGGTAAGAGGAAATCTTTAGATCAACAAATAAAAACCGATTTAGATGGCCAGAGAAGAGCTAATAGACTCAATTTAATCAAACAACAGAAAGCTAATCCAGTAAATTTCATAAAAGATAAATTGCCAAGAACTGGACTCTTAGATTCAATTCGCAATTTTATTCTTTACACATTTTTAGGTGCAGCAACTCCACTATTTTTGAAGAGCTTTCCTGCAATGTTAACCGTTGCCAAGATTCTCGTTCCCTTCGGTAAAGGTATAGGCGAGTTTGCTAGCAATGTTCTGGGTGGAGTTGTTAATGCTATTGATTTTGGCTACAAAGTTCACGATAAAATGCGTGGAATTCTTAAGACAGTTACTGGAGCAAAATACGAAAAAGATTTAGATAGCCTAGAGAAGAATCTCAATATATTTTTAAATGGTGCCATCGTCTTAGGTCTTGCTGTTGCAAGTAGTGGTATTAGCGGTATTAGTGGAGGCCGGAAAGTTGAAACAATACCGTCAAAGAAAGGTTTGCCACCTACTGTCAATACCACAAAGCCCAGTCGTAGTTCAGGTAAGAATCTTAAACCTGTTGGCAAATTTGTGGGCAAGTTTGGTAGAATTTTTGGTAGAATACCCGTTATCGGCACCCTAATTGATTTTGCTATTTCGATGATGATGGGGGAACCTATAGGTAGAGCTGCAGCAAAGGCGATTGGTTCGGGTATTGGTCTAGGGATAGGTGCCCTAATTCCAGTAATAGGGCAAATTGGAGTTGGTCCAATAATTGGTAGCATTATTGGTGATATTATAGGAGGAGCACTCTACGATACTCTTTCGGCTTTTGGTAAACCCAAAAAACATGCTTCTGGCGGTAGAGTTGGCAACAAAACGCCAAGTAGAACTCCAAGAACCATCAAGAATATAAAGCTGAAAAGGCCGAGCAAACAACCAAGACAGCGAACAAATCCGGGTAAAAATGTTGGCGGAGAGGAGGCAATTAGAAAAATATTTCCCAACACCAAAGATACAAAAACGGCAAATTCATTTAATATTTTAACGAAGAACTCGGCTATTATGAAAAAAGCTGGAGTTTTTGGAAATCTTATGGGCGCTGGTCTCGATATGATGGCCCTAGGTCAAAAAATTGAAAAAACAACTCTTTCTGGCTTAGAGAATTATCTTGGCTATGCAATTCAATCTGCAATTGATGACCAAACGGTTGCAAATGCAAAAGTAATTGGCAATTCAATGTTTGCAATGGCGAATGGTGGTATAGTTCCAGCAAGTAGAACTATTTCTCAAAATAATATATCTCCAGGTGCCACAGTCGCCAAAGAAATTGTTAATTCTTTTAGTGCAATGTTGGATAGTAAGAGTTCTGAAATATTTCAGAATATTCGCAGAGAGATGATGCTAAAATCTCCAGGCGGAGATAAAGAAACTGCTCCAGTGAAGCCAGGAATTGGTGGTCTTCAGGTTTCAAGTTCCAGTCCAGATTTTTGGCTATTAGCAACAGCAGCTTTGTTTGAAAACAATAATCCGCAAAGCGGTTACCAGGGATCTGCTGATGTTGCCCAGGCAATTTATAATCGCGTTTCACTTCCAGGTTGGCCAAAATCTATTAGAGGAGTAATTCTTCAAAAAGATCAATTTCAACCAGTAAGAGATTATGGTGGCTACGGGGCCTGGGGAGCCATCAAAGATAAAGAAAGTGCTCTTGCTTTTGTAAAAAGATTTGGACACACTCAAGAATCCTTGGATAGTGTTGCTGCTGCAATTCTTAATACAACCAGACAAAATTCAGCAAGAACATTTGTTGGAGCAAGAGACAATTTTCGCTCGGTTGCATATGAGAATGCAAACAATCATTTAGAGGATTCAACCGAACAACAACGTTTCGGCCATGTTTTTGGGTTTGAGGCTGGCGGTTTAAATATAACAGCATTTAAAGCTGGAAAATTATCACCAGCCGCTATTAACCGGCAGATTGTAATGGGAAATGTTTCACAATCACAAATGGGTTCTGGAAATGTATCATTAGATGAAATTCGCCGTTTGGCTGAAAGTATGGGAGTTCCAATGTCTTCTTATACTAGAGGGCCGCGATTTCTAGGGGATAAAAGTTATCATATAAGCGGCCAAGCAATGGATTTTTCAAATGGTTATGGTCCAACCCCAGAGATGTTAAAACTTGCCCAAACAATATCTTCCAGGTATGGTTCATCCTTAGCTGAGTTATTTTATACTCCTTTGGGGTATGGTATTAGAAGCGGAAAAAGGGTGAGTTTATCTGAACTTGGGAATGGAATTAATTCTACCCACAATAATCACGTCCATGTTGCAATCGTTGGTGGTCGCCCGTCATCTATTTTAAATGATACTCACAACCACTCAGATCATTCTAAGCCATTTCCAAAGAAAAAGCCGACAATATCTAAACCATTCCCAAAGAAAAGGCCAACAAGATCTAAACCACCGAACAACAATACACTTCCCTATTATGGCAATCAGCTCATTAAACCTCCAGGGTCTGCAAATATCTGGGATATAACATCAATCCCCAAACCTCTAAAAATAGCCTCATCTCCACAATTATCAAATCTACAGAGAATAACTAATATAGCAACCGGAGTATATTCGGATATTGAAAAACAGACTCAGATTCTAATTCAACCAGTAATAGTATGAGCGATCCAAGATCAGATATACAAATAAAAAGGTTTGAAATTATATCAAACAATGGAAAAGTTGTAGAGATTTCTAATGGATTTTCGCAATTATATTACTATGAGAGTTTATTAGAAAACTCCGTAAAAGTAAAGGCCACTTATGCTGACACGGGCAATAGAAATATTCCAGGAGAAAGTGCCGCCACAACAGAAGCTGGAGATTTAGATTTACAGTATGCAGAAAAGGTTTTTCTTGATATTCTAGATGATGAAAGGGCGAGACTGCAATTTACAACTGATGATACTTGTCTCCATTTTATGGTAAGACCGAAAATAATTGGAAATACTAGAGCAGAAATTGTTACTGCATTTCTATCAAGTAAAGAATATTTAACCAACAATTTTGAGACAAATAGAGTATCAAGAACATATGAGGGTAAAATATCAGAAACAGTCAGGCAAATTTTAACCAAACACCTGAAAACAAAAAAGGCATTATTCGTTGAGGACACTCTCAATAATCTAAAAATTGATGGTAGGATTGACAACGAATCAATGCCCTTTAATGTTCTATTGAACTTATCAAAGAAATCAATTCCTATTGTAACATCCAAAAATACTGAAGGCTACACGGCAGGATTCTTTTTCTATGAGACTTCTGAAGGATACCACTTCAAATCTATTGACAATTTACTTAATCAAAATTCAGTAAAACGCTATATTATGAATAACACAACAACTCTACCTATTGGCTACGATGGTAAAATCTTAACATATTCATTCCCCGAAGGTCCATCTTTAATTTCACAAATGCGAGCTGGTACAACAAAATCCACTCGTATTACATTTAATCCAATTACACATGAATACAAAAGAGAAACGATTGATGCAACGCAGCAAAACGCTGGTGCAGTAAGAGCCTCAAAGAGGTCTCCAGTAATACCAGATGAATTAAATGAGTCAACAAAGACCACTTTCTCAACTTTAGATTTCAATCTTGCCTACGGTGTATCGACCGATGCTCAAATTGAGAATTCACAAAAAGAGAATTTTAAGACGAGAGATATACTAAATCAGAGTACAATGAGGTACAATCAGCTATTCACAATTCAGCTTTCTATTTGCATTTTCTGTGATCTTTCGCTACATGCCGGAGATGTTATTGATTGTATTTTTCCAGAGGTATCTTCTAAATATACACAGGCCGTTAGCCGAAAGAAATCTGGTAAATACTTGATTCTAGATCTTTGTCATTTTATTAGCCCAACTGGACCAAACTATACAAAATTAAATCTAATAAGAGATAGCTACGGAGGCTAAATGGAACTAACAAGTCTTTATATTGGTCAGATTGTTGATGACGATTATTGGAAAGATAATGCCGTAGCTGAAAAGTGGAAAAATACCAGCGACATTCCAGGTTGGGGTAAGAGATATAAAGTTAGAATAAGTGGTATTCATTCTGAAAATAAATCAGAACTTCCAGATTCTCAACTTCCATGGCTTGAAGTTATGTATCCGGTAACTGCAGGAACCGGCCATAAGGCAAGCTACCAGACAGCCAATTTAAGTCAAGGATCTTTTGTTATAGTTGCAAGTGGTGGAAATTTATCACCAATGATTATTGGCTGTCTCGGCAACAATGAACAGACTAAACTATCATACACTTTAACTGATACTGCCTGTATTCCATTTAGTGGGTTCATTAAAGAAGAGCCACCAGTTTATAACATATCAGCAGAAGGAAACGTTATAGAATCTGCATCTAATATTGAAAAACTAGCTAGTGAAGCTGATAAGTCACAATTAACCGATGGAACAACCTCTAGCGATATTGCAGTCTCAACAACTTGCGAAAAAATACCTTTAGGTTCTATTCAAATTAAACTGAAAAAATTCATAAAAGATATAACGGCAGCTCAAGCCAGGATAAAAAAACAGCAAACCACTATCGGAAAACCAATTAGAGAATCTGGCAAATCATATGGAATTGATGAGTATGTAAATTATAAAATACAAAATGTATCTACATCAATATCTGCACCAATTAAAACGTTAATAACAAATATTCAACAATATGTAACAAAACAGATAAATGATAAACTGAAAAATTTATACTATCTTGTATTTCCAAATGATCTTGAGAAAGTTAAGTCAAAAATCGAAACTGCTAATGATCTTTTAGCCTGCCTATTTCGTAAAATCATTCGCAATCTTATTAAGATGTGTGCAAATTTTTTAAAATCTGCAGCGGAAAGATTTATTAATACTCCACTATGTTCTGTAGAGAATTTTGTTGGATCACTGATTGGAAAAATTATGGGATTTGTTACTAGTTCAATTGATTCTATTCTGACTCCTCTGAAATCGGTTCTGGGTGTTTTTGATATAATTGGAGATATTCTCGGGTTTGTTAGTGGAATACTCTCGTCTATTAGTTGTGATGAAGAACCAGTTTGCCCAAAAATTAAAGAGTGGAGCATTTGGGATGGACCAGCCACTGGCGGACCTGAAAATGTGAATATTTCTGGAATTGTAGACAAAATGAGGCAATTTGCTGTTCCGGTTGATCCAGATAAATTTGATTTCAATCTTGATTTTACCGATGTATTTCAAGATTCTTGCAATATTGGTGCTATTTTTTGCGGACCACCCATTGTTAAATTCTCTGGCGGTGGAGGTTCGGGTGCAGCCGGAAATGCAATCATCAGTCGCACCGGACAAATTATTGGTGTTGATATAACGAATTCAGGACGAGGATATACAACTTCGCCTAATATTGATTTTTATGATTCATGTGGGCGGGGATCTGGAGCAATTGGAATGGCCTCCATCGGAAAAGTTATAATTCCAATAGACACACTGAACAATTCTGATACAAACAACCAATCAACACGGGACGCACTGAACAATTCTAATATCAACAGTGTATCCAATTCTAATATCAACAACCAATCAACACAAGAAACTATTGGTGTAACAAATATATTCATAATGGACTCGGGCTCGGGTTATCTACAAACACAAGATGGTAGTACAGGTGGTGACGGTAGAACTCTCACTGAACCGATAGCTGAAAGGTCTAATATATATCCATCCAAGACTAATGGACAATATCCGGTCATTATGAAACTAGAAGAAATTTTTATTGAGGATGGTGGTTCTAATTATTCGCCAAATGATAAAATCACAATAGATCCACCTAATG
>Ga0208465_1000365_pt1 | contig 13266 bp, 15 predicted proteins | sample LakMenEpi31Aug10_FD_150749 | JGI IMG/M metagenome (GOLD analysis project Ga0208465, IMG submission 150749) | Freshwater microbial communities from Lake Mendota, WI - 31AUG2010 deep hole epilimnion (SPAdes) | ecosystem: Environmental > Aquatic > Freshwater > Lake > Epilimnion/Euphotic zone ...
CTGAATAATATCTTCAATCCCCGAATCATTTGGCATCTCAACAGACACCTCAGTATCATAACTTCTAATCGTAATTTTCATATTCCCTTCCATAGCAAAAAGTTTTAATCAAAGTTACAAACTTTTGCCAGTATTTACGCTTACTGGCAATTTTAAGTCCCTCGCCAATGGTGAGATAATTCGCCAAAAGGTAAAGAATAATTGACCTTTGGCGAAATATACCCTATCGGTTATTAGTTCGCATCTATTGGTTTGGTTTATACCCGATTGGGCATAAAAAAGCCCCACCGAAGTAGGGCTGTTGCGCCTATACATTAGTTAGCATCCATCATCAAGATAGCTTTCTACTATTTCATAATGATATTCAGAAAAGCTACTTTTACAATCTTCTAAAATAGATTCGAGAAGATAACGTTTGCTAACACTAAATAAAAGCAATAACTGCTCTTGTGCTTGTGTTACAGATATTTGTCCATCATTTAGCTGTGTGCATATTTTATAAATTTCTTCTTTCATATCGTTGTTTTAAAAAAAATTGTTAAGGCAAACTTACAAACTATTTCAATACGAAGGTGTTAAAAGGTGTTAAAACAAAAAAGCCCTACCGAAGTAGGGCTGTTGGGGCTATACATTAGTTATGCGTAATTACAGCAACATCTCCGAAAAGAGAATCGCTATTTGATTTTCAGTTAAGTCAGCACCTATTAAGTAGCTTGGCTCATTTACCCTTGTTCCGTCTTGTTCAATGGTGTATGGCACAGCATAATATCGCTTCGGGTCAACGAATTTCGATAAGTAACTACGCATAACAGCACATTGCTGAACATTGCCAGCTTCATCTTTAATTTCAACATTTATTTTCATTTCAAGTTTTGTTTTTAATTTAACATTTGTTTTTCAAAATGGCAACATCGCCAATACGAGTGCCGTTATTTACACCCCAAACATACAAACTATTTCAATACATAAATGTTAAAATGTAATAAAAAAGCCCCACCGAAGTAGGGCTGTTGGGTTTGTGTTGGTTAGCGGTAATTATTTTCTGCTACTTAACGTACGGATAAATAACATCTTCTGCTTCGATATTCATTTTATATCCATCAACCCAAGCAGATGCTTTTCGCGTGCCATGCATTTGAAAGCTATCGCATTCTACAATTGAACCGCCAGAACTCCATCCGCTTCCATTTCTAACTATTAAGTGGCATTTTCTTTGCTTTGCTTTGTTTTGTTCTCCGCAACCGAAAAAAATAACAACTACTAACAGCAGGTAAGCAAAGGTGTAACGGTAAATTGATGGTTTCATATTTTGTTTTTGATATTCACCCCAAACTTACAAACTTTTTCAATACGAAGGTGTTAAAAAAACAAATCCCCCACCGAAGCAGGGGATTCGTAACCCTTAAACTATGAGCAATCAACTCAAGTTCAAATGTAACTAATTTTCTCGAACAACCAAAATAAAAAAGCCCCTCGAAAGGGGCTTCTTATTATTTCCATTAAACTCAGGGAGCAATAGAAGCAGGGTTAGCCAACGTGGTGTTAGGTGACCAGTTGTTAAGAATCTCTTGAAGAGCCTTAACAGAAGCACCATAACCAGCAGCACCCTCGTTCAACAAGATGTACACTTGCTGGCTTTGAGCTTGACGAATAGAAATGTTGTCAACAACATCATTCGCATAATCAAGACCTAACAAAGTGTAACCTTGTCCGGCAGTAACAGCTCCAGAGCCATCAGCAGCACGCCACTCGGAATTAACTCCAGTGCCAACCTTAGTGCCATAGTTGTAACCCTTGGCAGGTTGAGATACTTGGGTAATTACGATAGTGCCTGTGTTGGTAGAACCATTTCCAGCACCCAACAAAACAAGTTTGTCGGTAGCAGGTACGCTACGAACTAGTGAAGTGAATGCAGCACCTCCATTCACAGTCAAAGTAGCAATACCACTTACGCTAACTGCATTTCCAACAACCAAACCATGAGCAGCTAAAGTAGTAACAGTAACTACGTTCTTGGTGGTAATTGTTAAAGTACCAGAGTTAGTACCTCCATTACCTAAAACACCTTGTAAGGTGAAAGTGGTAGGAGTTGGAACGCTAGCAATGATAACGTTGCTAACAGTAGCAGCAGCAGTTTGAAGTGAACCAGGACGAGTGTCGATGAAAAGGAAGGTAGCAGCACCAGCCAAATCTACAACGTCGCCAGGAAGCAATCCATGAGCAGCAGCAGTGGTAACAGTTACGGTAGTAGTACCAGCAACAGCAGTAGCAGGAGTACCATTCGGAGCAATGCTCTGAGTGATGGCAACCGAAGGCGTAGCATTGGGAGCGAAGGTAGCATTACCAGAAGTAACAGTAGTGTTACCGGCGTTTACAACCAACAACCCAGCAGGGCCGCTAATTGTTACAGGAGTACCTGAACCGGTAGCAGTAGCACCGAAAGGCAACGCATTTACCAAGGCAACCAAACCAGCAGCAATTCCAGCAGCACTAAAAGTAACACCAGAAGTGAAAGACACAGGACGTGTTTCAACTAATCCGGTCAAGGTGTTCACACCAGTTACATTAAGTGCATAGGTTGTGCTAGCAGCTGCGGTAAATGCAACGCTGAAAACAGAAGGCTGAGCAACTTGGCTTTCCTCCAAGCCATCAGTCAAAAGACGAAGGCTAGAGAACTTAGGAAGTGCATCGGTTAAACCTGCGATGTTGATAATACCGTTAGCAACGCTAAAGTTAGCGGCAACGGGAGCGTTCATTACAAACGCTAAGGGACGGGGATTTGATAATAGTGACATATCTCAGTTGTTTTAATAGATTAGAATAAGTAACCAATTTTACCAGAGAACTCACCAGTAATCATGTTCATACCACCTTTGTACATCAAGTGCAGTGCAGAACCTTCAACAGGAGTAACTACGTTATTGGCAGAAGCAGCAAGAATGTCAGCAGAGCTAACAACAGCGTTGTTCATACCATTAATCATACCTGCGTAGAAAGGCTGACCACCACCAGGAGTACCATCGGGAGACCAGTGCAACATCTCAACGGCTGGCTTGAAGCCCATGCCATTGTCAGTTTTGATTGGCTCAGTGTCGATGTAGTAAATGTCGTTAGACTTGATAGTTCCACGAACACCAGCAATGGTAGATACCTCTGGGAAGAAGAAACGGTTGTCTAGAACGTCAGCAATGTAAAGGGCGAAACGGCGTCCGGAAATCTCTACATACTGGAAGTTCACACCTAACGTCTTATCTCCATCGGTAAGGTCACGCTGATAGCGGATGAAATCTCCGTTTCCGAAAGAAGCAATCCGGTTGTACGCTTGGGTACCCATAACAAGAAGACCTACGTTCTCTTTGTTACCGCTCTTACGCAAAGTAACTTCAGTTAACCAATCCTCAAATTGTTGACGAGTCATAGCGTTTTGAAGGTCAACTACAAAACCATTACGGTTACGCAAAGTCCAATCCAAACCACCGAAAGTATCTTGCTCACCAAGGGCATTGTTACCTTGCGCACGTTGAGAAATCAACATCGCTTTGTCAATGCTAGTAAGAAGACGCTGAGAAGTTAGATTGATTTGAGCGTTCTGCCACAAACCACCATCACCAACTTTGGAAATCAAAGAGGCTACGTTGGTGTTTTGCAAAGACCATTCAAAAGAATCCCGAACAGTAGAGATAGTGTTCCAGTCAGTACGAGGAGTAACGGTAAGAGAAGTCTTGCCGGTAGAACGTACTACGTTGGAAGAGTCAAATGCTACACGCACGAAAGCACCAACCGCAAAGTCGGTAACGGCGAAAGCATTCAAAGGCTGGAAGGGAGTAATCTCAATAGTTCCGGCAGTAGCAGTAACTACTTGGCCTAAACGAGAGAAATCCATACCTCCAAGCACTACGTCACCACGACGGAAAGCGTCGTTGTTTACACCAGTAATGGTAAGTACCAAGTTGGCACCCACTACAACGCGGTTCTGAATGGTGGCGATGATGCTGAGGTCATCCAAATAAGTGGTTTGGAAACGACGGTCAGTAGAGTTGTAACCTACAGAGTAGGGAACCTCAGGAGAACCGGGGAATCCTTTTTGAGTATTGGAAATAATACTCATCACGTAATACAGAGAGCGATACCCTCCGCTTACGTCATAGACAGCCTGTGGACGATTTACATCGTTTAAACCACGAAGCGTCAGGTTTGTTGATAAATCAAGCGACTGAAAAGCCATTTTTTCTTGGTTTTAATTATTTAACACCTTTTCTACTCCTTACCCAAGCCTCGTATGGGTCTTCAACCCTTTTCGATGCTGAGGGATTCTCAGAGCCGCCTGGAGAGGCGTTATTATCTCCGGCGTTATGGACTTCTTTAACCACGTTCTTCACTCCTTTTCGTACTCCCTCATTTAGTTTGGCACTTGCCAAGCGAGGAAGGTCTAAAAGAGCTACAACCGCAGTGTGGAAATTCCGGGCATTTAAGCTTCCATCGGGATTAATGAAAATCAGGCCATTGGTTTCTTTAACAAACTGGCGAACCTTGTCTGCCATTTGTTTGTCATAGTTTAATCCAAAGTATTTGCCTTTCTTCTCCCACCTCTCGATTTCAGCTTCAAAGTCTTTATTAAAGTTTGCAAGCACTTCCTGCTCCTTTGTCTTGGATTGTTCAATAGAACTTACCAATTCATCGGCGCCCTTATTTCGGCTACGCTCTAAACGTTCACGAATCTCTGCTGCCAAACGCTTGCGCTGTACGGCACTCATATCCTCGAAACGCTCCATCTCATCATCTATCTCCTCTTGGGTTACTCCCGGAACTTGTGAAAGGTCTAACCGGTAAAGGTCGGCCTCACTCATCTTGGAATAATCGCGAGTGTCAAAGCGAGATACCAACTGCTCAATAGTACCTCCATTTTGGAAATGGGAAAGCACCGCAAGGGCAGTAGGATTGTTTTTGAGCTGCTCCAATTCGGTAGCGGCTTGCTTCAAAGAACTATATTCGTCTGAGGATACGCTTACTTTGTCGCCTTCTACTGGTTTAGCACCGGTGTAGAAATCGGCATAGTCGGGGTCATCCTCAAAGGAGGCTTCTTCTACCTCTTCCGGGGTTTCCTTCGGCGATGAATCGCTTTCCGGAGTTTCCTTCGGCGCCGAAGCACCTTCAGAACCTGTCTCTGTGGGAGGTACTAATACCTCTTCGTCTTGTGTGTCTGTCATACGTCTTTAGTTTAGATTGCAAAGTTACAAATTATTCGCTAATAGTTTTTCACCAGTTTCTAACCCTAACTTAGTAGCATCAAGCTCCATCTTATCCGCGTGGCGAGAATCCTGCCCAGCCTGCTTCATAGCTTCAAGTTGCGCTAATTGCTGACCCTGTGCTTCAATAGCGGCCATCTGCTGCATTTGTTGCATAGCCTTCATCTGAGCCTCTTCTTTCTTCTTACGGCGTATCGCAGCCTCAAAGTAATTCATTAACTCATTGTAGGTGTTCGCAGTTTCAATCTTCAAGTAGTCAAGCATATCCATCTGGCCACTTTGCGCCATTGCTACCGCCATTTGCATTAAACGTGCCTTACTCTCAGAGTTTATCACGTCTTCCACAACTATTCTAACGCTCAACTTGGTGAACGAGAAATCCTTGTTTAGCTTCAAGTATTCCATACCCCTTTCGCTAAGTATCTCCCTTTCCAATTCTTTGTCGCCATCGTTCAGCAAGGTAAGTTTCTGCTTTTCTATGCTATACTGCATAATGTCAGCGTACAACTTAATCACAGAGGCAAAGTAATACTCCACACCTTTCGCGTTTTGCGCTATGGTGTTTACTTGGGTATTCATACCAACGTATGTCTGCTGCTGACCAAGGGCAATCTTACTCACTGAGGCAATAGCCTCCATTTCAGCTTGCTTTTCCTTTTTCAAGTTTATGTAGTGCATGATGTTCTGGGTAATACCCATATCTAACTTCTCCATTACACGCTGAAAGTCGGATTGGTCTAAGTCTTCACCTGTTGACCTACGAAGAAAGGTAAACCTGTTCTTCTTAATGTCGCTCATAAACTCATCCGCATCGGTTTCAATGGCATCTCCATAAAACACATACACGTTACCTAAGTCGTGGGCAATAGCATCGGTTATTTTGGCCTCCATTACGTCTATCTTGTCTTGGGCAGCACGCAGCCTATCTACTAAGCTTTTGTTGTATCCTATGCGCGTATATGGCCTTACAGAGAGGATAGGTAATACAGCCTCCTTAGGACGGAATGGATTGCGGACAATATTTTTATCTTCACCATAGTTTTTGAGTATTTGATTTCCGATTAGGGTACCGCGCCGAATAGTTTGATACATAAAATCTCCCCTCTTCTTGCGCCCTTTACCTTCAACCAAATCTCCAATATCTACGTTCTTATACGACTTCCAAAAGGCAGTAACACACGCTACACGCCCTTCACCTTCACTCCACCACCAAGGGAAATAATACCCTTGCGCTGAGCCATAGAAATCATTGGCCGTAGGTACCGTACCACCAGCCATAGAGTAAATATTATCACGTTCTTTCTCGTCAGTTATCTTGTACTTAGAAAATATCTCTTCGGGAGATAAGAACTCAATATACCCGGCAAACCTATCTCTATCAGAGAAATCCTCATCACCAACTTGGTCAATAATCACCTGTTGCGGTTGCACTACATGGTGTCTTACATAACCTTCCTCATCAGTATCAACAAACATCGCCCCTATCCTGTTGATAATCGTATTTGAGAATATCTTCTCAACAAGCGCGGGAGTGTTATTCCGGAAGATTATATCCTTCATTAACTTCAACGCTTCAATCTCTTGTGGGAAGTTGTTTATGTACTCTAGCAAATCTTCAAACTCCGCATCGGAAGCAGCAGGGAAAGGGTTGTACTCCACGCCCATATTTGCAAGCTCATCGAGTATTCCCGTTTTCTTCATTAACGCAAACATATAGGCTTGCATTCTTTCACTTTCGGCCTTACTCCTACCCTCCTTGCTATTGTTCTCAATAGAAAGCTTAGAGTAGGCAATACGCCCCGAAAAGCTACCTATCAAGTGGGTAATGAGGTTATACACCTGATTACCTCGCTCCCAAGGTGTAGGGATAATGAGTGAACCTCCACCGCCAGGGAGAACCTTATTTTGCAAAGGGTCTTCAAATAGGTACGAAAACCTATCGTTAGGCTGGTCGCCATGAAAGTACATATAGTTGTTAATCATCTGTTGCACCGGCGTATTCTGAAATAGCGCGCTATTGGTGAACGAAGAAACAACACTGCCATCTGGACGGCCAGTATTGTATGCAGGGCGGTTATACATTCCAGCAACAAAACGAACACATTGTGCATACCACTCCTCAATAGAATGATACTTCTCAATAATCCGCTCATCGCTTAAAGCCTGTTCAGGCAAGCTGCTAATGTAAACCCCCGATGTAGGTGAAGTTAGAATCATTCAAACAAAATTACAACAAAGATATTAAAAAAATCCATCAAGTTTTGGGTTGTGCGTGAGCTTCAAATCCATATCAATTCCCTCGTGGTCTTTAATCCCCCGAAGTTTTATTTTCTTGGCCACCGGCCTACCACCTTCACTCACATACACAGTTTTGTATATCGGTTTCTGCTCCCTGTATTTAGATTCGCGAATGTTGTAGTGGTGCTTCCAATCTATGAGGGCAGCAATTAGCGCCCACGCAATATCGGTGTTCTCTATTCCTAGTTTTTCAATATCCTCGATAATCTCGTAACTCCAACAATAGTCCATGCCATATATCATCCATTCTACGAGTACCTTAGTTGCTGGCCCTTTGGTGCTGTTATCGTTATTCCAACCCCTCAATTTCTTTTTCTCTTTTGCAAGTTTAGCATTCCGCCAATTCGCCAAAAGCGCCGAATAGGGATAAGCACTTAGATACCTACTCAACCCCGAATCATCATACCTCTGCATAAAGGTACTACCAGCATTACGCTCTAAGTTATTCTTGCAGTTGTTATACGCCTTTTGTAACGCAAAGGTTTCGTTAAACACAAAGTCAACATCATTCGTCCTAGCAAGGTAAAACGCTACTGGGTAGGGAGCCTTTTCGTTTTCCGGATTCTCCCTAATGATTACAGAACACTGCTTACTTCGTTCATCGGTCTCTAAGTGTGCTTCGGCGCGGTCACCAAATGGGATAGGGTCAGTACCCATATAATAAATACCATCCGCCTGAGGATGCTCTAATATCATTAACCTACTAAGTGTCTTCATAACGGAACAATTCTTAACTCTCCATCTACAAGCTTGAACTTATACTCGATAAACGCCTTGTCCTTTTGGTTGAGGATAGCCTTCTTCTGCCTACGTGCATACTCCATAATATCCTCAGACAATAAACTCTCACCACTCGCTTCCAATAACTCGTCTAGGGTTAAAGGATAAGCCTTCATAAACTGACGAAACTTGCTAGGGTCGCTACTTTTCGATAACTTCTCCCTAGTGCTTAGGATATACTCCCTCGCTCTTTTCTCGTCCGAGTATGCCGGTTGGTGTATTTTGCGTGAACCTACGAAGTGGTGGCCAGCATCTCCATGCATAAAGGAAACAATCTTTCCGGTTTCATTTCCAAACTCATCAAACTCCGGCGCCTTATCCACACACGCAAATCCGGGAATGAAGAATACGCTCTCCTTACTTCCATCTGAGCTATCTTTAATCACCCTACGCGCATTGGCAATACCTTGGTGGGACATTTCCCCACAGGAACCTCCCGTTACGAACATACCCGTTCTTACGAAGCCGTCCGAAAGAGAAGCCTCCGCCGAAGCATATACCTTGTTTGCGTAAGGATGAAGGAAAAACTCATCCACAAACAAATAGTTCATCGTAAAACCTTCAAAGGCAGCAGCATCGCTTTCCTTCCTTGAAGTCTGCGCATAAGTTATTTCGCTAATATCGGTAGTCTCCCGAAACTTCTCTAGCGTACCTACCTTTTCCTTCTTTAAGAACTGAATCCTAAGCTTCGTGCCATCCCTCGTTCCGGGGGCAGTACGAAACACTTCCCAATCCGGCAAGCCATTATCCTTCTCCAATTCTTTTAAGTCCTTAGCGTCTAGGTTAGTGTAGTTCCAATTAGCATCAAAGTTACTAAAGGCCACCATTAGCTTTTCGCGGTAGGCAGTATTTCCCCTAGGTACGTCGCAAGAGGTAAACCCGCACACAGAACCTTTATCGGTAAGGGCTATGCGTAATGGTTCAAAGCCTACGAAGTATGTTGTGAGTGCATACCTTCGGCGCTTAAAAACGTACAGGGAGTTATACTTCTTCCTATCGTTCTCGTATTGCTCATGCAAGGCAGCGTCCCAATCCCTCCACCAAGGTCTTACGGTTTTCCCCGATGGGAGCTTGATGAATCCTTGGCTTAGAGCAAAGTAGTGTGAGGGCATAATGCCGTTGTACCCTTCTCTCCATCTGCGTATCTCTTCCTCCCGCCAAGCAATCTCCTGTTTCTTAGTCATCTTGTCTATTTCAGGGTCTTGCCAGATGTAGGGAGCTTTCTTCTTTTCAGGGGATTTGTCTATGATTATCATAATCTATACCGTCTTCTTTGGCAAATATACGACAATACTTAACGTTTTCAGCGTAAAAGGATTGCTTTTCGGCGCCGAGGAACTCTGCCACCTTCTCAACGTTACAGATAAGAGGCCGATTCTCATAGACGCTACACTTATTGTCTATGAGTTTTTCGCACACGTTATTCGTGTGAGAATAAGGGAAGTGTAGAGGGTGGTCTTCGGGGAACTTTTGTACTTGCCCCACCCTTCGGCAACACGCACCACAACCTATGCAAGGGAACATAAACGCTTAACGGTCATAGGTAAAAACTCTTTGCCTTTAGATGTTTTCATGCCAAGTGCATTTAGTTCATCTGCGATTTCTACTAGGCTCATTCCGGATTCTTTGAATCGTTTTATGAGGCGTATTTGAGGGGCTAATTTTTCCTTTACCCGAAGGCGCCGAACCTCCAAACTACGCTCCCTCATCTTTTCAAAATGCTCAGGAGGTAGAGGTACTTCATGGGAATAATACCCTAACGCTACGCCCTTTTGCTTTAAGATATTCAAAGACTCCTTAGTCCTCCTTGATATGTTCTCCGCTTCATCTTGGGCGATAATAGCAAAGATACCAAATACCATAGTGTTAATCTCTGGCATGGTGTGGCAGTGCAGGGGAACGCCAGAGTTCTTGATTTTAAGTGCATATTCGGCGTCCCTTGCCAATCGGTCAATCTTATAGAACAGCAAGGTGCAATCGTGAACCTTACAATACTCTAAGGCCGCAAGAAGCTGAGGACGCTCCTTATTCTTACCACTCTCCTGCTCTATGAACCAAGCAACAGGGTTATACTGCTCTAAGGCTTGAACTTGTACTTCAATGCCATTGTCTTGTTTTGCGGTAGATGTCCTACCATAGGCTACATACTTCATGGGTCAAATGTAATAACATTTCTTTAACCACTACGCAAGTGTTAAAATCTTTAACACTTTTTAAGGTTTGTGGTTTGGTTTCTTTTATTAGTTTTGTGTCATAGTCAGGTGGCGGAACTCTGTCCTGACTGCCAAATAAAATAAATATGAAAATTAGAAAACATTATGTGATGGTTGTTAATTCACTTCTTGCGACAGCCACGTATAAGCGTAAATCTAATTATAATGACACGTGTTACGATTCAATAGTTGAAGTATGGGACTGTAACCTATCAGAACTAAAAAGTAATTTAAAGAGTTTAGCAAAAAAAGGATTTACTATTCTTAAAGGAAACTAAAACTAATAGTCAGGTGGCGGAATCCTGTCCTGACTGCACAGCCCGGTAGTGTAACTGGTAACACCCCGATTTTTCTTGGGAGATGCGGATTCGACTTCCGCCTGGGCTACTAACTTGAAAATAAAAATTATGTATCTAAAACAAAAATACATTATTACTGACAATGAAGATATCATTGTATTTACTGAATTATTGCAGCATTCAAAGTTTAGAAATTTCAACCCAATAAGTGCTGGGTTTATATCATTTGGGATTAATAAACAAGGAAATCCAACTTGTTCTTGTTATGGTGAAAGTATTAGTTTGGGTTTAGAGTCAAGACCTGAAAAAGATACCATCATAGCTAAAAGACAGCTTGGCATGTTAGATGATTACTAATACAGGTTCAACCCTCGCCTGGGCTACTAATGTGCCTTATACGGCACAATCTTCTACCTATTAGTCCCTTTTCTTACAAGTTGTTAAGTTAGGTTAATCGATTATCGTCCCCAATATCGGCAATAAATGGGGCGAATACCCTACCGCGCCGAAGAGTAAAAATTAAGTATCTTTGTAGTGTCTTCTGTCGTCTTTTGTCAGCCCTCACCCTAAAAACGTGAGGGTTGGCTATTTTATAATAAATGCTTACTTTTGGCTAAACCATAACGGGATGAACAAACAAAAAATCGAAATCATTGAGGGCTACCTCGATGAACAACAACCGGGTTTCTTTGCAAGAACATTAGCAAGAAAAATCGTAGCCGAAAACCCAGGCTTATTTGACCAAAACAACAAAGAGATTGAATACGTTAGAAAAGCAATAAGGTATCGCATTGGTGCGCTTGGAAAAAAGCATTTAGAATGGGCCAAGAACTCAGGAGCACTTCGCACCGAGTTTATCCGCGACGAAATGAAGCCCAGCGAATACATGGCAAATTTCATGCAGCGTGGCGAAACTACCAGCAAACCCGATTGGCATTTACCTTCGCATCACAGAAAGGTTTTGGTCATGTCCGACATTCACATACCTTACCATTCTTTAGAAGCATTAGAAACGGCCATCGACTACGGGTTTAAGTCGGGGATTGACGGCATTTACCTAAACGGTGATGTCATTGATTTCGCTAAGATTAGCAAGTGGCATAAAAACCCCGGAATACCTTCTGCCGTTGTTGAAGTAGATATGGCAAGAAAATTCTTTGAGGGCATTTCTAACCTTGGGGTTGATGTCTATTACAAGCTGGGCAACCATGAGGATAGGTGGGAGTTTTACATTCTGCAAAACGCACCTGAACTGCACGGCCTTGACGGATTACAACTAAAGAAAGCCCTTGGCCTAGATGACTTTGAAATCGAACTTATAGACAGCAAACAGGTAGCCAAGTTCGGCAAACTAAACGTCATTCATGGCCACGAATTTGGGGAGAGCATATTCAGCCCTGTGAACCCTGCACGGGGGTTGTTCTTGCGTGGCAAGGCTTCGACCTTGGCTGGGCACAACCATCAAACATCTGAGCATCACGAAAGCGACCTAAACGGCAAAGGAGTTGCTTGCTTTTCTACCGGATGCTTATGCGACCTTCGCCCAGCGTGGCGGCCATTCGCTTTCACCAAGTGGAATCACGGTGCTGCTATTGTTGAAATCGAAGAAGATGGCAACTTCAGCGTTGAGAACTTTCGGATTGATAACGGCAAGGTACGATGAGAGCAAGAATACTCCCCTTAGAAGGCGCCTACCTTGGAACTGAGGTAGAGATATGCCACGATGGTAGAACTTCGATTGTGGAGTTCTACACGAACTTAGGCGACAAGCCATCGGAGCGGTGGTTGAAGATGTGGGGGAAGCCTTCCCCCGGCCATATCTACGAAACGGAATCTGATTACCTTTTAGCAGAAACACTATGCCTGAGCATCAATACCTAGCATTTCACTTTGAGCTTAACGGCGATAAGTTAGAAATCACCTACGACGTGAACTGCGCCGAAGAGAATATCATAGAAGCCATGAAGCTCCTAATTAGAGAACTAAACATACAACCTTTCGAGTTATACCCCATAAATCCAAACTAATGATAAAGTGTAAAGACAAAGAATGCCCATTTAAGTGCCTCCGCTACTCGGAAACAGCAGAAGAATACTTCAGCCCTTCACCTCGCAAGGGGGATACCTGCAATATGAAGTGGACGGAAAAGACACAAGCGATTATGGAACAGCTTATGGGCGTAGTTAATATAAAAACAAAATAAAAAAGTCTCCACTCGGAAATTTTTCTATTAAATGCCACTTTACGAATTGACATATATACGTTAGAGATTTAATAAAAAACGGGAGTGTCCCAAAAAATACCCCCGCCGAAGCAACCCACCCCCCTCTTTATGAACTCATCTGAATACTTCAAGCAAAACCCCGAAGCACGCAAAAAGAAAAATGCGTACAATAAAAAGTACCATTCTACCCCTGAACGTAGAAAGTA
>Ga0208465_1000368_pt1 | contig 13223 bp, 14 predicted proteins | sample LakMenEpi31Aug10_FD_150749 | JGI IMG/M metagenome (GOLD analysis project Ga0208465, IMG submission 150749) | Freshwater microbial communities from Lake Mendota, WI - 31AUG2010 deep hole epilimnion (SPAdes) | ecosystem: Environmental > Aquatic > Freshwater > Lake > Epilimnion/Euphotic zone ...
TCCCCTAACCCCTTCTCCCAAAAAGGGAGAAGGGGAACCGGATTCAAAGTCCCTCTCCCGCTCTGGGAGAGGGATTTAGGGTGAGGGCTGCAAAAGTGGGATGCACCCGAGGTGCCCCTGAAAACCAGAAGCCGAAACCAAAAACCCTGACCGGATTTGTCAGGGTTTCTGTACCTGGTCTTAAGCCTCAGCTCAGCCTAGGAGGTTTCTAGCGTCTGCCCCGTTGGCCAGGGCGAAAGGCCGTCAGAACGTTCAGAATAGGGTAAGCCGGTCAACCCATGGGCTGGGTAGGCGCTTTGGCCAAGGTTGCGCCTTCTGTAAAATTCTCCCCTCAGGGCTGAGACCTTAACCTACTTATAAAGTTCTGTTGACAGACGAAATGCCAAAATACCCGGTACGAGAGCAATGGCTAGGGCAATGAAGATCTGAGTGTCGGAAAGGGCCATAGGAGTATTCCTCAAGGTGGGATGGCAAACAAAGCTGAATGATCGCTGAATTATGGGTCACCCAGGGTTGGTTGATATCGAGCCAGGCAAGGATCAAGATTCCAGGAGTGAGCCTCGAACCCTGCCTAGACCTGATTGTTAACCAAGAGGGTGGGTCATGGATGAAGGGTAGCTCCAACTGTTACACAGCTTAACGATTGACTGCAATTAGTTAAGGTTCTGAGTAAGGATGGCATGGAACCACTACGGCGATCGCCCCAGGCATGGTCGATTCTCCCCCAGGTTGATTCTCCCCCAGGTTGATCTGTGGCAACGTTGGCATTTCCCCAGAGACTTCTACGATTACCATTACTTCCACCGCTGTTCTAACCTAACTACCCCTTTATTCCCACTGATATATTCCGCCAGTGAACACCACCCAACCCCCCCGCACTGAATTTCAACGGCAGCTCCTGCGCGTGCAGCGTGACCTGTTGCGCATGGGCGCCTTAGCTGAGAACTCCTGTGTTCTAGCCCGGGATGCCCTCTGCGATCGCAACCTGGATGCCGTACAGCGTCTGAAAACCCAGGACAAGCGAATTGATCAGTTCTATCGTCAGATTGAGGTGGACTGTATCCAATTATTTACCCTACAGGTCCTGGAGGAGGAGGATCTGCGTCGGGTTGGGGCGTTTATCCAAATGGTGCGGGATCTGGAACGCATTGGTGACTACGCTAAGGACCTGGGGGAGGTGGCGATCAAGCTGTTTCCCTACCCCCTCCATCCCCTCATGGGGCGAGTCCAGACCATGTTAGACCGGTGTCGTTCCATGGTGGCCATGAGCCTGCTAGCCCTGTCGGATTTAGATGCGGCCTTAGGGCTGGAAATTAAGCAGAAGGACGATATTGTAGACAGCGACTATCACGATCTCTACGAGTGCCTGGCCCATCAGAACGACCTGGTGGGTTCCATTGAACCAACCGTATTACTGGTGTTAGCCATCCGCTACATGGAGCGGATCGCCGACCATGCTACCAACGTGGGTAAACGAGTCGCCTACATTGTCACCGGCGAGCGGTCCTAGGGATGGATGGCATATCACCCCAAGAATTATTTATTCGGGAGATGTTTTACAAAACGTTACCTGGTATTGACAAAAAGCTTTGCTAGAGCGCCATTTCTTGAGAGACTAGTAGCAGCAGGCTATGGCTTTAGCCATGGGCAACATGGCGGAGATCGGTCCGAAGGGCTACCCTAACTCGGCCTTTGATCGAAACCAGCGATCGCCCTGACCAAAGCCATACTTGTAGCCGCCCAGGTGCCGGGTAAGGAAGATGATTCGGTCGTATCTGTTATAGCCGTAGCCACCCGCAAGGGAGCCTAGGCGCTCCAGAAAGCCTACCCAGTATTGGCTTTTTCCTGTCTCGTAATAGGAAGTCTGTCAGTTACGAGACATGAAGTTGATCGATCAATCCCGTCCTAAGCGTTGTGGCCAAAGCTATACTTGGCCCGACGACACACTCAAGGCAACCATGGGCCAGCCCCCGCCAAACTAGGAAAGAGTCGCTACATGGAATTTTCAATCGCAGCACTGTTAGCGAGCTTCGCTAAGGACAAAACCCTCACCCTCAAGAACTTAGAAAAGAAACTTCACTGCACCAGCGATATAGCTCAGCGGGAACTACAAATCGCCGTTGACGCGTTGGAGCGCCTGGGGGTTCTGGTGAAGGACCGGGGTAAGTATCGCCGTCAGTTGGCGGAAAATGTCGTGGAAGGGAAGTTGCGCTGTTCTAGCAAGGGCTTTTGCTTTGCTATCCAAGACCAGGAGGGCACCGAGGATATCTACGTACGGGAAAACCACCTGAGTACCGCCTGGAACGGCGATCGGGTGCTGGTGAAGGTAACCAAGGAGGGGGTTGGTCGACGTAGTCCCGAAGGGGAAGTGCAGTTGATTTTAGAACGCGCCAACGCCTCCCTCCTGGCCCGGGTAAAACGACAGGAGGGGGAGTATCAAGCCGTACCCCTGGACGATCGCCTCCTGTTTGAGTTGCAGCTCATGGTTAACGACATTGATCTGGAGACGGCGGTTGATCAATTGGCCCATGTGGAAATTGTCCGCTATCCCCTTGGTCAAAACCCACCCCAGGGACGGGTGGCCCAGGTGTTAGGCAGTGATGCAGAGACCGCCTCAGATATCGATATTGTCTACTGCAAACACGATCTGCCCCGAACCTTTTCAGGGGCGGTGCTAGCGGCGGCGGCGGAGTTGCCACCGCGCATCCGCAAAACGGACCTGAAGGGTCGGTTGGATCTCCGGCAAAGCCTGACCATAGCGATTACCGGGCCCCAATCCCAGGTGGTGGACGATGCCCTCACCCTGGAGAAGGATCAGGCCGATCGCTGGCGCCTGGGTATCCATATTGTCGACATCGCCCAGTACGTTACCGCCCATGGGGCGATCGACCATGAAGCCGCTAGGCGCGGCAGTGCGGTTTACCTGGGAAGTGAGGTAGTGCCTCTCCTCCCAACCGGTCTGATCGACGGGCTGGGTTGCCTCAGTGTCGGTAAGGAACGGTTAGTCCTCTCGGTGCTGGTCACCCTGGATGACCGCGGTAAGGTGTTGGAGTACGAGGTGCAGCCAGCGGTGATTAGCCTCGACTATCAAATCACCTACGCTGAAGCCCATGGGGTTCTAGAACGGGACAATCAGGAGGTTTTGGAATCCCTTGGCATTGACGCCAAGGCGATGAAAACCTGGGAACCCATTTTTGATCTGGTGGATAACCTCCTCTACCTGAGTCAGGCGATTAAGCGCCAACGGCTGCAACGGGGCTCCTTTGAGCTCAACCTGCCGGAATACGACTTTCCCGTTGACGCCCAGGAACCCCTAGCCCATTACCGATCGCCCAAGTTTCAATACGATGATGAGGGCCTGCTGGGGGTGATGGTGGTATCCAAGGGTGGGCTATCCCGGGCGATCGTCAGCGAGTGTATGGTGCTCGCCAATCAGCTGGTGGCCCAACACCTCAAGGCCCTCGGGGTACCGGCCCTCTACCGGCTACATCGGGCCCCCGAACTCACCGAGGTACAGGAGCTGATCAAGCTGGTGGAAAACATGGGGTTATCCCTGGGTCTGGCCAATCCAGAGGCGGTGGAACCCCTCGATTACCAAAACTTTGTACAGCAGTTTGCCAGCTCAGAGCAGGAGAAAATCCTCACCTACCTGCTGTTGGAAACCATTCAACCCGCCTTCTACGGGACCCACCCCGGCCTGCACTTTGGGTTGGCCCTGGGTGAAGCCTACACCCATTTCACCTCGCCATCCCAGCGTTACGCTGACCTGGTTATTCAGCGGATTTTGCACGCCATCTTCGAGGCGGGTCGCGATCGGCGCACCACCCGGTCTAAGGAGGTGGTCAATCTGCGCCATAGTTCCTGCCATGGCCAGGTGGGTTGGAATATTCTACCGCCAGAGATTCAACACGAACTGGAGGACGACCTGGGGCGACTGGCTATTCACCTGACCGAGCGGGAGCGGCTAGCCCAGGAGGCGGAGTCGGATCTGGAAGGGCTGAAAAAGGCCGAATTTATGCGGGCCCACACTGGGGAGGTTTTCCACGGCCTGATTACCGGGGTGCAATCCTACGGGTTCTTTGTGGAAATTGAAGACCTGCTGGTGGAAGGGCTGGTGCACGTCAGTTCCCTTAAGGATGACTGGTACGAATACCGAGCCCGTCAGCAAAAGCTGGTGGGTCGCAAAAACCTGCAGCAGTATTGCCTTGGGGATCAGGTGGATGTCCAGGTGAAAAGTGTTGACTACTACCGCCAGCAGATTGATCTGGTGGCGGTGGGGGGCGGTAGCCGGTTATCCGAGGATGAGGCCCAGGTTGATGGAGAAGAACTGCCTGAGGATCTAGACCAGGATGATGCCCCCCTAGGCAGGGTAGGGGATGGGGACGAGTAGGTTGAGGGGCTAGCCCCCGATCACCCCTGTCCTGGAGCCACCCTATGGCAGAATCAAACCATCCCCTGATTTTGGGGGTCACCGGAGCTTCGGGGCTAGTCTACGCGGTGCGGGCCCTGAAACACCTGCTCAGTGCCGGGTGGACTGTTGATTTGGTGGCCTCTAAGGCCACCCGCATGGTGTGGCAGGCGGAGTTGGGCTTGACCATGCCCCTTGCCCCCCCGGCCCAGAGCCAATTCTGGCGAGAACAAGCCGGTGTGGGTGAGGCTGGGAATCTGCGCTGTCACCCCTGGGGGGATGTGGGGGCCGCCATCGCCAGCGGATCCCGACCTACCGCCGGCATGGTGGTGATGCCCTGCAGCATGAGCACCGTGGGGCGCTTGGCGGCGGGCCTCAGCAGCGATCTATTGGAACGGGCCGCCGATGTTCAACTCAAGGAGGGACGGAGGCTGGTGATTGTCCCCCGGGAGACCCCCTTCAGCCTGATTCACCTGCGCAACCTGACCACCCTGGCGGAGGCCGGAGCCCGCATTGTGCCGGCAATTCCCGCCTGGTACCATCAGCCTGAAACCATTGAGGATTTGGTGGATTTTGTGGTGGCCCGGGCCCTCGATCAGGTGGGCATCGACTGTGTACCGCTGCGCCGCTGGCAGGGCCATCTGCCCCCCTAGGCCGGTCCTGATTCCGCCTTCCACGCTAGGATAATCTCACCGCTGAAAGAACTATCCCATGGCTACCCTCCGCCTTGTTGTAATCCTGCTGGCCCTAGGGGCCGTGCTCCTACTAACGGGGCAAAATCTCAGTCCCGCCCTACCCTTGGTCTTTCTGGGGCGGCAGGTTGTGGTCTTGCCCCTGGGGGTCTGGCTGGGGGGGGCGATCGCCCTGGGGTCCCTGACCACCCTGGTGATGACCCTGATCACCGGCGGTAGGCCCCGCCCCCCCCGCCGCCATCGCTATCCCTCCCCCCAGGCCTTCTATGAATCCTCTACCACCGGCTCTGGGGGGGATACCAGTCGGGCGGCGCGGGCGGCGGCGGTCAGCCCAGGTACCGTTGGTGGGGAGTGGCAATCCTGGACGAATCTTCGCTCCCCCGCCCAGTGGGATAACTGGGAGGCCCTCAGCCAGGCCCCTAAACCTGAGATCACCACCACCGCCCCCCCAGGCCGGTCTAATAGCTGGTTTGGCCGCCGTCCTGCCCCCACCAATGACCAGGTGGAAACCTCCCTGGAGGAATTGGCCAGGGACTGGGGCGATCTGGAGCGGCGCCGTTACCGTGCCCCCGGAGTCAGCCCCGTGGAGGATAGCCTGGAGGAAATCACCCAGGGTTGGGAGGATATCGAAGCCGCCTCTTCCTCGCCGGTGACCCCAGGCCCAGGCAGTTCTAATCAACGGGGGTCTATGTATTCCTACGGCTATGGCGATCGTTCCCTGGGGGGCCAGACCGATGCCATCTATGCCCCCCCCGATCGCAACGACTACGGCCCCCCGGGGGAAGGGGAGGAGGACTGGTTTACCACCGACTCCCGTGATTCTGGAGAGGCTGACCCTACCCCGCCCGAGGAGGAGGGTGTGGTGGATGCCGATTACCGGGTCTTGATTCCCCCGCCTCCCGCCCCGCCGTCACCAAACTGGCAGACCGGAGATCAACCCGGATAAGCTTCCCGCAGTACCAGCCTCCTACTTGCTATGGTTTCAGCTCCAGTCCCCCTGACCCCCTTTGCCCAACGCCTGGGGGAACCCCTGACTAAATTGCCGATTACGGTGCTGCAGATTAACCTGGGGCGGCGCTGTAATCTGGCCTGCCAGCACTGCCATGTGGAGGCCGGTCCTAAGCGCACCGAGGAGCTATCTGCCGAGGTCTGCGATCAACTGATGGCGGTGATTGAGGGCTTTCCCCAGTTACAAACCGTGGACCTGACCGGCGGGGCTCCCGAGATCAACTACGGCTTTCGTCCCCTGGTGGAAACCGCCCGCCGGGCTGGCAAGCGGGTGATGGTGCGGACTAATTTGACGGTTTTCTTTGAGCCGGGCTACGGCGACCTACCGGATTACTTCGCCCGGCATCAGCTCCAGGTGGTGGCTTCCCTGCCCTGTTACCTGGAGGACAACGTCGATCGCCAGCGTGGTGCCGGGACCTACGACGCCTCCATCCAGGCTTTGCAATGGCTGAATCGCCTGGGGTATGGCCACCAGCCCCAACTCCAGCTGGATTTAGTCTACAACCCTGCCCTACCCCAGGGGGCAGAGTTCTGCCTCGCCCCTGACCAGCAGGCCCTCACCCTCGACTATAGGCGCTATCTGCAGGAACACTTTGGCATTGTCTTTAACCAGCTCTATACCCTGACCAATTTACCCATTGGCCGGATTCAGCAACACCTGGAGCGCCGAGAGCTTTATGGACCTTACTTGCACTTTTTAGCCCAGCACCATAACCCGGCCACCGTGGCCAGGCTGATGTGCCGTAATCAGCTGTCCGTTGACTACCGGGGCTATCTCTACGACTGTGACTTTAACCAGATGGCGGGGGTTAACGCTGTTGATGGCCGCCAGCAACCCCTGACGGTAGCGGATCTGTTGGCCGCCAACAGCCTGGAACTGGTGTCCCTGGTGCAAACCCGGCCCTACTGCTACGGCTGTACGGCGGGCAGTGGTTCCAGTTGCGGAGGGGCCCTAGTTTAAGTTCATAGATTAATCGCACCCGTAGATCATCGTTGAGGAGGAGGGACAATGGCAGCACCGTTTAGGGTGGGCGATCGGGTCCGGTTAGTGGCCTTACCCAGCTACCTGAAAACCGCCGAACCCATGCCCATGTTGAAACCGGCAACTGTTTTAGCGGTTGGGGATCAGGGGGTGGTTTTAGACCATCGACCCGGGGGCTACTGGGGGGTGCGGTTTGCGCCAGGGGCGTTTTTGATCGATGGTCAGTTTCTAGAAAAGCTCACGGACCCCTTGCCTGAACGGTAAGGATGGTCAGGTTCTCATCTGAACGGTTACAAAATATCAGTGGGTGTTTTGTCAGTCAGCTCACGGGCGGGGTTGGAGATGTAGGCACAGGCCACAATTAGGGTGGCCAGGCCCAAGGAACTGGCCACGGCGGCGGGGCCAAGCGGCCACTGGGTAATGATCACCAGGGTAAACGACACCCCCACCGCCGTGCCTGCCAGCAGCAACAGCGATTGTTTAGGGCCAAAAACTTTGGGGTAGTTTTGCATGGTTGAGATCGCCCCTAACTGCCGAGGATGTTGATGGCCCGGGACACCACCACCAGAATGGTGGCCAGGGAAACCAGGCTCTGGGCCATCAGCATCAGCTTGGCCCGGGGGCTGATCGGGGCCACATCGGTGGGGCTAAAGGCGGTGGCGGTGGTGTAGGCCAGAAACAGGTAATCCACAAAGGTGGGTTGCCAGTGGGGCAAGATATGCTCTAGGTCGGCCTGGGGAAAGAGCCAGTCAGGGCGGGTGCTGAGATCGCGCCGCCGCGCCTCTGGCCCGCCCCGATCTCCCTGCCAATACACCAGGGCAAAAGTCAGAATGCCCAGCACCCACACCGCCACGCTGGAGGTAAGTAGCTCCAGACCATCCAGATCGCCGGATGGGTCAAACATCTCCATCAGCAGGTGGCGCAGCCCCGCCAAGGTTCCTGCGCCTACACACAGGCAAAACAGCAGCGTCACCCACCGCTCAAGCCGCAAGACTCGTGGCGTTCCCCCAGAGATCGGTACCAGGGCCAGGGCCGCCAAGATCCCCAGCCCCAGCAGGTACGTGACCCACCCGGGAAATAGTCGAATGCGATCGGGCAGCACCGTCAGCAGCACCAGCACCACCCCAATGGTCAGGGCCACGGGCCAGCGGGGTTCAATCCTTCGAGGCGGGGGCAGCGGGGCGGGTTGCATGGCCGTTAATCTCCCGTTGGTTGCAAAACTGTTTGCAAAACTGTTTGCAAAATCCTAATCCACATAGACCACGACGTACTGGTTGCCGTAGGGTTCGTAGTAGGTGCCACCACAGGAGTAGAGGCTCGTCCCTTCGATGATCACGGTAGAACAGCTCCCCGGCAGACTGGCGACGTAGATGGTGGACCGCCGAATTACCCGCCGAGTGGATCGCCGTGCCACTCCCGCCGCACTCACCGGGGTGGCGGGCCGACCCACTACCGCCGCCGCTGGCGGCGTCACCAGCTTGCCGCCCCCCAGTCCCTCCGCCACCGCGCCCGCCGCCAGCAGGCTACAGGCTCCAATCATTAAACGCTGCATCGAGTTCATGGTTAAATCTCCAAAATGCTTGAAACGCTAAGGGAAATACTAGGATTGACGCAGCCCTAATTGCCATCGGTGGATTTAAAGTCTTCTAGCTCGCCGGGGGGCAATGCCTCCAGGCGCGAGGCCCCGGCGGGGGGGGTGAAGGTAAAGCGGTTAGGGTCAATCCGTGGGTTGGTGTTCCAGTCGCGCAGCCGCATGGAGTACTGCGGCGCACCCGTCACCCACTTGGTGGTGATCACGTACTTCATGGGCAGGGGGCGATCGCCGGTTTGCACCCAGAGTTGCCAGTCCACATCGGCTTCGCGAAAGGCCAGGTGATGCACTTCTACACCGTCAATGTAGCCAGTGCCCAGATAGGTGCTGCTTTCGACCCCGTCAGACAGCACGGCGTAGGAGTTGGCAAACAGCAAATCTGCCCCCGGCAAAGGTAGACCCGTCTCGGATTCCACCGTGCGGATGGCATCGTCGATGGTACCGCTGAGGGGAATCTCGGCATAGGCATTAATTCGCCGGCCAAACAGAGTGATTTGGTTGCCGTTAAAGAACAGTTCAGCATCAGCCAACGGCCCCCGCCGCTGAATAAACATCCCCGTGGGTCGCTGTACTACCATAGAGGCGTAGCTGCTAAATTGCAGTTTTTGTCCGGTGCGGGCAACGACCTCAACATCGATGTCGGCGTTGACGCTAAAGCCTTTGGTTGCGGCCAGATAGTCCGACATTGATTGCAGAACCTCCGTGGCCAGTGGGTCAAGCGCTTGGGCCTGGGCAGGCGCGATCGCGCCCCCACCCAGAAGCATACCCAGGGCAAGGCATCCACCGCCGACTTGCCGTAGAAAAGGTTGGTTGTTCATACTGGTACTCGCTAAAGAAAGATTGTTTTGGGGGTTTAGATCCCAGGGTTCTTGAAGAACCCTGGGATCTGGCGAGAGCTACTGCCGCGCCATGCCGAGGAAGCCGTAGTACGCTGTTGGGGGTGTGGCATGGCCCACCAAAGGCACTGGAGGACCTAAAGTCCACGGCCTAGAAGCGGAAGCCGATATTGAGGTAAGGGCCGCTCTGGTTGACGTCTAGGTCAATCTGGTCGGTGTTGTAGTCCAGGAAGCTAAAGCGATACCCAGCCGCCAGGGTGGTATTCCCTGAGAACATCCAATCGACCCCGCCCTGAATGCCGTACTGGGTCAGCCCGCTGAGGCCAAATCCGGAGATGGTGCCCGACCCGACTACGGCCAATTTAGGACTGGCATTCCATCGCACCCGTCCGCCAATCAGCGGTGATACCAGGGTTCGAGTACTATTAAACTGCCCACTGCCGCCCAGGTTAGTGCTCAGACCCAGCTGGTTGTTGATTTGAACTAGGCTCAGACCGCCCAATACATCAAACACAAACGGCCCCAGGTCGTACTCGGAACGGATGCCCTCGGGGTTGACCCGCGCTAGGTCATAAAAGCGATAGCTGCCCACCAGATCGCCCCGCCAGAGCTGGGTATTGAGGGAGGCGTTGACCTCGGTGGGGACGAATTCCTCAGCCCCCGGAATCAGAACATCCCGGTTCACCGTACTTCCAGTCGATAGGGAAACGTAGTCCAGATTGGCTAGAATTCCCACGTTATAGTTTGGCGTCCAGGCTTCAATCGCGCCAAGAAACGCAAAATTCAAGCTGTTGCGCAGCGCTGCAGTAATCTGGCTGGGGCTAAAGTCAAAATCTCGGGACGGATCGCTAAGGTCTCCCACAAAATCGTCCCTAAAGCCTTCACCTTGAAAGGTTGCTGACCCCGAGATGGAAAAGGGCACATAGATGTAGGGCACAGCTAGAAAGTGCCACCGATTTGACGGTGTGGATGCCGATGGGGTTTGCGCTAGGTCGAGGGTGGGGGTTAGCGGTGTTGGCAACCCACCCTCGCTGGCCAGGGGTGTCGGGAGCGGTTGTAGATCGCGGCTGCTGGTAGAGAACGGCAGCAGTGGATCGTTGGCCTGGGCCGGGTCACTGGGGTCAGGACTAGGGCTGGCGGCAGGATTGATCGCCTCAAGAGCGCTGGGATCGGGGACTGGGGTTGGCTGGCTTGGGGCGTTCCCATCGGGGGCCGCCGCCAGCGGCGCCACCTCCAGAACCATCGCTGGCTGGGATGCCACACCCCTTGGCGCGGTGGGGTGATCGGTCGGGGCGGAGGCGCTGGCCCTAACCTGGGGGGGGAGCAGCAGCCCGATCACCACGGTGGCCCCCAGGCTGACGAGTTTAATGTTGGTGTTCATGATAGCTCCTTTACACCCTTAAAACAGTTGGGTGTCGCTCATTGACTTGGTCTGTAGGATCTAAAGATTTAAACATTGGACAGATAGCCCGGTTGACTGTGCTCAGCTGCTGCAAATAGACTGCGCCTAGATCAGCCCACCCTGGGGATGACCGCTCCGGGCCAGCTGGTTTTGGTAGAGGCGGGTATAAATCTTTCCGGCGATCGCCGACATCACCGCATAGGAGGCGATGGTGACCAACACCTCCTGGGCCACCCCCGGAAAATTGAGGGTGATTAGGGCCAGGGCCAGCCCCGCATTGCGGCTACCGTTGGCCAGGGCAATGGTTTGGCGCACCGTGGGGTCAGCCCCGCCCAGGTAGTGGCCGCTGACTAGCCCCGCCGCCGCCATCAGCACCACCGCCAAGATCGGCAGGGGGCCAGCCTTGAGCACCAGCGATAGGCCCATCACCACCACCACCAGCACCACGCCGATCAACATAGCGCTGCTGATGCGATGGAGGGGCTCGTTAAAGTCGTCGGCCAGATCGGGTAGCCAGTGGGCGATCGCCGCCCCCACCAGCAGCGGCACCCCCTGCACCAGCATCACCTGCTTAAACACCACCGCCACAGGGGCCACCTGATCGGCGGGATACAGTGCCGAAAGCACCATAAACCAGAGGGGCACCAGCACAATCGATAGCAGCGCCATCGTCGCCTGAAAGCTCCCCGCCAACTCCGCATTGCCCGGCCCCTTCAGCATCTTGCGATAGATCACCGGCGCACCGGGCATCACCGCCATGGCCGCGATGCCCGCCCGCACCTCAAAGGGTAGGGGCAACACCCGGGTCACCACCATGGCCACCAGGGGCACCACCACAAAGGCCGCCACTACAGAGCGCAGCAGCAGCGAGGGCCTGCGCCACAGGCTAACCATGCCCCTAAACCCCAGCACCATGCCCATGGACAGCATCACGGCAAAAAGTGTGATCTGGGCAAAGCTACTCAGTAATTCTTTTAGATCCATGGAATCAACCCCCTCACCGCCAGCGCGGCTACTGAGACAACACAAACGTTAAACAGCCCAATAAAATAATCAGACGAAACCTAGCGGATATTTTTTCCCTTTCAACGCTGCATACCGTCAAAAGCTGATCAACTGATTCATATGCTAGAGTTCCTTAATATTTACCTCGAGCTATCCTCACGTTTTTCTAGGTTAATAAGACAACCAAGAAGTTGTTAATAATTTACATTGATCAACTTCGAGGGCACAGCGTAATCAAGGCTAAGTAGCGCCTTGCCAACCCCTTGACAAGACGAGCCCCTATTTATATACCCCCTTAGGAATGGGATGTATAAAGCCTTGTTTGGTTCCCTTCCTCGGAAAAAAGTAGCTTTAGCGGTAAGCCTTAATAACAGAAACACTTCCCTAGCAACGAGCTATTAAGCCGGTGAATAGAGACCCTGATTCGAGAAAGAACGTCTTGTTGCTTGCTCTTATATTATAGAAGTTCTGTAACTACTCAGCCTTAGGAAAATCTCTATTTTTTAAGGACTGTCTCGGGGAGCGGCACTGGTCTCTTAAAAGGAAATGAATCTCTACAATCCTTGTGCAGCAATGGTTATGGACAATTAGCCTTGAGATCCGGGAAATGCTATTCTGACAAGGCTTTCAGTCATCTATCACCGGCTAGCAGACCAGTACCCAGTTTCCGGGGTACATCATATAGAGCCCTAGCCCTGCCCCCTCCCCTAAAAGCTAGGGAGCGGTGCGATCGTGCCACTCCCTAGCCTGAACGGTAACGATAGTCCGGTTTATCACCAACCATGGGTCCTGGGTCTAGGGGGCGAGGGAGCCCCTCTGGTTGACCTGCGATCGCCGCCGGCGTAACTCCAGGGGGCAGCCTCCGGCCATTTCGTACTGGCTGCTGGAGCGACCGTAGACCACCGCCACTGCCCTTAACATCAGATCCGACCATTCGGCCAGTTCGCGCTCGGCATCCAGCAGGTCGTTGTAGGTCTGATCGACCTTAGATAACAGGCGGTTATAGTGGTTTTGTTGGTCTCGCAGGGCATTAAGCCGCTGCCGATAGGCGTTTAGGGTCATGCCGTTGCCCAGGTCGAGCTCTTGGCTGATCGATCCCATGGCTGCTGCTCGCCGTTCTGCTTTGTTGAGCACCTTGGAGGTGCGTTTTCTTCTAGCCATGGTCTATCTCTCCTTGACTGTGAGGGAACCGTTGGCATGGCCACCAACCCCTCCCAGTATGCACAGCGAGTCGCTAAATCCTATCCGCGAAAATAACCAAAATTTAATAACGACCTACGACGACTCTCGGTATTTTCC
>Ga0208465_1000370_pt1 | contig 13206 bp, 9 predicted proteins | sample LakMenEpi31Aug10_FD_150749 | JGI IMG/M metagenome (GOLD analysis project Ga0208465, IMG submission 150749) | Freshwater microbial communities from Lake Mendota, WI - 31AUG2010 deep hole epilimnion (SPAdes) | ecosystem: Environmental > Aquatic > Freshwater > Lake > Epilimnion/Euphotic zone ...
CTTCACTTGTATAGAATGTTATAGGCCCACCTGCTGCATTACCTGTACTTGCTCCACCTCTGATACGAAACTCTGCTCCTGCTACGTTTGTACCTGAACCTCCTGAGCCTGAGATTATTCCTGTGCTGGGGGAAGCTGCGGTTTCGCCATTGCCTACAAATAACCCACCCCCATCAATAGTAAAATTACCGCCACTACCCCCTAATTGATTTAATCTTACCTTAAACCCTGCAAAGTTATCAATATTTAAGCCATTTGGCTCTAATCCAGCTGCAGCATTTCCTCTACTAAATCTAACAATATTAGTAGCACCAGCGGTAAAATCAATATAATTTTGAGCAGTACCACCAGCAGCTTGATTATTAATAAATAATCCAGAACCCGAAGCAGAACCCTGTAATCTTGCTGTTCCATTTACTTCTAAAGTATTTGAAACTGATGTAGTATTTATTCCAACATTTCCACTAACAACCAACCCATTTGTTGGTGCAGCAGTAGAAGCTGAGTAGCCGATAGCTGCATTTCCGTTGACTTGTAGGCGAGAGCCGATAGTGGTTGTGCCTATGCCAAGATTTCCCGAAGCATTTAAGGTCATAGCTTGTGTAAAGCTGATAGCGTTACCTGCCGTTCCTGATGAAGCTTGATAAAAAGCAAATGATTGGCTATCTATTTCAAATCTTGATGCAGTTCCATTTGCACTATATCTATATGCTCCTGAAGTATATGCAACATTTCTCATTAAATCTATATATCCACTTCCTGACCAAACGGCATTACCTAAAGCACCAATTTCAAAAGCTTTACCATCCGCCCACGCACTAGGTGTTACTCCTAAGCCAAGATTTCCCCTTGTATCCAACCTCATTTTTTCAGTAAGGCTACTAGCAGTTCTAGTATTAAATACCAAATAACCTGTTGTAGCAAGATTTTCTAATACTCCATCTATAGCAGCACCAGCGGTAGGAGTAGTTCCATTCAACGCTCCTATTTCAATACGTTGTCCAGCAGCTCCAACTGATGTAACATCTAAATCTCTAATTGCTTGAATAGCTCCTACGCTAGAATTTCTGAATATACCTTGCGTTGCAGTAATACTCGATGTCAAACTAACAGTTCCCCCACTAGATATAGTCATAGCCACACTAGAAGCTAAATCTTCAATAGAAGAATCGCCTATTGTACTTGCACCTGTAAACTTAGCTAATCTGTTTGTAGTACCTGTTCCCGTTACAGGATTGGTTAATACGGATTGATATTGCGGTATATTCAATGTAGCACCGACTAACGTTGCTGCACCACTTGTACCTGTTGTCGTTAATGTAAGCGCATTTTGTTTGTTATTAAACGTCGTCCAATCGGTAGAACTTAAAGCCCCTCTATTGGTAGCTGAAGCCGTTGGTATATTCAACGTAAAAGTTCCACTTGTTGTAATGGGTGAGCCACTAACACTAATATCAGTACCCGTAGTGCCTGTTGTTAAAGCTACTGAAGTTACACTACCACTGCCACCTGAAGCAGCGATTGTAAAGTTAGGATACGTTCCTGTTATGGTGATATTTGAACCTGCCGTTAAAGCAACAGTTTGGTCAGGCGCACTATTTGTAATTGTAAAATTCGGATATGTTCCCGAAGTACTAATCCCTGTTCCCGCAGTTAACGCCACTACTTGGTCAGGTGCGGTGTTTGTAATTGTTAAAGTACCACTACTTGTAATTGGCGAACCTGATATTGATATGCCTGTTCCTGCCGTAGCTGCTACACTTGTTACAGTACCTACGCTGAAAGTTCTATCCGTAGATAAATCTTGCGCCGTTCCGTTGATGGTAATTGTTCTTGTTGTAGGTACGCCACCCAATCCAGTTAATGTATATGTAGGAACATTTAAAACACCTGTTGAACTTGAATATGTCGCCGCACCACTTGAACCTGTTGTAGTTAAACTTATCGCTGCACGTGCCAACGCATCGGTGTATTGCGTAATTGTTGAACTGATTACACCTGTTGTTGATGAATAGGAAATACCTGTACCCGCGCTCAAAGCGGCTCTTGCTCTTGCGTCTGTGTAATATAGGTTACCGCTTTCAGTAACTTGTGCCGTAGTATAATCGCCACTAACCGCTACTACCGCACCTGTTCTACCAAATACCGAAGTAACGGCATCCGTGTTATTATCAGTCCAACTCGCAGTTATCGTTCCTGCATCTTGTTGTGTTAACGTCAGCGTCTTTGTAGTCGTTCCCGTAACCGCAGCGCTTACAATCATATTGTTATAAGCACTATCCCAATTAACTTGTGATGCCGTTGTTGGTAATGAATATCCGCTTGCAAAAGTCAATCCCAAAGTTCCGCTCGTAGTTACAGGCGAACCTGTTACACTAAAGCCTGTTGGTGCGCTTAAAGCAACCGAGGTTACAGTACCGCCCAAAGATGGCGATAAATTAGTAATAGTGAAATTGGGATAAGTACCCGAAACAGATATACCTGTACCCGCAGTCAAAGCAACAACTTGGTCAGGTGCGCTATTTGTAATTGTTACAGTACCACTTGAAGTAATAGGATTAGTCGGTGCAATTACTAAAGAAATACCTGTACCCGCAGAAAAGCCAACCGAAGTCACCGTACCTACGTTGTAAGTTCTATTGGCTGATAAATCTTGTGTAGTTCCGTTAATCGTAATAGTTCGTGAAGTAGGAACGTAACCACTTAAATCAGGTGCATAGTTGGGAATGTTTAACGTATTGCCTACTAAAGTGGCTGCACCCGAAGTTCCTGTCGTTGTTAAAGTTATAGCACCTTGATATTGTGGAATATTTAAAGTATTCGAACTAAACGTAGCTGCGCCTGAAGTTCCAGACGTTGTTAAACTTATTGTTCCTTGTCCGCCAATGTCGCTCAATACTTCGCTGCCTGTTCTAAAATTAACAATATTGCTGGCATTAAGAACTAAAAATTTATCCGTATCTACCGAAGCATTTGTTACACTTGTTAAAGTTAAATTATTTGAAAAAGTTTTAGCACCACTGATTGTTTGTGTAGTAGTTAACGTGACGTATGTATCGCCAATATCACCTTCAATAATATTTGCAATATCGTGTACAGTACATTTATAGGAATAACCCGAAGAGGGGTCGCCAACTAACATTAAATCGGTTAAACTCGGTACTCTCGATTGTAATTCGTTTATTTTCTTATTCGCCATACTTTTATTTTAAATAGCAATCTTAACTTGGATATGCATACGTTGTAGGAATTACACAACGATTTGCAGTATAAGGTAAATCAATCGTAATATCGGCACGAACACCTGCAAGTAAATCAGGGGTATCTTCGGTAAAAAACGTAAGCGTAGCGTTTAACCCTTCGTCAAACTCAAAATTATTGTATCTAAGCTGCGCGATAATATCTTGGCAGATTTGTAATTGGTCACTCAACACTTCGGTTTCGTTTGTATCTTCTGGCAGCATCCTATCAAAGAAGTACAACGAGAAATTCAAAACAACGCTTTTTTCTTGTATGTTACCACCTGATAAGTCAAAAAACAAAGATGGGTACAGGTTTTCCGTACCCCTCGAAAGGTAATCACTTAGGTCGCCGAAGTACACGCTTTTTATCTGCTCGTGCGCGTTCGCTAAGTTTGTTATTGTCGTTATTAAATTGTTCAGCGTCATTTTCTTGTTTTTGTAAGAAGATTTTTAGCTTCTTTTGATTTTTCAACGAGTAGGTTTTATTCGCCACAACAACGATTTATGTTACCTTGATATTTTTCTTCAAACGTCATTCCTTTGCAATTATCATCATCGCCTAACCATATTGAAGTAGTATAAGCTTGTCGGTCGGGAATGATTGTATCGTAAGCAGTTCCGGGATTATTGTATTCGGGGAACGTACTAAAACCGCTTCTATCTAAAAGATATTTTACTAATCTTTGTTTATAGAACTCGGCTCTTACTTTATATCTATCAGCTACATCAATCAATTCTGTTGCACTTGGGTTTTCTTGACCTTCACCTGATTTTCTTATCAATCCTTTATTGTAAAATTGATAACTTAATCCCATTGGTAGTTCGCTCATAACATAATACACCAATGTAGGAGCAATGTAAGTATCTAATAAATTGCTTTCTACCTGTGTGAGATTGTTATTCTGTATTCCATCTTGCAACCTTTCGTATAAAGCCGTTCCGAGTGCTGGCAAAATGTACATATCTTGCGCAGTCAATATTTCTGGATTAACCAATTTTTCATCGGTATTAAAATGCAAGCCTGTTCTTTCTTTTATTGTTTCTACTGAAATAAATAATATGTTCCTGCTCATTGTTTATTTTTTAACTACTACTACTGCGTTCCAAGTGTGTCTGCATTTAGGGGAGTGTATTCCTGTATTTGGAATCGTCCACCATCCACCTGCGCGGGCAAATACATCATATCCTAAGCGTGCAGAGATTTGTTCAATCTCGCCACGCGTATAAACCCTATTTAACGACATCAATCGCTGGCAAAAAGGGCGTGAGGTATTTATGTTTCTATCCTTTGCATCGGTTCTTAAATAATCCCACGAATACTCATAACGAACTAAAAACGTCGTTTTAACAGGCTCGTCAAGTATCTTGCTCAAAGGTTTCAACACTTTACTGATTTTTGTTTCAGCGTCATAAGAAAGAATATCCAAAGCAACCAGCTTGTTAATTCTGTTTATTACTTCGTTTTCTTCTACCTCTAAAGCCTTAGCAATATCCTCGGGTGGGATACGCTTGTTTTTAGCGATTGTATCGATGATTTTTTTATCAAGGGTATCATCTATCAATTCATCTCTAAAAGCCAATTCTTGCGCCTCTAAATCGCCTTTAAACACATTTCTGCGCGCCACAACTTTATACTTGTTGTTATCTTCACCAAATTGTGTGAAAATGTTTAACGTACTATCAATATCGTCAAACTTTTGCTCATAACTTTCTTCGCCAAGCCACGTACTAATAGCTTCTTCATCTAAACCATATCCTTGTTTTAACATTGATATAGCTTGCTCACGGCTAATTTTACCTTTGTTGAACTCACGAATAATACGTTGGAAGTTCTGCCATTCCCGACCTTTCATTCCCTTTAAATGCTCGTTCACCATCGCTTGCGTAGGCTCTGGAGTAACTACGTTGGTATATTGGCTTGCATCAATACCAATCTTTTCAAGTATCCATTCTTTAGGCGCGTTAGCAGCGATAATGGCTTCGCTAAACTCAAAGCTAATCGGTTCAACAGGTTTAATATAAAGGTCAGCCGTAGCGCCGTTAATCTTTGCTAATTTATTGAAGATAGCTTCTAAAAATTGTTGCTTATCGTTTACATACGTGTTTTTAAACACTTCGTACCCATCGCGAATTTCGGAACGAGTACCGAGTGAACCTTCAATCAATACCCCGAACAATGAAGGCGTAGTAATTTGATGCCCTGCAAAAATGTTTTGCTGAATCATCTTATCGACTTGGTTAAAATCTTCTTTAGTCAAATCGGAAGCACCCAAATCTTCTACCGCAGGTTTTTTAGCAATATCCGAAACAAAAGAAAGTATAAACTTTTTACCATCCGAACCCGAAAATCTATCTGTAAATCTTCTTTCGATATTTCTCTTTTCATCGGGCGAAGGCTCACCATTCGGCAAAGTGATTAACTTACTTGCACTAAAACCTGTTTGTGCGTTACCTAAAACGTGGCGAGATACTTCAACATCACTTTCAATGTAATTCAACGCACCCATATAAGAGGGAAGTGCGTAGGTGTCTAATCCTGGGCGATATTCTTTAATGTAAAGAATTTGCTTGCCTACTTTGTTTCCTGTATTGTAAGCAGCAATTACCTCAACTTCTTCTTTTCTATCTTGCCAATTATTTTTATACCAAAACTGCGTGTTGTCTTTATTAGAACGAATTTTAGTATAGTCAATGTGCGATAAACTTGCAATCCTTTCGCCTACCTTGCTCCAAATAACTTCTAAATAAGCACCACCAAAAAGTTCAATATCAATAGACACCTTACGCGTTAAATCAGTCAACGTTTCGTATTGGTTCGGTTTCTGCATAAAAGCTTCTGCCGCTGCATCTGCTTCTTTCGTTGCCCATCCATTTCCTGTAATGTAGTTCACCTTGCCACGCACAATTGCGTTATGCTTTGCACTCTTATTGTATAAACTAAGCAGATAGCTTGGGTAATCGTTACGCTCGCCAAACTCGATATATCCTTGCCCTTTTCTTTCCCGATATTCGGGTTGCTTTGCCTCGGCAAAACTTAATATTACTAAATTATCCATCATCGTACTATAAATGTATTATTTGGTTGATATTTCGTATAGGCAAACGCAGTGGCTTCGCTCAATCGCATAATGCCTGTTTCTAATTTACTTGTCGCCAGCGCAGGGTTTGTGTTTGTAGTTGAGGTTTGCTCGTAAATTTCGTATTCCCATTCGCCACTATCATAACCTGTAAAGTAAGTGTTCGTAACAATAGAAAACTCATCGTACCTATCCTTATAAGTAGAAATATTAGCTGCCTGCAATAAAACAAAGCTTCTTACAATATTGCTACCCCTATGTGTAAACACAAAAAGATAGTTAGGGTTTGTTAAGGTTTGTTTTTCCTTAAGCGTCAATATGATAGTGTTAGTTTGCCCTTTTGTGAGATATATCATACCACTAAATAGAATTAACGTGAGATTTTACCAAAAAAAAGCCACCCCGAAAGGGATGGCTCTAATCTACCTACCTATTACGAACTACGAAAGCATTAGGAAACCAAACCTGCAATAATCCCGCTATTGACTTCGGGTGCAAGTTCTTTTTCGCCGCCTGTGAAAGTTAGCGTATATCCGCTTCTATCACCTTGAGCAGTTCCAGTGGCAGCAGTACCACCTGTTACATCTAATCCTGTGTAGCGACCTACTAACCAATATTTGTCGTTAGCATCTTGCACAACAGCCATTAGTGTATTTTTAGCCAACAACAAGATTTCATTTCTTGTATTGGCTTGCAATTTATTAAGAACAATTGAAAGTTCTTGAGCATAAAATACAGTACCATTTTCAACTGAAGCAGTTACAGTTTCAGTCAAAGCACCTGTATTTTTTACCAATTCGTATTTGTAGAATACTTTACCCGCTGCTTTCGTGATAGCAGAAACGACACCAGAAGCTTCGGTAACTGAACTCACGTTAGCATAAGCAATCAGCCACACGGCTTTGATACCGCCTAAACTTTCGCGACAATCGAGTGTGTATCCTTGTGTTAAAGCACAAGCCATTTTATTTTATTTTAAAAAGTTATTAAAGAGTGGGTAACCCCGAAAGATTACCCACCTTTTTAAATTACAGAGTGAATTTTACTACCTCGTCAGGGAACGCAAAGTTAACGCCCATCTTGAACTCGCTTACGAAACGAACTTGGTCAGCTTCTTTAGCGTAGAACAACTCGAAACGCTCTTCTTCGTTCAACAGGTCAGTACCGATGAACAGGTTAGAAAGGCGCATAGCGTACAACTTGTTAGTTCCGTTCAGTCCTTGTACGGCAACAACTTTGATAGTTGTAGCAGGCAGAACAAACTCGGTATCAGCCTTAACATCAATTGAATAATTGAAGCTATTAGCAGCACGCAGAGCAATCAAATAAGTACGGAAAACGTCCATACCGCAGAAGATAGTCATATCTTCTTTACTTACTACTTGTGCAGGAATAGCTTGGTAAATAGCATCAAATACTGCGATAACATTCGAAGTAGTAATTGAAGAAGCTACTGAACCAATGTAAGGGTTAGCGTTAGCTTGAACGGGACCAGAAGCAGCACCGATAAGCTTAATCAAACCATCAAACTTGTTGAGGTTTACGTTACCGCTCACGGTATCGCCTTGCCACAAAGCAGTTTCAAGTTGAGAAGCAATCTTCTCGGCTTTGCGATTGGTGTAATCTTCAGCGAATACGATTGAATCGTAACGGCTACCAGCAGGCAGCGCTTTTTGAAGATACTTTGCTTCCAAATCTTTAGGGCAAAGTGATTCGTTAATCTTAATCTTTCCAACAGTTACAGTACGCTGCGTGAAAGTGGTAGTACCTGAAGCGTTGAAGCCGCAAGATGAACCGCTTTGGAAAATCGCATCGGTATCCATAATGTTGATTGTTTCGGCAGATTTAACACCTACCATTACGTTACCTTGGTCTTTAATCAAACCAGCGGTTTTGCTTCCGAGTACGGAAGATGATACCAGCAGAGCTTCGTTCTCTTTGGTATAGTTAGCTAATGCATCTACATTAAAAGCCATTGTTATTTAATTTTAATTGTTTGAAAAATTATTTCTTAGTGTACAAATTAAGAAAACGTGATACTTTGTCGTTCTTGCTTTCGAAGTGCTTTTCAAAAACTTCTTTAGGTTGTGTAGGTTCTACCGAAGGAGTTTTAGTCAGTTCGATAACTACATCGGTCAGTTCTTGAATAGCTTGTGAAAATTTAGCAGATTGTTCAGCCATCATAGCTTTTTCATCTTCTTTTTTCTTTCCGTAGTCGGCGAGTTGTGCTTCCATTTCGGCAACTTTCTTTTTCAAAAGTTCAACTTCGTTTACGGGTTCTTCAACAGGAACTTCAGGGCTTTCAATTTCTACGATTGTAGAAGCTTCGTCAAGAGTAATCATTGTACCATCGGCAAGTTTATGCTCGCCAGCAGGTGCAGGGATTTCGTTACCAGCTTCATCAACAATAGTAATCTTTCCGCCAAGTTCAAGTTTATCAATCATTACTTTTGCTCCACCTTCGAGTACATACTCGGCAAGAGCAACGGCAGCTACCTCGGGTTTAGCCTCGGCGAACATAGCCTTGATTTTTAAAAGTGCTTCTTGTGCAGTCATAAAATTTATTCATAAATAGTTATAAACATTCTAAGTTACCATATAGACAAAAAAAGGGAGTGTAGAAACACCCCCCTTTCCTAAAACCAAACTATGAAAAAGTTAATCCACTTGCTTCAAAATTTCAATAATATCCGACATCATTTTTTCTTCTGCCGTTAATGATTTAGAATAATTAAAGATACCTTCAACTGAAAACCCTCTTACCTTCCCTTCTTTAATCATATTCCAAACTTCTTCATTTTCAACTTTGAAAGAACCGAACCAAGAACCATCTTTTACCTCCTCAAAACCTTTCATCGGTTTGATACCTCTTTTTTCATCTACAATCCAGCTTTCAAACATCGTAACGCCATCCATCACTTGACCGCTATCGTGCATCAAATTTACATTATTCTGGTATCCTTTCTTGAAATACTTTTGCGCTATCTTTTTAATAGTATCAGCGGTAAACACTACATAATATTCGCCGTTGCCATCGTTGCGGTAAATAGGCGTATCGGCTAACATCAAAGCACCTGTGATAATTCTTTCTTCTTCGTCTTGAATAGAAAAGCTTTGCTTATCAATTTGTTTAAGTTTGCTTTCTGCCCAACTTAGCGCACTTGCACCACCCCACGCATCGTACATCAATTGCCCGCAGCCATCGCCATAGCCTTTTGAGGTTTCTGCGTTTTCTTTATGACGCGATAAAAATGAGTACATTCTTCTAATCGTTTCCACGCTGATAGGTTCGCCCTTTGCTAATTGGTTGGCTCTTTGTTTTCCGACAGGTGTACCGCACGAACCCCATCCGTTTTCTTCTGCCCAATCTAATGCGTTTTGAGCATTGTTTTTAACGGCATCGGGATAATCCGAATAACTATCTTGAAAAGCTAAAAAGGCTTTTTCTATTGCAGGTCTATCAACTAAAGCAACGAAATCAACTTCTACGTTGCTATCCATATCCTCGCTAATATCTAATCTGTATATTGGTAATTCTTTTTCCATAATCTTAAATAGCGTTTTATCCTAATCTTGCCGCTCTGTTAATACGGCGTATTCTTTCTTGTGAGTTAGTTACGTCACTTTCAATAACATAAGCGCGATTTGTTACATTTCCCATTTCTTGAATAGTTGTTGAATCTAATTGCGTTCTTGTATTTACTAATGGTGCTGCGGGTGCAATTGGAGCATTTGCAGGTTGACCAATAGCTTGTGTTGTTACACCACCACCCCCAGGAATTTTAATTGAAGCAATTTGTTTAACACGCGCGATACCTGATAATACCGCAGGTGCAGCCATCAAATAAGGATATGCAGGATTCGCAATTGTTATAGGGTTTTTTGCAGCTTGCCTAAAGATTGTTGATGCCGAAGTAAAAGTATCAATTGTTGCTTGTGCTATTGCTAATGCTTTTCCAGCTGCTGTATCTCTACCAGCTAATTCCGATAACCCTGATAAAACACCACTTGCTGATTGTGCAAGTTGTATTTTATTTTGATATACTTCTTCGTCTAATGCCATTTCAGCATTATCCAATTCTTTTTTTCGTGCTAAATATGCATTTCTATCAATTATCCCTTTATTGTAATTTTCTTCATTTATCCTTTGTTGTTCTTGTATTGCAAATTGTCTTATTTCAATTTCTTTAGTTACATCGTTTTGTAGATTTTGTAAATTTAGTAAACGAAGTTCATCAACTTTAAATTGAAAAGAATTTAATTGCGCTAATGCAAGTTGTTCTTTTTCTTGAGCAAAAGAAGCATCAATATTTTTATCAATTTCGTTTCTCTCTTTTTTTCTTTCAAAATTAGCTTCATCCGTAATCTGTTGTAATTCTCTTAATTTTTCTTGACGCTTTTTTTCATCTTCTAATTCCTTATCGAAATCTTTTTTTCTTTGCTCTGCCGCCTTATCCGATGCCTGTTTATTGATATTTTGTATTGATAATTGAAAACCTGCGCGCTGGTTTTTTAACTGTAATAATTGATTATCTAATTCTTTTATCGTCTTTTGTCCTTCTTCTTCAACTCCTTTCGGGTCAAAAACTAATTTAGCAATACCACCAAATACCTTTTCTTCTAATCCGAAATCTTTCCCTAATGCCTTGCCTACATAGTCAACTGCTTTCAATAATGCCGTAATTGGTACAGTCAAAAATTTTAGTATGCCCTCTAAAATTTCTTTATTTCTTTTAGATGCTTCAATTTGTCCTTTTAAAGTTATTTGTTGTTGCTTTATACTTTCTTCTGTCGCAGCAATTACTTGGTCAGTTTGTTTGATTTTAATATCTAAAATCTCTTTTTCACTTTTTCCTTGTAACTTTAAAATATTTTCTTGACCGCCTATTGCATTTAACTTTTCCTTTTCGGCTTCTAAATTTGCTTGTGTTTTTTTGTTAAGTTCGTTTTGTTCTTCACTTACCCCGCTTACAGCTGCTTTTATTTCATCCCAATATGCAACTAATGCGCCAACTGCAATAACAATAGCACCGATACCTGTTGAACCAATAGCAAGACGAATAGCTTTGAAAGCATCAACAACAACAACCTTTAATCGTGCAAAATCTTTAGCACTATCAGTTATCGCACTTAACCCTTGCGATAAAGCAAGTGCCGATTGTACTTTCACAAGTGTCTTTTGTAAATCTTCACTTTCTTCACCAACCAAACCAATAGCACCTTGCACGGCAGCAATACCACCAGCAGCAGCACTCAGCGCACCAGCAAACGCTTGAAACTTTTTTCCTGGGTCAAACAATTGTGCCGTTTCTGCTGCTTCTTGTACTGCATCCTTTAATCCTGCAACTTTTTTTGCCGCTGCAATTGCTTCGGCTGAATAATCACCAAATTCTTGTTGTGCTTTAATTAATTCAAGATTAGCTTCTTTCAGTTGTTGTTTAATAGAGCCAACTGATTTATTTGCAGTATCGCCATCTAATTTTATACTTTTATCCGATAGTTCGCTAACGCTTTGATTCAGTTCATCAATCTTTGCTTTTGCATCGATAGCTTCTTTAGAATATTCGCCAAAGTTTATTTTGGCATTATCTAATTCAATATTAGCTTTATTAATTTTGTCTTTAATATCACTAAAGGCTTGTGATGCTTGTTTACCATCAAAAGTTATTTTCTTACCTGTAGCTTGTTCAACTGCGGTTTTTATTTCATTAACTTTTTTAGCAGCCGTTTCTGCTTCCTTAGAATATTGACCAAAGTTATCTTCTGCCTTTACTAATTCAGCGTTAGCTTCCATTAGTAGGTCTTTCATTTCGCCAATAGTATTGACAACTTTATCTTGTCCTTCAATCTGTATCTTAAAACCAATTAATTCTTGTGCCATTATTCGTATGTTAATTCAATTACTTTTAAAAATTCGCATTTCGTAGAGTTAGGCACGGAAGGATTGTAGTCAATAACTTTATTTAATCGCCATAGTGAGCCATCGATATAAATATGTTTTGAAAAATCAAGTGAGAAAATATCGGTTAACTTTAAATAAATATAGCACGTCAATAATTTGCTATCCTTATCCGTTATTTCAGCAACGTATGAACTCCAAAACACGTTATACATATTAGCCGTAGGGTATTGATTTGTTAGCGTGTAATAAAGTTCTTTTGGTACTCCAAAATTCAAATCACTTGTTGGTGTATCTGGATTGTCTAAGTGACCACCCCAACCATAGGTCGTAAGTGCAGAACCTACATTACCGCCAGAATTTCTAATATGCCAACTGGAAACACCTGTTATTTTACGCACTTGGAAAATACGGATATTGCTTTCCATTGTATCTTCCGATTGTGTATTTTGTGTATTTGTTAGTTTAAAGATTGTAGGAAAGCGTTTATCCTCGCCTTGATAACTTACGATAGGAGTAGGACTGAAAATAAGTTCAGCGGTTTGCTTATCGGTACTAAATTCAAAACCAGTATCCTCTATATAGTCGCCGTATGTTTGTGCATACCTTTTACTGTAATCTTCATTATAAAAGTCGTTATCTGGTTTGTATTTGTACTCAAAATACCTGCCATTAAGTTCACCCATTGGAGTAAGCTTAATTGCTTTTGCTCTATCGACTTTATACGTCCAATCTAAATTTTGTGTTGCTTCATCATCTAATAAAAGAAGATTTTGATTATCAATTAAAAGTTCTTCCTCTAAGTCGTTTATTTGTAAGAAATGAAATGCACTTTGGTAAAAGTCAACATAAGGTTCAATCTTTAAATGCTTTTCCTTTACGCTATCTTCTATTATGTAAAGGTTCATTAACTTAATAACGGATGCAACAAAATCTTTTTGAAATATACCTTGCGGCAAAGTATCGTTAATGGCTATCGTATCGTTAT
>Ga0208465_1000372_pt1 | contig 13154 bp, 40 predicted proteins | sample LakMenEpi31Aug10_FD_150749 | JGI IMG/M metagenome (GOLD analysis project Ga0208465, IMG submission 150749) | Freshwater microbial communities from Lake Mendota, WI - 31AUG2010 deep hole epilimnion (SPAdes) | ecosystem: Environmental > Aquatic > Freshwater > Lake > Epilimnion/Euphotic zone ...
GAGAGATACCAATGAAGTCCATATTACGCAGGAAGAGCACTGCTTCCAGACCGCTAACGTTGATACCTTCAGCGAGGATGGAGTGGTGTAGAACAACGAACTTCTTATCGTTATCCTTGCCCCAGGCAGAGAGCGTGTCAAAGAATACCTCACGGTTCACTTTCTGACCGTCAATGACAGCACCAGTCTTGGCAGTGATATACATCCAAGAGTAACCGCGACACTCTAACTGGAAGCAGAAATCAGTTTCAGTCACCAGCGACACAATCTGCTTGGTTGCCTTAGCACAAACCAGAATCTTGCCAACCTTGTTGTCGTCAATGGTTTCCAGCAGATTCTCAGCGTCACGGTCAAAGTTAGTCTGCTTGCCAGTCACCATAGCAAGTTGCTTGACGATAACTTTAGGAGGCACAATGTATCCACCCTCAACCAACTCAGGAGCAGGAACTTTACAGATTACCTGACCATAAACAGCAGCATCATTCATTCCTGGTTTGCCAACAGCGAGGGAATGTTTCGGTGTGGCAGTGAAGAAGTAGCAACGCTTTGCGCTAGTAGCAAAGTGCTCAGTAGCAGCAAAAAAGTGACGCTGAACGCTGTTATGTGCTTCATCAAAGTAGATGGTATCCACAGCAATCTCTGCCACTTGAAGACGCGACAGAGAGTTGTAGGTAGTTACAATCAGGCGATGATTGCCAGCGTTGGCATCAACCCAGTTACGAATCTCACGAGGGCGAGTAGAAGACTCGTGATGAGTTTCTCCACTGTGAACGTGGAAGACTTTAGCGTTGGTGATAAACTCAAGGAACTCGCTAGAGAGTTGCTCAGCAAGCAAGATGCGAGGAGCAACAACAACAATGGTCTGGGGAGTTTCAGACTGTAACTCGCGCAGAGCATCGTAAATAGAGATGTTAGTTTTTCCACCCCCAGTTGGAATAATCACTTGACCAATACGATGATTAGAAAGTGCATCCAAAGCGCGGGTCTGATGGGGTCGCAGTTGAATGTTCATATGCTTGGTGTTCATACTATAGGTTCACTTTGGAGGTGAGTAACTTTAATTGATTTTCTTAAGTGTAACTATCATTTCATCCCCATTATCTACAACTCTAGTGACAGAATATCCATCAGCAAGAGAATGCATATCATGGTTGATTGTTGTTTTTATTTGATGACAACATTTGCATAAAAGTTGGCATTTTTTTGCTTCTGGTATTAGTTTATTTTCTAAACTACTTTCCAATCTCTTTCCTATTGTAAATGTTTTTTGTTTTCTGTCAATGTGGTCAAATTGTAGATTTTCAGTTACTCCACAACCAACACATTTGCCACCAAGCATCTCTATCAAGTATGCCTTATTTTTTGCTTTTCTTTCTCTTATTTTAGCATTAAGTTTTTCTCTGTTTTCCTCTTTCCACTTTTTAGTTTGTTCTTTATATTTTTTTGCTTTTTCGGGGTCTGCCATTTTTCTAGCATATCTTTCCTTTTCTTTTTGTTTCTTTTCCTCGTAATCTTTATATGGCATAATAGGGACAGATACTATTACTATTTATAAATATCTGCCCTTTAATTGACAGTCTGTTTGTATCGCTTAAGGTCTTCAAGTACACCTGCTATTGTAGCACGACTGTACCCAGTAGCATACTCTGAAGACTTCTCAATTTCTTCAGAAGAGTAATCAACAGCATCACACACCTCATAACCTCGCTCAAGAGAGTTAATGATGCTATCGAACACAAAATCAGGGATTTGAATGTAACTCATTGGTTTCAGTGGTTTGGTATCTAAAGACAAGAATAGCACGCTTAGAGGTCAATCTGAGCGTGCTGGTGGGGTTTAATCAACCGCCAAACATTTCATCAAACAACCAATCACCTGAGCGTTCCTTTTCAGTCCATTCTTTATCGAAACGTGCTTGAATCATCGCTTGTTCGATTTTCATGTCAATCGGGGAAACTGTGCTGTGCCAGGTTCCGTTGCGATCTTGCCAGAGCATTTATCTTGTGTCAGTGGTTATACTATAGGTCCACTTTGGAGGTGAGTAACTTTAATTGAACTCAACTTCCTGATGCTTGTGCTGCTGCTTTTGCCTTTGCTCTCATTCTAACCGCAACAGCATTGCTCCACTTTCCACCACCTGCTTCATACTCTTTACGCATTTGCGATAAGATCTCACTAGAAGATTTCTTAGTCTTTTGTGCTGCTGCTGTTTTCTCTTTATTTCTAGCAGCGTCTCTTTCCTGACGTGTCATAGGACCACCAGTTTCAGTTTTCCACTGTCTACGGGGTTTTGCTGGTGTTGATGGTTTTTCTGCTGGTTTCTTTGTTGAGAGAAGTTTAGATGCTGCTTTCTCTGCTTCTCTTCCTGTTGGTTTTGCTGTTTCTGGTTTTTGACCTGCTTTCTTTGCGGCAATTCTTGCTTGTGCTGCCTTTCTTCTTTCTTCTTTTGCTGCTGCTAGTTGTCTTTCTCTCGCAGAACCTCTCTCCTGTTCAGGTTGCTGAACTCTTGTGGATGCTTGTCTCTGCTGACCAATATCGCTGCGTGGTTTGTAATCTACAGGTTCAGTTTTTCCACCACCAACTGCTTTCATACGGCGTCTTTCAGGAGCAGTCTTTTTGCGTTCTGGGCGAACTCTACCACCTGCTTGAGCAGTTTTAATAGTCGCAGCAAATCCAAGTCGCTTTGACTTATCTTCTACTTCTTCACAAAGAGACATAAACTCCTGAAAGGTTTTCATTGGTATCTAAACACTACTTTTTAGTATTTAGAACTCCTCTTCCTTCGCTTTATAGGAACCCTTGAAGACGCGACCTTCAGCATAGAACTGCTTGACACGTTCGCGGCGAGTAGCAAGCAAGAGGTCATATTCTTCCTGTTGCTGTTTAGTATAAGTGAAATCTTGCCGCCGCCAAGTATCTTTAAGTTCTTTGATATGAGGGAGTACGTTAGGGATGTTTTCAGTCATTTGAATATGATAGAGGATTGTGAGTCAGTTTGGGGATTTAGTGGACACTTTTTTGGGTGTCACACGAACATTATAGGGAGAGTTGAAGAACCTACGAAACGAGGTTACAATAATAACAAAAGCAGAAACTATACCTACAAATCCAAGATAAGTAACAGCGTTTCCAGTGAAATCAAGAGTGTCAAGAGTCATTTTTTAATGGGAGGATGAACAGATGAAGGATCGTAAATGCCACCACCTTCACGGTCTTCAAGATACCAAAGAAAAGAAAATGTGGAGAGAATCACTCCAGCAACGATTATAGTAATCATCAGTAATCGTAGTTGCCGTTGATATATTCATTGATGTTGAACTTACTGTCTTCATCAATCAAATCTGCCAAATCTTCGGCAACAAAATCAAAGTTTTCCAGTTCTTCGATTTGAATGTCGTCGTAGCAGTCCATAAAATCACTTGTGCTTACATTATAGGTCCAGTTTGGAGGTGAGTAACTTTAATTCAAGAAATCTTTTTGATTGATTTTGCTACTCTTTTTGCGTGTTTTTCTACATTCTTCCCACCACTCTGGTCTAATACTTCTTTCTTAATCTCTTTCTTTGATGGTTTAACTTTTGGTCCATCATAACGCTGAAGAGTATAAGTTAGAGTGCCACTTGAATCTCTATTCACAGTCCCAGGAACTGCGTGTGGAGGAGTATCAGGTTTTTTACCTTCACAGATTTCGTAGAACTCTCTAAACGTCAGCATCTTTCTTGTTTTTGTAGTATTTATTCAAACTCAAAAGGTTTGTTGCTTTTTCTTGGTTCTGGTGTTTGATAATCTGGGAGAGTTGAAGCATCAATCACAACCTCAATTTTCTGATTCTTATCTATTGGGAAGTGATTCACTCGTATAACACCATAGATGATGAAGAAGTTTGTAATGAGAATTTGTGAAGTGATTAGTAAACGAATGAGTGCTACTTTATCCGCCTCTTTATCACATTTACTTGCTTTCTCTCCCAGTGCCTTAGCAAGCAATCGCCAGACAGTTTTCCTCTTCTTCATAGATTGATGTTCGGGACTTAATGTATTCTAGTTGGTTCCATTGTTCTTTATAACAAATCACAAGCAATCGCTCATTTCTGTGAATGGGGCAACAGACTAAGTTGACTTCATCTTTAGGACGGACAATGTGTTCAATCGTGATATATTCTTCACAGTTGAAGTAAATCCAACCCTCAACACCTTTACCATTGTCCCATACAACATAATCGTTAACTTGTGGTTCGTAGTTCATACAAATGCTGCTTCTAAAGGAGTAATTTTTAGAGGCATCGCGGTATAGTTCCGCGTGTCCAGAATATTTACACAAGCACCGATGGTCTTACTGTTAATTGGGGCGAAGTATTCATTTGTTTTTTGTTTCCAAAACCCCCAGATGGTTCTGGTTGCGGCACCATTATTGTAATCAAACTTGCGATGGCAACGCAACCAAATAGCGACCACACCACGCTTGAACTCTTCAAACTCATAACTATAACCTTTGGGTGCTTTATGTGGGAACTCAGCAATCATACTCACGTTCGATGGATAGAAGAGTAATCAATGTTTTCAGTTTAGCAATCTCTTGCTCTTGATCACTAATTTTATCTTGAAGACGTGCGATTTGTGCTTGATATTGCTGTTTCAAATCAAACAGCATCTTGTCCATATGGGCAACGTGGTGTGTCATAATCAGGTAGTAAACTCCTCAACAATAGCAGATTCTACATCTTCAGCAAGCGCAAACTTTCGGGAGTTCAGGATATTCTCACGAAGATTGCCGTAGAACTTTTCATAGAAATCACCATCATCTTCCGCAGAAATCAAATCAAAACATTCATCATCGTGTTCTGCGACAACATTCCAAATACCACCATATTCACTGGAGGGAAAAGGGATGTAATGATCAACGATGTAGAGAAACTTTTGTGCCATTTGTTTATGTAAATTACCTCTCAAGTTTAAGATTAAAAGTTTCGATTGTCAATAGAACTCGGCAAGATAATAGTCAACAGTCACTTCCTTTTCAGCAGCAAGACGTTCAATCTCTGCCCAAAAATCACGGGCAATCTTTTCACGTTCAGCGTTCATAATCAGTTGTCGGATGCGTTGTGGAATCATTTGTTTTGCGCTCGTCTAGGTAATCAAAGTGTTTAGAGAATAGTACAAAAAAGAACCATCCAAATGCTGCTGAAATAAGAAGAAAGTAAATCACCGAATCTTATCACTCGGTGGTTCCTTGAGATTCTCTATCGCTTGTTGGTGATAGTATGAATCATAAAGTCGATCATCACGCTGGATTAGAAAAACATTCCAACCAACAATAGCAGCAAAGCCAATCAATCCAGCGAGGATGTATTTACGGTTCATTTGTTCATTTGGAGAGTAGGGACAGGCATACCACCTTCGGTAGGAACATAGATGGTCACATTACCTTTTTGAGAACCTTCTTCGATACCAGTGATATACAGATACTGAAGATACTCACGATTGTCTTTCAGCGAATTGCCAATGATCTGGTTCGCTTTGGCAACACCTTCAGCACGAATCACCTCTGCCTCAGCAAGTTTAGAAGCAGAATCCATTTTAGCTTGTGCTTCCAGCACTGCCACCTGGCGGGTGAATTCTGCTTTCTGGAGTTCTGCCTTACCAGCAAGCGATTGTTGCCACACACCATACTGGGGTCCAATAAAGAACAGACCACCAATCACAATGACACCAGCAAGAACAACAAGGCTGGCGCCAACGAAACCATCAGAATTGCGAGACATAATTTACCTCAATTATAAGTACAGAGTTGAGTGATACGACCGTATTGAATGCCTTCAGACCATTTGCCGCCAGCATTGATACATGCTTGTTTGGATGGGACTATAGAATTGCCAGTAGCAATACCAAACAAAACAGCACATCCAATGCCAGCAATAGCAACAACAATCATCAGTTCAACAAGAGTGTATCCGTTTTTCATTTAGAAGAACTTCCAGTGTTTTTGAAAATCATATTAGCAAGAACTACAATAGCAAGGTTCTGCCAGAAGGTCAAGGATACATTGAACCAAGACAGAATCAAACCAAGTAGCCATGCCTCAAATAAGATGCTGGCAGTTACAAGAACAATGGCAGCAAAAATAATACCGACAGAAGTAGAAGTTTTCATAGATCAGACAGCAAGAGCAGCAGAAGGGATTTCGACAGGTTCAGGTGCTACCATATCTTCGTACTGGTGCATATCATAAGCATACCAGTTTCCATTACGAAAGATATAAGAGTATTCTTCATTATCAGAGAAGAACTCATCCATATCAGCATCAAGGCGAGGAGGGCAATCTTCACCACGAGCAGAATAATACTCGGGACCATAACTCAAGTCCTCACGAAGTTTGCCCCAGGACTTTTCAGACCAGCAAGAACTCATATCACCACCATCAATCAGTTCAGCAACTTTCTCTTTGGTGTTATAGTGGGTGTTCAGAATACGTCCCAACCATTCAGGATAACCATCCCAATGATGATAGGCAGAGAGAATAGAACCATCAGGAAGTTCAAGACCAATGCGGGAGCGTGTTGCCATTGTGTTCGTTGCTTACACTATAGGTCCACTTTAGAGGTGAGTAACTTTAATAGACAGCAATTAACTCACTTGCTTTCTTCCTACTGCTACCTTTTGCCGCAATAGTTCTAGTCACTTGAATCGGATAGAGTTTAGCATTTTTGTAGAGTTCTCTTGTGATAGGAACATCGTGATTTGATATAATCACTCTGACACCTTTAGCAGCAAGAGATTCTGCCAGTTGTGCTAACTGAACCTGTTGGTCGTGAGTGAAACCATCGGTCGCATAACTTGTGAAGTTTGCTGTATCTGAAGCAGGAACATATGGTGGATCAAAGTAAACAGTATCACCCGATTCAAGACCGTGATACAAAGCAGAATCTTCAAAAGATAGTGATGTAAAACTGTGCTTTCTTTGTAGGAAATACATTCTGAAGTTCATCATATCTTCTGATGGGCAAGATGGTTTATCATACTTACCAAAAGGAACATTAAACATTCCTTTACTGTTATATCTTGATAGTCCATTGAAGCAATGACGATTCAAATAGATGAATAGTCTTGCTCTCTCTTGAGGATTTGTTGCTTGATTGAAATGCTCACGCAAACTCAAATAAACTTCCTTTGTATTGTTCTCTGGAGTGAATAGTTCCTCACAATACTGAATAAAGTTAGCATCAGTTGGGTTCACCAGATTTTGATAGATTGCCACCAAATCTTTATTCACGTCATTGAGAATGTATTGCTCTGCTTGAACATTGAGAGCAACAGCAAGACTTCCACCAAAAGGTTCACAATAACGCTTTGGATAACCAATATGAGGGATAAGATGTGGCAGGACTTTTGTTTTATTGCCACACCATTTAAGAAATGTCTTATTCATTAAGGCGTACAATCTCCAGTAGTTCTTCTTACAGAAAATAGAAACAGATCAATCATACTTTCTCTACAAGATTTCTTGGAAGAATTATGTTCTGCTGCGTTAGTTGTAATCACAGTTGGAGGAACTACAACAGGACTTCCACCAGGAGATGAATAATAACTCGGATTGTGATATTGATGATATTGAGCAAAAGCAGGAGATACCATAAAAGGTAAAACTGCCATCATAAACAGAGATTTCATAACAGAAAATAAAGTAAAGAACAGATTATCTACAACCAATGCGAGAAGAACTCACACCCAAGGCAAGACCTAAAGGAACAGACCACTTATAGGCATCTGGTTTAGAAAAAGCAGCAGCAATACCACCACCAAGCAAACCATTAAAGATTGTAGAGTTTCTATCACACCTAGGAACAGATTGTGATACATATCCTCCACCAGGAACTCCACCACAAGCAATAGATTCTCTCCGTCGCTTCACATATCCATTCACATAACGTCCATCAGGTGTTTGGTATCCAGGAACATATTGCTCAACATTCCTATAACATTCGTTTTGAACGGTATATTGTTGAGAATATGCTGGAATTTGTGAAAAGAAAAGAGTAGTCAACAAAACTGCTGGGAGTTTCATAATATGGGATATTCTCTTGACATCATACACAAAAAAAGGGGACTTGTAAAGTCCCCGTGTGCCACTTATTTAATTGCCCAACTCTTTTAGACTTCGCACCAAGTATTCAGTAAACTTTTCCATCTTTTCAGGTACAAGTGCTTGTGGTCTTTCAGCAATAACTCTTCTAAGAGCATCCATTTCATTCCATTCGTCTTGTGTTAGATTCTCTTGTCCTTTTGATGGAAGAGTCATTGTTGTGCTCCCGCGTTTATGTTAAAATCATAACACTATTTAAGGGAGTTATAAAGTTTCTTAATATTGTCTTTAGAGTGTCGTAACTATTCTTAACCAAAGAAGGTTCCGAAAGAACCTTTATCATCACCAAAACCTTTCATACGATCTTCTAGTTTATCAACAAGTTGATCAACACGAATAAGATTGTCAATAGAGCAAATCAATGATGAGATTTCTCTTGCCACAAAAGGTTTTTCTTGTCGTGCGGCATATGCCAGAGCATTACGCAGTGCTGCTTCTGCTTCTTTCAAACTTTCTTCTACTGATTCACTTAGTGCCATTTACTTTCCTCAATTCAAAACTACCATCTTTACGGTCAATCCACTCAACTGTGTCACCTTCTTTTAGATTCGCTGCTTCCAACAAATCATCAGGAAACTGTACAAAACAATCTCCAGTCAAACCATCAACTTGTACAGGAAGTTGCCACTTTACAACTTTATCCTCTTTTGTGACACTATCAGGAATCCAAACATCCCCATCTTCACTGACATAAAGAGGGTATGGAGAATCTTCCCAAAAGTTAGTCCAAGATTTTTGACATTCTGGTGATTGGTCATCTTTATCACAGACCTTTACCTGACGATCTTTAACATAATCATCGTATGCTTGAATGTGACCGATACCATTACCATTCAACAGTGCTAAAAGTTCATAGCAACGACTTGTATGATTTTTGTAGCAGTGGTAATTATCTTCTATAACATTTTTGATAACATCATAAATTTCCTGTGGTGATGCTTCACTACTATTGATTGCATCCTCAATCCAATTTTCAAGATTTTCAAGAGAATACTTTTTGTAGTCAAAGTTGTCCATAATCAATCTTCTCTAGGTTTTGGTTTGTTACACTCGTTACAGTAGAAAGAAAATCCCTGACGAAAAGATTTTACCACCTGGAAGTGCTCAATGTCAAGTGGTTTTATCTCTCCGCAGTTAGCGCACTTTCGTAGTCCCGATTCCAGCATTTCCCCAGATTCTTCTTTCTTTCTTACGGAGTTTCTTAAGTTCTTTGTAAAGTTCCTTGATTTGTTGATAAGCATCTTCTGGTGACATTTTATCTGCGATTTCAAGTCCAGCAATGAGCCCCACTTTATCCCCAAACCTTGCGAGTGCTCTCTCATATTGTGAAAGGTTTTCATACATTTTTAGTAAATGCCTCAACTGACAGAATATCTATACGGACATCGACAGCATCAATAGAGTTTCCCAACTCATAAAGACAGTTTGATGTCTCAATATTCTCTTCTTCTAGATTAGCAATACGATTCTCTAGTTCTACAATTTTAGCATACAAATCAACATCTTCAACAATAGGTTTTTGTGATGGTGTAACAAACCACTTGATAAATCTTTTAATCATACTAAACCTATTTCTTTGAGATACTGTTGATAGCGCATAAACGATTGTAGACGAATAGGAACTCCTAAACTGTCACAACAACGACAGTATGAAATAAACTTATACCAGGGTGCTGTAGGATCAGTGTCACTCATAACAACTCTCTCCAGAACTGTTCACCTTTTTGAAGTGCTAGTGTGACTGTTGTATGTTCTCTTGCGTGTCGATCTAGGTCATTATCTTTGAAGTAAATGTTAGACCTTTCTACAGCGCAGCGAAATACATCAGCCCACAGTTGTTGTGTCGGTGTTAGTCGTAGTTTCATAGAGATTCTTCAATGCTTCAAGGACTTCAGGAGTTTCTTCCCACTCCCAGGTGTTACCATTTTTATCAACGAAAGTTCTTACTGTCATACTTTTTCAAAACAAACTGAGTTAAATTTACCAGAAACTCCACGAAGTGTCAACTTTGTGTGTTGCGAATGAACTTCTACGTGTTCAACATAATACTTATCTCCCACAATTAAAATACCTGTGGGGTCCGAATTATTGCCCCAAGCAATTTGTTCCTTTGAACAACCAATGAATTTTACATTGTTTCCTGCTCTAAAGTTTTCCATCCACGGTGCCAGAATAGGTGTTTCCTACTTCATTTAGTTTATTCTCCTGTTTGAGTTTCAACATAAATCTGGTCGCACGAACACACTCTTCTTCGGTCAATGAAGTAACAATGCCTTTACCATCTTTATCATAAGAATCCCAAAGTCCATACTTCTTTTGCTCCACATAGAAAGCATCATCAATTAACTGTTTTTCCATAATGATTCAATTGTCTTTGTAGTTCAATTCGTGTAGAAATAAGTTTGCTGTATAAAAAATCTTGATACTCATTACCTTCCAGAAGATTTGTAAGATTATCAATCTGCTGAAGTGCTAGAATGAGTTTAGTTTGTTCCGTCATTTTTTCTTGCTTTTTGTAGAGCGAGCAGTGTTTCTAGGGGAATCCACGCTGGGTTTTCGTTTGCGAATTGAACCTGGACTTCCTTTACTTTTTGGTTTAGGTTTTTGCTCCACACTTCTCTTACGTTTTTCACTGGGTTGAGCGGGTTCTCCATCACGATAATCAAGTTTAATAGTTCTCTTATCCAGTTTATACCTTTCTAGGTATTTTTGCAACTCATAATCATCCTTGAACCAACAGATTCTTTTTTCGTTTATGTGTTCAAGTCTTACACCAAAAGACTCATAAGGAAATAGTTCAACGTTGTCCTGTGATGTCTTCATAATCTTGCAGTTTTCCCAATTTGAAGTGTAATTTTAGTCTGGGCCATAGATTCCAATCACCATCCCATTGTGCTGGATAAATCTCCACATAATCAGTCACATAACACGGTTCTACTTTACCATTCTTTCCTGTTGGAATCCACTCAAAGTTCAAAAATAACTTTTTAGGATCGTACCTTTCATCATCTTCTTTAATCTCTGCAAAGTCATGAGTTTCTCTGTAAGTCAATTCGTACAAATACCCATCAGGAGAAATCCAATAACGAGTCATTGCACACGCAAGACCTTTGGTTTGCATTTCTACATTTGTGAATTGTTCTCCCAAATCATATGAAGAACGAATTTCATCATAAAGTCCCATCGTCTTCCTCCTTGATTAAATCCCCAACAAGATCTTCAAGTTTATCAAACATATCTTGAGTAACTGGATATGTCTTTACTTTACCAGATTCTACATCATCAACCATCTGCTGTAAATACTCAAGAAACTCTTTAGGATAAGTTTCATCTATGTTGATAGAAGTCCAGAACCATTCATAACACTCTTGGAATGGGTCATCATCTTTGAGTAGAGCATAACTCTCATAGTTTCCCGTCATCAAATCTCTCCACATACGGAAGTTATGATTAAATGTAGAGAACCAAGTAGGAATAAGATGAGTGAAGATGTATTGAGTCCAAGTCATTTTAGATAGTTTGGTTTTTCTGTATCAAACTGGTAGAACTTCACGTCTTTCATATCAAGACACATTCGCACAGTTTCGTGCTCTCTGTGTTCTCTATCAGTTCCTCTATATAGTCCCCTACGTTGATAAGCACAACACCAGATATTGTAGAAGATTTTAGATTTATCAGTCATCATCCCAAGGCGCTTTTCTACTCATAAGTTCTTTAATTCTTTCAACAACAGCAGGATCTGGTGGTTCATTGATTCGTCGCACAAGTTCATCATATGCTTCTGCGGATACAATAATCCTTTCTGGTTCTTCTGACAATCGCAACCTGCGTTCTGGACTGATAGTTATATTGTAGGGGTCATCATAAGGATAGATGTATTCTTGAAACCAACCGATACTCAAACTCTCCCAGAACTCTCCATATCCCCAAGTATCACCATCATCATAACAGTCAAGAATATACAAGATGTTGCGGAAACCATCAAGAAAGAGTTCCCATTTTGTTGGTTCTTCAAATCTCACGGCGTTTCATCGCTCCAGTAGTACCTTAGTTTATCACCATCGGCGTGAATATTCAAGTGGTAAATCTTTTTGTCTTGTGTGTAAATGCCCACCCACAGGCTCCGTTCGTTCATACTCTCAAGATGAAACATCTTAATGTCTTCAATGACAATCTCATCAGGGTTTTCAGTAAATCTACTCATGCTACAGACTCAGCACTATCTTTGAATTCTTGTACTCGTTCAAGAAATGCAGTTGCTTGCTCATCAAGTCTTTGAATCAAATCTTCAATATCAGAAATAGCAATCTCATTATACTCACGGTTGAGGTTCTCACAACGTAGAGCATCAATCATAGATTGTAGAGTAATCATTTGTTGATGTTCTGGTGTGATTGGTGTGCCGTGAGGAAGTCCAGCACATTCCATATTGTAGTAGTCATTATATCGTTGAAGAACACGATTACTCTTCTCACGACGTTCTGCCTCATCGAACATTTCATCAGGATAAGGTTCTTGGTTTCTCATAAGTTCTCTCAACCTCTGTTTTCCGTATTCAGTGAGTTCGTGTTTTTGTTTGCGGAGTTCTTCTACTTCTTCTTGTGTGAGATTGACCCACGGCATTTCTTCATTCATAACTCTCACCCACACTCTCTAGCAATTCCCGAGCAAATGTAATCTTACCATACCGATCACCATCATCAAATGTGGCATCGTGGTCATCTGAATAGTGATAATGACCTGTAGCTCCTAAACTATCATAGCAGGTTTTTCGTTTTGCTGTAGATTTGAGTTCAGTCAGCAGAAATTCAAGTTTTTGTTTGTCGGTCATCTCCACTCTTTTATACTTCACACCCATAATGGTTGCGTATTCTCCTTCTATGAGAACTTTTGAGATGTCGGTTTCAGTCATTGTTCCCAAGCATAAGATTTCAGAAGTTCGTTGTCCTTCTCCAGTTGCTCTATTCTATCACACAACTCGGTGATAATACCAATCAAAGCATCATAATCAATCGT
>Ga0208465_1000373_pt1 | contig 13119 bp, 11 predicted proteins | sample LakMenEpi31Aug10_FD_150749 | JGI IMG/M metagenome (GOLD analysis project Ga0208465, IMG submission 150749) | Freshwater microbial communities from Lake Mendota, WI - 31AUG2010 deep hole epilimnion (SPAdes) | ecosystem: Environmental > Aquatic > Freshwater > Lake > Epilimnion/Euphotic zone ...
CCTGGCAACGGCGGGGGGTGGTGGGCCAGTATCGGTTTAAAGAGTCGGAACCCTGGCGGCCGGTGGATCGGCGATCGCGCCACCGGTTCATGACCATGTACGGCTGGTGGTTCTTTAATCGTGGCGATCGGCCAGGGGCCCTTGCCTACGGTCTCAAGGCCCTGCGGGCTCTGCCCTGGTCTCGACAAAGCTGGACCCTGCTGATTTGCGCCTTGGTCAAACCCCTCCCTCCCTCCCCATGACTTCCAGTCCTCTGATTTCCGTAAACCTGGCGGTGTACAATGCCGCTCCCTACCTGGCCGCTACCCTGGATAGCCTGCTGGCCCAAACCCTGGCGGACTTTGAGTGCCTGATGGTGGATGACGGGTCCACCGATGGTAGTGGCGCTATTCTGCAACGCTACGCCGAGCGAGACCCCCGTCTGCGCCTCTGGTGCAACCCCAACCAGGGGGTATCGAAAAGTCGGAATCAACTGCTGGCGGCCTCCCGGGGGAAGTTAATCGCGGTTATGGATGCCGATGATATCGCCCTACCCCACCGCTTCGCCCTACAGGCAGCCTTTCTCCACCGGCACCCCGACCATGTCTGTGTGGGGGGCGCCCACGATCTGATTGATCACCGGGGCCGGTTTCTCACCTGCCTGCGACTGCCAGAAACCGATGCGGAGATTCAAGCCCTGGCCCTGGCGGGTCACGGTAGTATTTGCCACCCCTGCGCCATGGTGCGGCGATCGGCCCTGGAGGCGGTGGGGGGCTATGATGAAAGCCTGCCCTTGGGCCATGACCTGGATCTCTGGCTGAAGTTGGGGGAAATGGGTAAACTGGCTAACTTGCCTGATCGGGTCCTGCGCTATCGGCTATTGACCAGTTCCATGAGTGGCCGCTATCCCACCGACCAGCGGGCGGAAGCGCGCCTCGCCTGTGAGGCGGCCTGGCGGCGACGGGGTCTGGAGGGACGGTTTGAGGCCACCCAGCCCTGGCGACCCACCGGCGATCGCGCCTCCCTGCACCAATTTATGTTGCAGTATGGTTGGTGGGCCTTTCACAGTGGCCAGGGGAAAACGGCAGCCCTCTACGGGGGTAAGGCCATCCTGGCCCAGCCCTGGCGGCGATCGGGTTGGGCGTTGCTGGCCGCTGCCCTGGTGAAATCCCCCCCGACTGTCCCCGAGGATCTACCTTAAGACCATGGCTAGGCAACCCCTTTTCACAGGAGACCACTGGTGAACCCACCCCGGGTGACCATCCTGATGCCCCTGTACAACGCCGAGCGGTTTGTCGCCCAGGCGTTGCGATCGCTGCTGCAGGACAAGTCAGTGGCCCTGGAGGTGATTGTGATCGATCACCAATCCCGCGATCGCAGTGTGGCCCTGGTAGAGGCGGTTGGGGACCCCCGCCTGCGGTTAGTGACTCACCAGGGGGGTGGGATTGCCGATGTCCTCAACACCGGCCTGGGGTTAGCTGGGGGGGAATTCATCGGTCGCTGCGACGCCGATGATCTCTACCCCCCAAATCGCCTGGCGGCCCAGATCGCCTGGTTAGGGCAGCACCCCGAGTTTGCCGCCGTAGCCGGCAACTATGCCGCCATCGACCCTGCGGGTCGCCCCCTGATCCAGTTCCAATGTGGTGACCAGGAGGCGGACATCACCGAAGAATTACGGACCGGCCTTACCCGCACCCACCTGGGCACCTTTCTGATCCGCACCCCCGTACTCCAGCAGTTGGGGGGCTTTCGTCCCTACTTTACCACCGCTGAAGACATTGACCTGCAACTGCGTCTGGGGGATGCCTATCGGGTGGGCTATCGCCCCCAGGTGGTCTATCACTATCGCATTCATCCCCGCTCCATTACCCATACCCGGGCCGCTAACCAGCGGGAATTTTTCGACCAGGTGGCCCAGCGGTTTCAGCAACAGCGGCAGACCGAGGGGAAAGATGACCTGCAGCGGGGCTGCCCCCCCCCGGTACCGCCCCCCCGTACCGCCCCCTACAGTGCCCCCCACCATAGTCAGGACTTTTTAATTGGCCGGGCCTGGCGGGAGGTGGCCCAGGGCCAGCGGCGCCAAGCTCTAGGCAGCAGCCTGCGGGCCTGGTGGGCCTATCCCCAGAACCTCAGGGCCTGGCCGGCGATCGCCCGCCTCTGGCTAAAACTGGCCTGGCCCCGGGGGTAATTGATTTTGGTCCTGCACCCACCATGAGCCCTGTTTTACTCGCCCCCCCTAGCCCTTTCAAACTGCGCCTGAGTCTGCCCCTGGTGGCGGCCAGCGGTGGTCTCATGGCCCTGGCCCTACCCCCGGTCAGCGCCTGGCCCCTGGCCTGGGTCGCCCTGGTGCCCCTCTGGGGAACCATCCTGGTCAGCCCTGGTCAACCCTGGTGGCACCCCGCCCTCCACGGCCTGGTGTGGGGCCTGGCCTACTATGGCCTCTCCCTGGTTTGGATCACCCACCTCCACCCCCTGATGTGGTTAGGGGTGCCCTGGCTAGGCAGTGTGGCGATCGCCCTCGCCGCCTGGATCTTCATTAGCCTCTGGGGAGCCAGTTGTAGTGCCCTATGGAGCCTGGGCCTGGGCCTGTTGGTGCGCCACTGGCCCCACCGGGTGGGGCTGCGCTGGCTGGCGGGCATCGCCCTGTGGTGTGGCCTGGAAAGCCTGCGGAACCAGTCCCCCCTGGATTGGTCCCCCCTCAGCCTCACCCAAAGTCCGGGGAATCTCTGGCTGTTGCACCTGGCCCGCCTGTCGGGACCAGCCCTGATCACCGCGGTGGTGGTGGGCGCTAATGGCCTGTTAGCGGAACTGGCCCATGGGCAATGGCGGCGTAGTCGTGACCGGCGCCCCCAGCCAGGCCAATGGGTTTGGGGAGGCATTGCCTTAGCCCTGCTGGTGCTGACCACCGGTGCCGGTTGGCTATCCCCCCAACCGAGTTTGGAGAGCCCTGGTCAGGCCCTATCCCTGGGCCTGATCCAGGGCAACATCCCCACCCGCGAGAAGCTCACCCCCGCCGGGGTTCGCCAGGCCCTCCAAACCTACAGCCAGGGTTACCGGGCCCTGGCCAGCCAGGGGGTGAGGGCGGTGATTACCCCAGAGGGAGCCCTGCCGGTGATCTGGCAGGGCCAGGAGCCCACCGCTCGATTCTTCACGGACCTGGTCCATCAAACCGGCGTCCCCCTCTGGCTCGGCACCTTTGCCCCGGCCACCGCTGGCCATGGCGGTGAATACACCCAGAGTTTGCTGGAGCTGCGCCCCGATGGCCACATCCACGGTCGCTACAACAAAGTGAAACTGGTACCCCTGGGGGAATACATTCCCCTGGAGGCGGTCCTGGGTCGGATCCTGAGCCGCCTCTCACCCCTGGATAGCTACCTGGTGCCGGGGGCATCCCACCAAAGCTTTCGCAGCCAGGTGGGGGTGGCGGCGGTGGGGATCTGCTACGAGTCGGCCTACAGCGAGTTACTGCGCCGCCAGGTGAGGGACGGGGCGGAATTCATGGTCACCATTGCTAACAACGACCCCTACCCCCTGGGGATGATGGCCCAGCACCACGCCCTGGATGTGCTGCGGGCGGTGGAGAGCGATCGCTGGGCCCTGCGGGTCACTAACACAGGGCTTTCGGGGTTAGTCGATAACCACGGCCAGACCCGGTGGCTGGGTCCACCCCACCGCCCCACTTTCCATCGGGCCAGCCTCTATCGCCGGCAGAGCCAGACCCTCTACGTCCGCTGGGGAAATTGGTTTACCCCCACCCTGTTGGTGATTACCGCCCTCTGGGCTGCGGCACTGCGGCCCAAGACTAAATCACCATGATTAATTTATTGGGGGTTCTTCGAATCTTTATAGACCACTGGGTATTCTAAAAGTGTTCCTGCTTCGTCCCCGACGTTCTCAGCATGTATGCGTTAGCGACAGATAACCTGGTTTTCTATAAGATTTCCCAAGAAATCGATGGGTTTAAGTTGCGCATTTGGGAAAAGATTCCCGGATGGAGTCAGGACAGTGGCTATCTTTACATTGTCAATTATCAGGCCAGCTCTATGGCAGCTATTCGTCGGTTATTGGGTAGCTACCTGGCGAGCAATGGTCGAGGGTTACCCGGCGACCATGATCACACCCCCCTACCCTGGAAAGGCCAGGTGAGCTTGCTACCCCATGCCACCTGGCCCCTGGCTACTCCCTCAGAGGGGGGTGTCACCAGCCAGGCTTCCTAATTACTATCACCGGGGACATAGGGTCGGGTAACGGGACGCCCCGTGGGACCACTAAGCTTTGTGCCTTGGGGGCTAGCAACCTGAGTGGCGGCAGCGGTGGGAGCTGACTTAGGGAGGGTGGCCGCCGATGGCCGAGCAGGGATAGCCGCCAGGGTAGCTGGCCGATCGGGGCGGATCTCCCGCCAATCCAGGTTGCCCTTGGGGTCGATGGTGACCAGCACCGCCTCCAGCTGATCAGGCCCATCGGTAAGGCCCCCCACGATCTGGCATTGAAAGCGATCTCCGGGCTGGTTAAGCCGGTAGGTGGCGGAGCCACAGTCGATCACCGCAGCCTTCCCCAGGGCCTTACCCAGACCCTGTTGAATGCTGGTTTCCACCTTGGCCAGATTAATCAGGGTGCTGGAGTTGGGCACATCCCAGGTAATTTGCTCCTGATCGTCCCCCTGGGTGACATTAATGGTAAAACTGCCCTCCGGATCCAGTTCCCCCACACAGCGAAAGGTGGCCCCGGCCTGGCGGGGGAGGTCACTGGGACAGCGCACCTCCTTGACGGAAAGACGGCGACCCTGGCGTTCAATATCAGCCTGAATTAAGCCTTCAACCTGGCGAGCCTGGGGGCCAGATCCGCAGGCGGTGAGGGTAAGGCTGGTGAGTAAGGCCAACCCCAGGGCAACGTTAGGACTCATGGCAGCAATTAAAAAAGGGATAGGGGGAGACCCGCGAGGATCCTCCCCTAGTGTAGACCCAGGGCTGCCAACTCTGACAGGGGTTGCCCCCATCCGCCATAATGAACAACAGTCCTTCACCCTAGTCGCCCATGGCAAGAGACCTGCGCCAATTCCTCACCCTGCTGGAAGAGCGGGGACAGTTGCGCCGTATTACCGCCCCCGTCGATCCCCACCTGGAGGTGGCGGAGATTGCCAACCGCCTGTTGTTGGGGGGCGGCCCGGCCCTGCTGTTTGAAAACATTAAGGGGTCCGCCATGCCCCTGGCCATTAACGTGTTGGGTACGGTGGAGCGGGTATGCTGGGCCCTGCAGCGGGAACACCCGGCGGATCTCGAGCAACTGGGGGAAAAACTGGCCCTGCTCTACCAGCCCCGCCCCCCTAAACAACTCTCCCAGGCCATGGATCTGGGCAAAGCCCTGTTTGACGTGATCAAGGCCAAACCCATGACCGATCTGCTGCCCCCCTGCCACCAGGTGGTGCTGAAGGGGGACCAGGTGGACCTCACCCAACTGCCCCTGTTGCAGGTTTACCCGGGGGATGCGGGCCGGGTGCTCACCCTGGGGCTGATGATTACTAAGGACCCGGAGAATGGCATCCCTAACGTTGGGGTGTATCGCCTGCAGCTCCAGTCACCCCAGACCATGACCGTGCAGTGGTTGTCGGTGCGAGGCTGTAGTCGCCACCTCCGCAAAGCCGCTGAGCGGGGGCAAAAGCTGGAGGTGGCGATCGCCATCGGCGTCGACCCCCTGGTGATTTTGGCCGCCGCCACCCCCCTGCCCATCGACCTTTCGGAATGGCTGTTCGCCGGCCTCTACGGCGGCCAGGGCATTCACCTGGCCCGTTGCAAAACCGTCGACCTCCAGGTGCCGGCCCAGGCGGAGATCGTGCTGGAGGGCACCATTACCCCGGGGGAAACCGCGGTGGATGGGCCAGCGGGGGACCACATTGGCTACTACGGTGGTGTCAATGAACAGGCGCCGCTGATCCGCTTCCACTGCATCACCCACCGCAAAAACCCCATCTACATGACCACCTTTAGCGGTCGGCCCCCCAAGGAAGATGCCATGATGGCGATCGCCCTCAACCGCATCTACACCCCGATTCTGCGACAGCAGGTGCCAGAAATCCAGGACTTCTTTCTGCCGATGGAGGGGTTGAGCTACAAGGCCGCCATCCTATCCATCGACAAGTCCTACCCGGGCCAGGCCCGTCGAGCCGCCCTGGCATTTTGGTCCGCCCTGCCCCAGTTTAATTACACCAAGTTTGTCATCGTGGTGGATCGGGCCATTAATATCCGTGACCCCCGCCAGGTGATGTGGGCGGTCACCTCCAAGGTGGACCCGGTGCGGGATGTGTTTATTTTGCCTAATACCCCCTTCGACCGCCTGGACTTTGCCACGGAGCAGCCCGGTCTGGGTAGCCGCCTCGGGGTGGATGCCACCACCAAAATTGCCCCAGAGACCGATCGCCCCTGGAGCGAGGAACTCAGCCCTGACCCGCCCACGGCGGCCCTGGTGGATCAACGCTGGGCCGAGTACGGCCTGGCGGACCTGAACCTGGCGGAGGTTGATGCCAATCTGTTTGGCTATGATCTGGGTTAGGCGGTGAGCCCGCCTTAGGGGAGCTGGTGTTCGATGACTATATCTTGGGTAAACGGGGGGTTGCCTTTTTGTGGTGAGAACCTATCGCCTCCACCGCCTTACAGGGCTACTAGATACACCCATCTCTTTGGGTACTTAATAGCCTTACAGGGGGGGTAGAGGCGAGCCATCCCTCGGCCCTGACTAACTGGGTAGGCTGGTGGTTAGGCTGGCCACCAAGGTCCGGGTGATGGGCCAGCTATCCACCACCATGCCGGCGGACAGCAACATCATATAGAGAATGGAGAACTTAAACAGGGAGCGGGCCAGGTCCCGATCCTCGGGATGCTGCAGTAAGGCCCAGGCTTTTTTAATAAACAGCCCCCCCAGCAGTAGGGCAATTAGGGCGTAGACGGCGCCGGTAGCCCCCAGGGGGTAGGTCATCATCAGGGTCAGGGGAATCAGTACCAGGGTGTAGTACCAAATCTGCCGGGCGGTGGATGTGTCCCCCACCACCACGGGCATCATGGGCACGTTGACCTTGGCATAGTCCTCCTGGATCAACATGGCCAACCCCCAAAAGTGGGGCGGGGTCCAGATAAACACAATGGCAAAAAAGAGCCAGGCCGCCAGGGGCACATCCCCGGTGACCGCCGCCCAACCCACCAGGGGGGGAATGGCTCCGGCGGCCCCGCCAATCACGATATTCTGGGGGGATGACCGCTTTAGCCAGTAGGTGTAGACCACCACGTAGATGGCAATACCCACCATGGCCAGGGCGGCACTCAGCCAGTTGGCTACCCAGGCCTGCAGGATAAAGGCCAGGACCGCCAGAATGCCCGCAAACACCAGGGCATCCCGCACCTGCACCCGACCCGAGGGAATGGGGCGATGGCGGGTGCGCTCCATGTCAAAGTCAATGTCGCGATCGTAGACACAGTTGATAGTCTGGGCCGCCGCCGCCGCCAGGGTGCCCGTCAGTAGGGTAACCACCAGCAGCACCGGATCGACCTGACCCTGGCCTGCCACCCACATGGCTGCCGCCGTTTCAATTAATAGCAGGGGAATAATCCGCGGTTTAGTGAGCTGCAGATAGCTACGCACCACAGCGGGTAGGGAATCATGGTGCCGAGGGGCATTATTCCAGGTAGTCAGATGGTCCATGCCGAAGATGTCCTCAGGTACAACATAGAACTGGGGCTTGCCGTTTAACCAGGGGAGTGGAAGGGGCGGTTAGACAGGGGTCAGGGCGAACCGATGGGAAATGGTTTAGAGGTTAGGACTCCGATGGGAATGGGGCAATCGGCACCGAAGTGGTGCCCAGGGCGTCACGGTAGGCCAGCACGGTAAAACACACCAGGGTGCCCAAAAGGGCAGCACCCAAGCTGTGATGGATCACGGTTAAGGGTTCCACCTGCAGCCGTAGCTGCAGGGTGGCAATACCCATAACAACTTGTAAAACCAGAATGGTGCTGGCTAGGTTGCCAAGCTGCCGTAGGGGATAGGTGAGGGCTGGGGTGCGCCAGACCGTCAGGGTAAGACCCAGGACCGCCAAGCAAACCGGTAAGACCCCAGCCAGATGGCTGTGCATTACCTGGCAAAGTTCCTTGAGGCCGAAACATTGATGAGCCGCCCAGCGAGAACCCACTAACCCCCCTAAGAGACATTGACTATAAACCACTAGCAAGGCCAATAGCCCTAACCAGGGTAGGCGACCCACGGTGCCGGTGGATTGGTAGGGGAGTAGCAGGGTACCCATGATCAGCAGGGCGCTAAAAAACAGCAGGGCTACCCCCAGGTGGGCGGTGACAATGTCAAAGCGTAGCAATTGGGTGACTGTTAATCCGCCCAAGCCGGCCTGCACACCAATTAACAGGAACGTAGCGGTGGTGGCCCAGGGTAGCCAGGCTGGCAATTGGGGACGATACCACCAACTCAAACCCACCAGCCAGAGGGTGCTCAACCCAATTAGGCCGGCATCCAAACGATGGAACCATTCTAAAAATACCTGCAGGTTCATCTGCTGCTGGGGGATCAGTTGACCGTAGCAGAGGGGCCAGTCAGGACAGGCCAGACCCGCATTCATAACCCGCGTAGCACTGCCCACCGCCATCAGGGCTAGGGCGGCCAGGGTGATTTTCCAGATCAGTCGTCGGATTCGATCAATCGGGGCTGGCACCGTCGCTTTAAAAGCCGCAGGTATGCTCCGAGAACGGGGAAAGGAGGAAAGGTAGGGGAAATTAGCGGCCATATTCTACTGCAGGGGTCCAGGAAAATAGGGGTAACCTAAATTCCTTTCCACTTTAGAGAGAATAATGGGTAAATCGGCCTAGGCTTAGGAATTTTTTCGGAATTCCCGCGCTTAAATTCCGTATCAAATAGTAGGGGTTAGGGTAGCTGGGCGGCAACCTGATTTCCGAGGGTTGAGGCGGCCAGGTTGGGTTTTAGGCAGGGCAACTGAATGCCCAGCCGATGCCCAGAGTCGTCATTGCCATAAATCCGGATCTGTCCGCCATGGTGGCGCACCAGATAGACCCCCAGTTTGAGTCCTAGCCAGTTTTTTTGGTTGCCATCCTGATCGATATCAAGGGTCAACCCTGGGGGGATGTCAGTTTCGCCGGCGGTCTCCAGGTCCTGACAGAAACTGACCAGACTGGGGGGTAAGCCATCCCCTGTCCAGGGGTTAGCCAGCCAGAGGGCGATCGCTAGGGTGTCTTGCTTCCGAGAGGTATGAATGCGAAGGGTGCTGTTTTCCCCGGCCATGTGCATAACGCTAAACAGGGTGTAATAAAGTACCTGTTTGACCAACTGCTGGTCTAGAATCCAGAGATTCTGCTCCGGTTCAATGCTGAGCTTGACACTGAGGGAGAGTTTTTCCGCCAGGGGGCTGAGCATGGTGATCACCTGCTGGACCACTCGCTCAATATCCACCAAGGCCGGTACTAAGGCACCGATGTCAGCGTTAACCAGCCCCAGATCGAGGATTTCATCCACCTGGGCCATCATCGCTTGACTACTGCGCCAGGCGATTTCGGTATATTCCCGCTGTTTTACCGTTAGCGGGCCATAGACCTCCTGGCTGAGTACGCTGGTCATGCCCAGCACAGCGGTGAGAGGATTGCGCAGATCTTGTACCAACTGGGCCAGCAGATTTAAGCGGACCTCTGCCATGGCGGTGGTGATACCGGTACTGAGCATGGGATCGGGGATCTCACCCTCTGGTCTGGGTGACAGAGATTTAGGAACCAGGTTAGGTCCTAGGGCCGATCGTGATCGCTCGTACTCCGCCATCGCCCAGCGAGCCGCCATGGCCAGGAAGGCGATATCCCGTTGGCTAAACTGGCGGGGGTGGCGATCCATCACCGCTAAAACCCCGATGCACTCGTATTCGGAGGTAATCAGGGGCACGCCACAGTAGGCGGCCAAGCCATAGTCCGCCGCCAGCGGCAGCTGAGCCAGGCTGGGGAATTGGCCCAGGTCGGGTAATACCAGGGGCTGCTCACTGTGAGTCACGTAGCTGCTCAGGCCAGCCTCCAGGGGCAACTGGCGCTGGCTGGCCAAACTATTGGCCAGCCCCAGGGAGTAGAGACCGTAGGCCCCCTGCAGCCATTCCCGATCGGCGGTGGCCACACTCACCCAACTGACCGGGGCGGCGAGGAAACGGGCCGCCACCTGAGCGGCTTCCTCAAAGGCTGGCACATGGCGGTTAGCCCCCAGATCTAGACGGGCGATCGCGCCTATCCTGACAGCCTCGGCGCTAGCCTGATCGGACTGACGCCGCCGGCAGCAGGGCCAACCCCCAGTAACATTATCATCGGCCGGGTAAAAAACCTCTGAAAACAGGGAACCTATCATAGGGACAGGAAACGCATCTGAAGCAACATAGGTAGAGTACCCAACCTATAGGCTCAGAACACCGCCAAGAAATGGAGGGAATCAGGCCAGCTGACGGGTTGGATAGACGGCAAAGTCCCGTGGAAACGCTCCGTCATCGATAGTGGCGATTATCAATCAACATTATAGATAATTTCAGAGAATATTGTACCCCCCTATGGGTAGGGGCAGGACTACAGGGGTTTCGTCACCGGCGCAGCCCACTCCTCCACCGGGGGCCTGTCAGCGTCCATCCCCTCTAATCGCTGCCAAACCTGTTGTAACAAGTCCGCCAGACCGCTACCGGTAACCGCGGAAATACAGTGGACGGGGCCAGGGTTGAGGGCTTCAAACTGGGTACGCAGGTCAAGTAGCTGGTCTGGGGAGAGACTATCGATCTTGTTTAACCCCAGAATTTGAGGACGCTGGCTCAGTTGATGCCCGTAGGCCGCCAGCTCCTGCTGAATAATCTGGTAGTTCTCCAGGGGGTGCTCAGCGGTGGCGTCCACCAGGTGGAGGAGCAAACGGGTCCGCTCAATGTGGCGGAGGAAATCATGGCCTAACCCCAAACCGGTGTGGGCCCCGGCAATTAACCCAGGGATATCGGCAAAGACCGTACCGTCGCCGCTGGGGCGCCGCACCACCCCCAGGTTAGGGACCAGGGTGGTAAAGGGGTAATCGGCAATTTTAGGGCGGGCGGCGGAGAGGGCCGCAATCAAGGTGGATTTACCGGCATTGGGTAGGCCGATAATCCCCACCTCCGCCAGCAGTTTCAGTTCCAGACGGAGCTGACGTTCCTCCCCCGGTAGACCCGGCAGGGCGTGCTCGGGGGCGCGGTTGCGATTGCTCAGGAAGTGGCGATTACCGAGGCCGCCCTTGCCCCCCTGGGCCACACACAGCCGTTGGCCCGGGGTGACCAGGTCCCCCAGCAGGCGATCGCTGCCCCCCTCGTAGACCATGGTGCCGCAGGGCACGTCCAAAATCAGATCGGGGCCCGCCGCCCCAGTCTGATTCTTCGGCCCCCCCCGTTCCCCATCCCTGGCTTTAAAGCGATGGGCGTAGCGGAAATCTAAAAGGGTTTGCAGGCGTTCCACCGCCTGCAGGTAGACCGATCCCCCCGGCCCCCCATTACCCCCGGCGGGTCCGCCGGCAGGTACGTACTTTTCCCGGCGAAAGGCGACGATACCATCCCCTCCGGTGCCGGCTATGACCTGAACCTCAGCTTGATCAATAAATGGCATGGGGGCTAGGGGGTCACCTGGGAGGGTGGGGATGGGGTTTGCTGTTGTAGCTGAATCAGCACCGTCCGGATCTGTTCCGCCAGGGTGGGGTCCTCGGGGTAGGCGGCGGTAATGGCATTAAATTGCTCCACCCGCAGGCCATTGGCCCGAACAATGTCACCGGCTTGATTGCAGTAGTTAACTAAAATACTACGGACCTGTCGCCGTAATCGACGGGGCAGGGGGTTCAGATTCGGGGTTTCATTACAGCGCATCTGGAGGGCGGCGACATCATAATTGGTGCCGGTGAGCAGGGCCTTAATTTCATTGTAGGCGGCATTGCGGGGACCGTCCATTTCCAGTACGGAGCGGGCATAGCCCATGATCTCTTCGCTAGAGACGTTACTCCCTTGAGCCCAGGCAGCGGTCGAGAGCAGGGATAGGGCCAGGCTGATCAGCAGAGACCGGCCCGGGGTGACGACCCCGGTGCTAGGCCAGGGCAATCTAGAAAGTGATAAAGCCGTTGGATAATTCACGGTACCTAACTGAGTTTGAAAATAGGGATGATCAGGTCGCTATGTATTGTATAGCAGTCCCCAGTCGGGTTAAGACAAAAGGCTGACGATCATGATTCCCCTTCCCAGGGAAATTTGGCATTCCAGTGGTCGACCATCCTTTGATGATCCATCCCCCACCCTCGATGGTGACCTTTGAGGTTAAACCGCCATCCTTGGTTGTCAGGCGATAGGGATTCCTCCTCAGGTGACCGTGGTTCCTGGTTGCATAACCCATCAACGATGGTGAGCGACAGAGATTCCTGGTCAGGCGACCGTAGTTCCTGGTTGCATAACCTATCAACGATGATCAGCGACTAACCTTGAAGCCTTTGTTACAAACCTTTGACGATCAGCGACTAACCTTGCAGGGTTTATAACAAATCATCAAAGCTCAGCGGCGATCCTTTAAAGGTGAGGAGCAATTCAACAAGTAATGGCGGCAAACCATGGCAGGTAAGTCGCTAATCCTTGAGCCACATAACCCAACGGTTATGGATCTGTCGCAAAACCAGCAATAAACATCGCAAAAGTTTGAGTTACATCACCACATGGTTATGCAAGGGTCCCAATCCTTCGTCCTGTGGTCAGTCAGGGTTCAACCGTGAGTCCCTGGGTTCCAGGGTTGGGGAGAACCGCCAATCCTGCGATCGCTGGCCGCCGAGGCAACCGGGTCAACCTTTGCAGGTGGGGCGATCGCCTCCATGGCTGGGGACCAAAACCTGAAGGATCTGCATCTTTGGTAGGGCGATCTCCTCCAGCAGCAAAAGCGATCAGAACCTTCGGGGCATTAACTATGGGTTTTGAAGGGGGGACAGGAGGTGAGGCAATTTTAAATCGAGGCGCTACGCGCCAGGGGAAAAACGGGCAAAGGGCAAAAGCGCAAAAGGGTAAAGGGCTACAGGAGCCCAGGCGGCGCACACACAACCCGAAAACCGACGGTAAGGCTTCGAGAATCTGGAACGTCG
>Ga0208465_1000374_pt1 | contig 13068 bp, 14 predicted proteins | sample LakMenEpi31Aug10_FD_150749 | JGI IMG/M metagenome (GOLD analysis project Ga0208465, IMG submission 150749) | Freshwater microbial communities from Lake Mendota, WI - 31AUG2010 deep hole epilimnion (SPAdes) | ecosystem: Environmental > Aquatic > Freshwater > Lake > Epilimnion/Euphotic zone ...
CTGCAAGTCTTGATGAATGGCTCTATAATGGGGGTCCATTTCAACTCATCATATTTCACTTCCTGATTGGTATTTACTGCTACATGGGCCGTGAATGGGAACTTTCTTATCGTCTCGGAATGCGTCCTTGGATTATGGTTGCTTACAGCGCACCCGTTGCTGCTGCTACTGCCGTATTCCTAATCTATCCCTTCGGTCAAGGTTCTTTTTCAGATGCGATGCCCCTTGGCATTTCAGGAACCTTTAACTACATAAACTAAACCAATGTGTAGTATAAATCGGGTGAAAACGGTGAAAGCTAAGTCTTATAGATATGCCAATACCGTGCTAAGACTTGAGTACACTCATGTAAAGTGTAGAGACTACTGGAGAGGTATAGCCCTCTTAATAACCAGAATCAGCGCCCGAGATTAATAGAAATTTCTATTAATTATGAGATAGTCCAATCCCTATGAAAACATAGGTCCCCGTTCTGCCTAATGGTTGGTATTCCAGGCAGAACACAATATCCTTCAACATCCTTTTCACATGTTGGGTGTGGCGGGAGTATTCGGAGGAAGTCTTTTCTCAGCGATGCATGGCTCGTTAGTCACTAGCAGCCTTGTTCGTGAAACAACCGAAAATGAATCTCAAAATTATGGGTATAAGTTTGGCCAAGAGGAAGAAACTTATTCAATTGTTGCCGCTCACGGGTATTTCGGTCGTCTTATTTTCCAATATGCGTCCTTTAATAACTCCCGTTCGCTGCACTTCTTCCTCGCCGCATGGCCTGTTGTGGGCATCTGGTTTACTGCTCTTGGTGTTAGCACTATGGCATTCAACCTGAACGGATTTAATTTCAATCAATCTATCCAAGATAGTCAAGGTCGGGTAATTAATACCTGGTCGGACGTATTGAACAAAGCTGGGCTTGGAATGGAAGTGATTTCTTAAATGTAGTCACCCTGGAATAGGAATATTCCTTGACGAAACTGGGTTAAACGGGGAAACTCTCAAGTAGACAATCCCGTACCAATCCGAAGAGGACATAGGTTCTTCGGCAGGTCTAACGACTAGGTAGTGAGTTCCAACAATAATCTACCCACGAATGCCCAGCATCCAGAACGGATGAAGAGATAGTCTGGACTTACTAGTGATAGTAAGAAGTAAGAAATAAAGAGTTCTTACGATAACAAACGACATGAGAGAAACGCCCACAACTTCCCATTAGAAAATCTAGTGGCTCTATCAAGTAATTGATAGATGAAACATCGGATGAATTGCTGGAAACCCTCCAAAACACTGGGCAATCAGCAGGTAAGCCTCAAGTACACTTGAGGAAACTTCAGAGACTACCTGAGGGGTTTAGTCCCCTTAATAACAGGAATAAGCGTCCGACACCTTCAATGGTGATGATATAGTCCACTCCATAAGAATGGTAAACTTATGGGCCAAGTGTAGATTTGGCTGCAGTTTCTACTCAAGAAATTGCTCTAAAAGCCCCAACTATTGGTTGATAAATAGTTACGGTTCATAGAACCATATCGGCAAAATTGGGAGAACTTCGGTTCTCCCTTTTTAATACGCACTAAATAGCAATGCCGTTAAAACTATGAACCCGTATGGACAAGGACTTATTGTATTCAAATTTACTGGTAGAAAGTGTAAGAAGTAAATCTACTGGTGAATTTCATTTTGTTTACGTTGTAGTTTCAGAAGAAAATCCGAACTACTTTTATTTCGGGAAGCATTCAACTCATAATTTAAACGATGGTTATCTTGGAAGTTCTTCTGATAGTAATTGGAATCTCTTAAAAAGAACTTTGTATCCTATAGCATTTTTTGAAACAGATAAAGATGCTGTTGATTATGAGACCATTGTTCTTCAAACTTACAATTTAAAAAACAATCCACTTTGCATTAACAAAACAAATAATGATTATGTGGAAGGTGGTTGGAACAGAGGAATAAGTATAAATCAACAACATAGAGATTATGCAAAGTATCTTTATGAGAATGAAAAACTTTCAATTACCAAAATTGCAAACAAGATTGGGCTATCAAAAGGTTCAATTATGGTATTATTAAAACAAGCAAAAGTAATTTTGCGAGAAAATAGAACTACATCTTATGGCGATAAGTATTGGAGAGAACACATTGCACAAGAATGTCAAAGAAGAGGATTGTCTGTAGTTTACATTCCATCCAGAATAACAAAATGGTCTAAAGTTAAAGTGTATTGTGATTGCGGTGGAGAAAGAGAAGTTCTAGTTACTGGATTAAAAATGGGACAAACTTGCTGCAGGCGTTTCTCAAAGCAAGGGGACAGAAATCCTATGAAAAGTAAGGTTCCGCCCAATAAAGGCAAAAAGTGTCCTGGAGTGGGCGGAAGAAAGAAAAAAGTTTTAAATTCTCTCAATTAACAAAATGCTCCAACTCCTCCTATTCTTTGAACTCTTCGGTATATTCATACTATCACTGTTAACCTGACAAGGGGTTCTCTTTTATTAAGAGAACCCCTAAAAATTTCACTTATGGGTTATTAACGTCAACCATAATTTTAGCTTTCTTCGCCTCAACGATACTCTCCAACCATTCATCACTCATAGCCTCTAAAACACATTCAGCCGACTCATAAGAATCAACGTAGCCTTCATTTACAAGATAATCTAAGACGTGTTCACGCATACCAGTTTCTTTATCTTGACGCCTTTGAGTGCCAATGGCAAATTTTAGTCTTTTGACCATTGCTTCTTTATGTGAAGGTACTTTAGGATGAGTTTCGCCCCAATTTAATTCTTTATTATGCTTCCAGTCTTTACTTTGATCGGGATTAATATAAGCTTCTCTACTCTTTGAAATACGAGTGGACTTCATCTCGTAAATGGCCACATAAGAATCATACAAATTAGAAAGTTCTCTAATGTCCATTTCACAAATTACTTATTAAGTCTATTTATCATAAACCCAACTTTTGTGCGGCTCTTTCCATTCTACTGGGAAGGGTTCTTTTTCTTGCTTCTTTTTTAATAAGCTCTGGATTCGCTCTTCGCTCTTGAGCATATTCAATGTCTCTCTGCCTTTGAGCCTCTCTTTCACGTTGGCGTGCTCGGGCTTCTTCTCTGCGGTCATTTTGGGCAGTTATTTTCTGAGCCGCGCCTGGAATTTTTCTGCCTCTAGTTGTAGCTCTAGTGGCTGCAATGGCCTCAGAAAGAAATTCTTCAAATGTCTTGTTTGGTTGCATCTTTTTTATTTTATTTATCTTTTGGTTGCCTGATATGTGTATCTCTTGTTGTAAAGTCTTTATTTCTTCCTTTATTAGACTTAAAACCAAAATTCTTATAAAATGTGTCTAACTTTTTCTTATAACCTGGAGCCGGGGCCTGATTTAAAGATACTTTGGAGCCCTGTTTATCTGCTAATCTTGTAACTCCTTTCATAACTCTACCACCAACACCTTTGCCCCTCAAATGAGACGGCACAAATAAGTCGTGAACTCTTATGTGGTCTTTATTTTGAGTTGCATATACGTTGACTCCCTTATAATTTGGTCTTCTTTCCCAGTTTTTACTGATAGTTTTTAGGGCATCGGATTTTGGTTGATTTGCCTCATTCAGAAATTCTTCAAATGTCTTCATTCTACTTTACCCATCATACGATTTGTAACGGGGTTCATTTTACTGGCATTAGGAAGTAGCTTTTTATATAACTTAGCCCTGGAATTTCTTCCGGCTTTTTCTGGACCGCCACTTTGAGTTTGACCGGGTTTTCCAATAACAACATCACCAGACTTTCCTCCGGCTTTTTTAATTTCTCTTGGAACATTTCCAACAGCCTTTTTAAGATTTTGAGTTCTCTTTTTAATGTTCTCAAAATCACCATGTCCTCTTTCTAAATTTGGGACAATATCAGTAGTGAATACGGTTCCTTTCGGGTTTCTACGATTTTTGGTTATTTGTTTTCTTAGCTGATTTGCCTTAAACGCTCTTTCTGAGTTTTTAACGACTACATTTTTTCCATTAATAGTATTGACCTTTGGGGTTTCACCTGCAGCATAATGTGCTGGATTTTTATATTTTCTAATTTCTATTGAAACATCATCAGGATCTGAAGTGGTGTGAATATGTTCATCGCTTCCACCACGAATTTTGGCTCTAGTTCCCATTCTCCGTTTTAGAATTTTTGATAAATTCTCGCCTCTTTGCTGTCTTCGTTCCTTTGAGCTACGGGGGCCGTGCTTAGCCTCGTTTATAAACTGGTCAAAAGTTTTCATTTGGAATTTCTAGCTACTTTTTCAATAAAACTCTCACTCATAACACCAAGAATTACTTTCAAGGATTCTTGAGAATCAACCAATCCTTCATTGAATAAAATGTCTGCAATGATTTCTTTATACTCTTTCATCAGCTTATCACGCTCATTCTTAAATTCCTTTTCCGCCTCATCAGTCTGCGTTCTATTAGTCTTTCCATACGAGGGTGGTTTGCTCAATTTGGCAGACTTCTTGGCAATGAGTCTCTTTAACTCGGCGGTATCAATAGGCATTCAAACACTCTTAGTTCTTCAAATTATTTATGATTGGAGAGCACCTATATAGGACGCATTATTGCAAAAGCGAACAATATGGCCAAGGGGTTTCAAATTAAAGAGAGGCAACCAACTGTAGTTGAGCCTGAATGGGATTATAATAAGATCAAGCAAAAGATGCAGGGGAAATCTATAGTTTTATGTCTACCTGGAAGAGGTTGCTCTTATAACTTTCTGAAAAATTTCGTGCAGTTGTGTTTTCAAATTGCCCAGAATAATATGCAATTGCATATTCAGCAAGATTATAGCAGTATGGTAAATTTTGCTCGTTGTAAGGTTCTCGGGGCTAATGTACTCGCTGGTCCACATCAGGTTCCCTGGCAGGGCCAAATAGAATATGATTATCAAATGTGGATTGATAGCGATATTGCATTCACACCGGAGAATTTTTGGCAATTATGTGATCTTGCTCTACCAGATGAGGCGGTTACATACGATGAGGTGCGAGATGATGATGGTAAACTACTAGGATTACATCAACATATTGATCAATCTAAGACTAGGGCAATTGCATCTGGTTGGTATTCAACCGAGGATCGTGAACATACTGCCTGTGCATTTTGGTTAGAATCAGATGAATTTGTCAAGAACAAAGGGATGATGAATATGGAAAAGATTGAAACAATGCTATCGCGCAAGAAGCCATTTACTTGTGATTATGTTGGTGGGGGCTGGCTGATGGTTCAAAAAGGTGTATTTGAGAGTATGGAATATCCCTGGTGGCCGCCGTTGCTCCAGACCTTTAATAATGGTGAGATTGTTGATTATTGCGGTGAAGACGTTGGCTTCTGCTTGACCGCAAAAGAAAAAGGGATTCCGGTGTGGGTAGATCCACGAATTAGAGTTGGCCACGAAAAGACGTTCGCAATTTGAAAATGATTAACATTCTATACGACGGGAAAGTAATTCATAAACAAGTAACAGAAGAAGAATCTCTTGTTATTTTAGTTGAATTAGCCGAAAAAGCCTATAAAGGCGAAATTGACGAAGACAAAGTAGATTTTAATTACGTTTAGGAGAAAAACCATGGCAGCAAAGACAAAGAGTTCAAGCGACATTCAATCTAGACCAAAGAAGTCCAGACAAGGCGATGGAAAGCATACAAAATATGCTTCTACTAGCTCAAATAAGGCCCGAAAGCGTTATCGAGGTCAAGGTTGACATTAAAAAAGCCCCCGATTTGGGGGCTTTTTGCTGCAATCAACAATTAAAAATCTCAATCTAAATCACTACTTCTAAGTCCATACCTACGTTTTAGTTTTGCGCTAATTTGGTACGCACGCTTGTCTACTTTTTTCTGCCTCAAATCTTTCGCGGCAGCAAGGCGATCCTGACCTGATAGATTTTTTGCTGGACTCGTTGCGCGAGTTGTATTTAGTTGCCGATTCTTCCCGGTAGGTGAAGTGACGCTCATCACAACTTTCTTTTCTTCAACAATAGCATCAACCCAACCCTCGCTCATATGAGCCATCATAATCTCAGCATTTTCAACTGATTCGCAAAGACCTTCATCAAGAAGATATTCTAGAACTAGATCATATAGATCGGTGGATTCATTGGTAGATCTCAGTTTTGATTGTGATTCCTTTTCAGTTTTATATTCATCAGGCTCTCCAGACTTTTTTGACTTGGATCGTGCAGTTGTCCTTTTTACAAATTCTGCACCAACTTTAGCCATTTTAGGGTCTCTATAACCATGAGGATCTTCTTTCGTGCCCATCCCCATGCCACCCCGTTTTGAGAGTTTGGCTAAATATTCTTTTCTATTGAATTTTGGATCGGTATAGCCCTCTTTCATCTCATCAAGCTCCTCTACTTCTTCATTATAAACACTTCTATAAGATTCATACAAACCCTTAAAATCTACGCTTTCCATTTTAGTTTATCAATGTAACATTATTTAGCTAAATAGGATCAGTCAATTGATAATACAATGGAACAACCAAAATTAATCCGAGAAGTGGATAGTGAAGAATTCATGGAATCTTCTCTAGAAGAAGAAACAGAGTTATTTGAACGCAAAGAAACTAAAGATAGAGAAAAAGTTCTACTTGGCTAATAAATAGATTATAACGATTGTTTTATAATAATGGCATTAGAGCGAATAAGTCAATCTTTCAAAGACCTTTCTTCTTCCTTTAAGGTTAGCCCTTTAACGTTTGATATTATTGCTCTAAAAAATGAAACAGCAATATCCCGCTCTATTCGTAATTTAGTCTATACATTACAAGGTGAAAGATTTTTCCAAAGTAATCTTGGTTGTAGTGTATCTAGAAGCTTATTTGAAAATCTAACAGATTCAACTGCCTCTAATATTCAAAGTGAAATTGATAATACAATCAGGAACTATGAACCCAGGGTATCATTATCATCTGTTGACGTAAATCCTAATTATGATGAAAATGCCTACGATGTTGTCATAAGATACAATATTATCGGAATTGATGCCCAGCCTCAACAATTATCCTTTGCTCTTCAGCCGACACGTTAATGGCTACATCACCCATAGTCAACTTTACCACATTGGATTACGACCAGATTAGGGTAGCTCTTAAAGAGTATCTAAGGTCTAATTCAAACTTTACCGATTATGATTTTGAGGGTTCAAATCTATCGGTAATTATAGACGTTCTTGCATATAATACATACACAAATGCCTTCATTGGAAATATGCTTTCCAATGAGGCATTTCTTGATAGTGCGACTTTAAGAGAAAATGTCGTTTCCGCTGCCAGAGAAATCGGCTACTTGCCGAGGAGTTCTACAGCGGCGCGGGCTAATATTTCGTTTTTTGTTGATACTTCCTCTTTTTCAAATAAGCCAATCTCATTGACCCTAAAGAAGGGCCTGGTGTGCTCTTCTCTGGCGTTCGGAAATGAATCTTATACCTTTTCGGTTGCCAACGATATAACAGTACCCGTTGTCAATGATATTGCACTATTTGAGTCTATCGAGATAATTGAGGGTTCGTTCGTAATTAATAACTTTACCGTTGAATCTTTGAATCCAGCACCACCACAAAGATATATTTTAGATAATCCAAAAATTGATACTTCAACCATAAGAGTAACCGTAAGAGATAGTATCTCTACATCAACCTCAAATAAGTTCACTTTTGCCGACAATCTTTTTAATGTAAATTCTACCTCAAAAATATTTTTCATTCAAGAAATTGAAGATCAAAGATATGAACTCATTTTTGGAGATGGTATATTTGGGGTTAGCCTAAACAGCCAAAATTATATTGAGGTTTCTTATGTTACAACTAATGATTCTGCTGCTAATGGTGTATCTTCTTTTTCGTTTATTGGGAGACTTGTAGATAATAACAACAGTTCTGTGACATCTGGTGTTTCTGTAATTACGACAAACATTGCATCAAGTGGCGGCAAAGAAATTGAATCTATCAATTCAATTAAAAAACTTGCACCTAAAAACTATGCAGCTCAAGGTAGGTGTGTAACTCCCGAGGATTATGAAGCTATCATCCCCAGAATTTATCCAGAGGCCGAAAGTGTGACAGCATATGGTGGAGAAACTTTATCACCACCTCAATATGGTAAAGTATTCATTACTATCAAACCATTTTATGGTAATTTTGTGCCAAATAGCATTAAAGATAATCTCAAAAATAAGTTAAAGCATTATGCGGTAAGCGGAATAGTTCCCGAGATTATTGATCTAAAATATCTCTTTATTGAAATATTCAGTAACGTATATTATAATCCAAATCTTGCTCCATCCCCTGAATATGTTAAAAGTATAGTATCGGATAACATCCAGAGCTATTCAAAATCATATGAACTAAACGGATTTGGGTCTAGATTTAAGTATAGTAGATTTCAAAAATTGATTGATGACAGTCATGCATCTGTAACATCTAACATAACAAAAATTCAATTAAGACGGGATGTAAGAGTAGTTCTGAACACTTTTGCAAATTATGAAACTTGCTTCGGAAATTCATTTCATATTAAAAATATCAATGGCTACAACATAAAGTCGTCTGGATTTACGGTCAGCGGTATTTCCGACACCGTTTACATATCCGATAGACCATCGGATGAATATACGGGCACGCTATTTCTATTCACCAATAAAGATGCTCCACTAGTCATCAGAAATAATGTTGGGACCATTGATTACTCAACAGGAGAGATTAAAATAAGTTCAATAAATATTTTATCAACCATTAAAAATAATATCATTGAAATTTCAGTAATTCCGAAATCAAACGATGTTATAGGTTTACAAGACCTATATCTTCAAATGGATCTCAATTATTCTACGATAAATATGGTTTCAGATGATATATCTTCAGGTGGTGATATATCAGGTTCAAGCTATATTACATCTTCAAGTTATCTAAATGGAAATTCAACGCGATAAAAAATGAAAGTTAAAATAAGCTCTATCGTTGGAAGCCAGATTCCTTCTTTTCTAAGAGAAGAATCACCACTATTGGTGGATTTTATGCGCCAATATTTTGTTTCAGGTGAATATAAAGGTGGACCGTTTGATTTAATTCCTAATATTGATCAATATACAAAATTAGAAAATCTAACAAACAATATACAATCATCATTCTTAACTACAGATATTTCATTTACTGATACCGTTATTACAGTAACCTCAACTAAAGGTTTTCCAGAATCATATGGGCTATTAAAAATTGATTCCGAAATTATTACATATACTTCAAAAACTGATACGACTTTCAACGATTGTGTAAGAGGGTTTTGTGGTACATCGAATTATAATTTAGAATTTTCAACAACAGAATCTTCTAGTCATCTAGACAATGCTATTGTAGAAAATCTTAGCGTTCTTTTCCTTAACAGATTCTTAGAAAAGCTCAAGAAGCAGCTTATTCCAGGGTTTGAGGGTAGAGAATTCACTGATGAATTAAACCAGACAACTTTCATTCAAAGGTCAAAAGATTTCTATGCCACCAAGGGTACAGATAAGGCATTTGAGATACTTTTTGGGGCTCTTTACGGTGAACCCGTACAAGTACTAAAGCCAAGGGATTATCTTTTTACCCCATCTGATGCCGAATATAGAGTATCAAAAGATTTAGTTGTTGAGTCTATCTTTGGCGACCCGACTCTTCTGGAGAACAGAACATTATTTCAAGATGAAACAGAGTATTATAATAAAGCTACTGGATCGATTAGTAAGGTAGAGAAAATAAATCGCGGAGACAAAACCTACTATATTATTAGTCTAGATTATGATTTTAACCGAAATACGAGTGAAATCGGAGAATTTTCAATTCATCCTAAAACTCAACTGACAAGCTCTGCGCCTATTGGTTCCACAACCTTAGATGTAGATTCTACAGTTGGATTTCCACAGGCAGGTTCTTTGCTATTGAGCGACAATTCAGTTCTAAACTATACCTCAAAATCTATAAACCAGTTTTTCGGATGTTCTGGCATTTCATTTAATCTAAATGCCGGCGATACAGTTGCGGTAAATGCCTTTGCATATGGTTACAGCGGCCAGAATACCTCAGATGTTGTGAGTGTTCGTGTAACTGGAGTTATTGGTGATTTTGAAGAAATCGTTAATGCCTACCAATTAAATGTTGGGGATGATATAAGGCCAAAATCTTTAGGGAAATTGAGTAATGATATTCGGTCAAAAACTTGGCAATACAATATTCCAAGCTGCTACATTTTAGAATCAATAAGGCTATTGGATTCGCTAACGGGACAATATGAAGTTAAAACGATTGATGAAAATTCCCTAAATGCTGGCGATATAATAAAAATTTTCTATAAAAATGGAACAATTATACGAACCCCAATCTATTCTAAAATAAATTTCAATACGTTTATTGTCCAGGGGCAGGGTGAACTCGTTTTCTCAAATATTGACTATATTGAGAGAGAAATTACTAGGGCAGCAGCCACAAATTTTCCAGATGTTAGCAATTATCTGGCGAATGTTCAAAATGTTTATGTTGATTCTTCTGAAAACTATTACGTTTCCACGCCATCCATTCCGGGTTATTTTCAAGAGCCATTGGAAGTAAATGCTCGGGGGATTATTTTAAATGGCACCTTTAATGGAACCGTAATAAACTATACAAATCATGGATTCTATACTGGCGATGTGGTAATTTACGATTATACTTCTAGCAATCTCGGAATCGCAAAAGGTATCTATTATGCCAAGAAAGTCACAAAAGACTCCATATCATTAGCGACAAGTAGAACAAATTTAAAAGCTGGGGTTTTCGTTAGTGTTCGGGGAACCGTAACGAACAACACTCTTTCGTATAATGATTTTTTCGGTAAAACTTTAAACCATCAAAAGCTTTTCAGAAAAATCACAAAACCAATTCCAACAGTAACACCTACACCGACGCCGATTGGAAATACTGGTATTCTGAACAACGGTGTTGAAATTTTAAACTATAAATCACAGGATGCTGTATTCTATGGACCTATAGATTCCATTGTCGTCATCTCTCCTGGATCGGATTATGATGTTATCAATCCCCCACTAATTGAGATTACCGATGAAACGGGTTCTGAGGCTCTAGCCAACTGTGAAGTGACCGGATCTTTAAAGGAAATTAGAATCTTAAATCCAGGTCTTAATTTTAATTCTGAGCCATCCATCACTATTTCAGGCGGTAATGGTAAAAATGCCAGGGCCAGGGCCGAAATTAGTCTTTTTGAGCACTCTGCTAGTTTTGAGTCTACCTCAATTGTAAATAATGTCATCGGATTTAGTACATTTCACGGATTTAACAATGCAGAAAAGGTAATCTTCAAGCCAGATGGTTTAACCAAAGTTACTGGTATAACAACAAATTCTCAATATTTTACATCTACGGTGGATGCCCAGAGTATCAAATTGCATAAGATTTATTCTGATGCAATTTCGGGCATCAACACTATTACCTTAATTCCAAGTGGAATAGCTAACCATAGAATCGTTTCAGCTTCACCTAAAACAAAGGTTTCATCCGTTAATATAGTTGATCCAGGAGAAGGCTATAAAAATCGTAAAGTTTCCGTTGACTATAGGGGAATTAGTATTGAAACAAATATAATCAATAAAGGTGAGCATAACTTTAAGACTGGTGAGTTGATTGTTTATGAAGGTTATACTGACGCTCCAATTTCAGGACTAGCCACAAATAGGAGTTACTACGTTACGGCAATAAATGAAAATAGCTTCAAATTGTCAGAAGTTGCACCAAAGGTTCCAGATTATTATTTTAAGACTGGCCAATTCGTAACTCTTACAAATTCAGGCACTGGAACACATTATTTCAACTATGAACCTATTATTGTAACTATTGATGGAATTTCTGGAATTGGCACTCACTTTTCAGCCAAAATTCAGCCAATTTTCCGAGGTGAAATTACTTCAGTATTAGTTGAAAATGGCGGGAAAAAATATGGCCAAGAAGACATTTTAAATTACAATAGGCAACCAACGATTAACTTCAAGAGTGGCGAATCGGCACAATTACAGGCAATTGTAACCGGTGGGAAAATAACCCAAGTATTAGTAATCAATTCTGGTGTAGGATACAACTCTCCTCCAGACATTACTATTGTTGGTTCCGGTAGAGGTGCAAGATTAACCCCCATTATTGAAAATGGTGAGATAAAGGAAGTAAAAGTTATCAATTCCGGTTATGATTATGATCCAAGAAATACTTACTTAACAGTAACCCCCGCCGGTTATGGTGCCAAAATTAGGGCCAATATAAAAAGATGGACTGTTAACAATATTGAAAGACTATTTCAGACAAATAAAATTGTAGATGATGATGGAATTATCTCAAAGAGTATAAATTCAGACTACGGGTTACAATATACTCATGGTTATGCCCCAAGAAAGTTGAGGGGAATCCTATCGGCATCGAAATATATTGCAGGTAATTTAACATATCAACCTGATTTACAGTTCGTAAATGGAACAGAAAAGGTATCAGATTCTCACTCCCCAATTTTAGGATGGGCATATGATGGAAGCCCAATTTACGGACCATATGGTTATGAAAGACAGACAGGCGGTGCCGTAAAATGTATAGAAAGTTCTTATCAAATTGTAATAGACGCAAACAGACCGAACCTAACTCTATATCCCCAAGGATTTTTTGTTGACGATTACCAATTCAAAAATACAGGCGATTTAGATGAGCACAATGGCCGTTATTGTGTGACACCAGAATTTCCTAATGGAACATATGCGTATTTTTCAACGATTTCTAACAGTGCATATGAAACTGTTGGGGCATTTGCAAATTATTTTAAGCCGGCCTTTCCATATTTTATAGGAAATACATACCATTCAAAAGTTGTAGATTTTAATTTTATTTACTCGTCAAATCAAGATTTAATTGATTTAAATGGCACTGGTTGGTTGAGAAATGTAACCCCGTTTGCATTTAATTCCAAAAATAGTTTCTACAAATATCTCGTTCAACCTTTCAGCCAATATGAACAAACCTCAACAATAACGAGCATACTT